>ENA-OZKX01000183-OZKX01000183.1-human-gut-metagenome-genome-assembly--contig:-NODE-183-length-31842-cov-8.872086_pt1 | contig 31842 bp, 31 predicted proteins | sample MGYA00244831_ERZ653774 | MGnify/ENA primary metagenome ERZ653774 (study PRJEB26926, sample SAMN06165314) | human gut metagenome | biome: ENVO:00009003; feature: ENVO:2100002; material: ENVO:00002003...
CCCGACTGCCAATGCGGGGGTCGAGGGGGACTCCCCTCGCCTTTCTCTGGGGGATTCAAAAGGGGGTATTCTCTTCGGAAAGAGAATACCCCCTTTTGCAGGCAGTGACTCTATTTTTTGTTGGGATTATAATAATCCGTTTCCTCCGGGATCACGATGGGCATTCCGTTCTGATACACCGGCAGCGTCTGGAACTTGAAGCGCGAGATCTTGTGCTTGCGGTCGATCTGCTCCTTGATGGCGGGGTCGACCTCGCCGCGGCGGATGTACTCATTCACCACGTGATAGGTGAAGCCGAGGTTGTCCTCGTCGGTCTTGCCGGTCAGTCCGTCGGACGGCGGCTTGATGAGGAAGCGCTCGGGAAGACCCAGCTCCGCGCCCAGTGCGATGACCTCTTCGGTCGTGTACATGCCGAGCGGTGAGAAAGCGCCCGCGCTGTCGCCGTAGATCGTGCAGTAGCCCACCCAGTCCTCGGAGAGGTTGGAGGTGTTGAGCACGATGCCGCCGTCCACGCTCTGCGCGATGGCGTAGAGCGTTGCCATGCGGATGCGCGACGGCAGGTTCACCTTCGTCTGGCGGCTCGCCTCGATGCCGACGCGGTCCATCTCGTCGAGAAGGCCCTTCGTGCCGCCCTGAATGTTGAAGGTATAATTACGGATGCCAAGGTATTCGACAAGGCCGTTCGAGTAGTCGATGTCCGGCTGCACGCCGTCGGGCATCAGCACGCCGACGACGTTCTCGCGCCCGTAGGCCGCGACGCTCAGCGCCGCGACGACGGAGCTGTCCTTGCCGCCGGAAATGCCGATCACAGCGGTCTTGCCGCCGCAGGCCTTCATCTGCGCGCGCATCCAGTCCAGAAGACCGGGAAGCTGCTGTTTTGCGTTGAATTCTGCCATAGTTGTCTGCTCCTTAAAATTTAATTCAACAAGATGGGAAACCCATCTTGTTGAGAAAGTTCTCACTCCGCTCTGTGCCTCGCCTCCGGCTCGACACTCGCTCCGCGCAAAGAGTTTTTTTGCCAGAAGGTGAATTGCCCCTCAGCGGGCAAGAGAAGCCCCTCTGGAGGGCGCGCAGGTCGCGGCAAAAAACTTTGCATTTGGTTTGCCGCCCGCGGGCGTCAAAATCTGCGATGCTTCACTTAAACTTGTGCCACTCTGCTACCGCAAGTTCATCACATCTGTTGTTGTATTCGTTCTCCGCGTGTTTTCCCACGCGGTTTCCCCGCGCGGGAGCCCTGTTTTATTTCATGTCTTGCGGCGGCGAAGTGAATCCGCCGCTCGCGCCGCCGGATTTCCGGCGTATGGCCACGCGGCTGTTCACTTAAACTTATGCGATTCCGCGACCGCCATCTCGTCGCAGCGGTTGTTGTATTCGTTCTCCGCGTGGCCTTTGACCCAATGGTAGTGCATCTCGTGCTTGGCGATGAGGGGCAGGAGCTGCTCCCAGAGGTCGACGTTCAGCGCGGGCTTTTTGTCGCTTTTCACCCAGCCGCGCTGCTTCCAGCCGTAGACCCAGCGCTTTTCCAGCGCGTCGATGACGTAGCGCGAGTCGGAATAGAGTTCCACGACGCACGGCTCTTTTAAAAGCCGCAGCGCCTCGATGACGGCGGTGAGCTCCATGCGGTTGTTCGTCGTGCTCGCCTCGCCGCCGGAGAGCTCGCGCTCGTGCGCGCCGTATTTGAGCACCGCGCCCCAGCCGCCGGGGCCGGGGTTGCCCGAGCACGCGCCGTCGGTATAGATAATGACCTGTTTCATGCGTTTCCTCAATAAGAGCTGATCTCGAGCGAGGAATCGTCCTCGCCCGGCGTGATCGAACGAATTTCGACCGTGTACTGCATCGTGGGCGATACGCTGATCGTCACGCGGTCGCCGACCTTTTTCCCCAGGATGGCCTTGCCGACGGGCGATTCCTTGCTGATGAGGCCCTTGAGCGCGTTCTGCCGCAGGGTGGTCACGAGCTGGATGTTCTGCTCCTTCCCCAGCTTTTCGTTGAAAAGCACCACATGGTCGAAAAGGCCGACGGTCCCTTCCTTTTCCTGCACCTCGATGACCTTCGCCGTCGAGATCATGCGCTCTAAGTACCGGATGCGGCTCTCGTTGCGGTTTTTCTCCTGCTTGGCGACCTTGTACTCGTAGTTTTCGCTCAGATCGCCGAAGGCGCGCGCCGTCTGCACATCCTCGATGAGCTTGGGGCGCAATTCAAGACGGCGATGCTCCAGCTCCGCTTTCATCTTCTCGATGTCGACCTGTGTCAGTTCGTCATACATCGTGTGTTCGCTTCCTTTTTTATTTTGCTCAGCTTCTGCTCTGCGCGTGCTGACGCTTGACGCGCGCGACACGCTGGGCGTATTCCTCGCGGTCTAAAATGCCCGCGTCGTACAAGACCTTCAGGCTTTCCAAACGTTCCTCGCAGCTGTCCATGTGGACGGAATGGACCTCACCGCTGTCGGCCTGCTTCTTACGTGCGACGGCCCAGCGTTTCTCGCTGTTCTCACGTTCCTGCGCGGCCAGATTCTTGTGAAAATCGCGGATCTGTACGCCGCTCGGACGCTTTTTGTTCTCGCGTTCTTTTGTCCGCATCGCATCGAGGTCATTGAGCGTGCGCTTGGCCTTTTTGATGAGCTCGTCGGGTGTCGACGAAATGCTGCCCGTTTCCCGATCGTTGACCTTTTTGTCCTCGTTGGCGACAGCCGCCTTAAAAGCCCAAATAAGTCCAATAACAACAAGGGCTAAAATTTCCATATGCCGCGCTCCTTTCTCTTACAGCCGGTCCAGAATGTCCCTGCGCTTTTCCTGATACTCCTCTTCCGTAATGAGTCTACGGTCGTAAAGGGTCTGCAATTCCTCGAGCCGCGCTTCGGCGTCGGATATTCCGTCCTTTGCGCCGTTTTCCGTCTCGTCGGTGATCTCATAGCCGCCGTTGTATTTCACAACGCCTGCGGCGAGCAGGAAATTATAGATGCCGATGCCGAAGGCAGCCAAGCACCAGACGAGCCGAAACGCCAGAAATTCCGTTCCAAATCCATATGCCATATCAGACATACCGAACAAGCCGAAAAATCCCATCGCACAGCCGATGATACCGCCAAAGATGCTTGCGCCCTTGCTGGGTTTATAGTGAATATTTCGTCTCATGGGAAACCTCCTCACAGCTTTTTCCTGCGTGCGTCATACTCCTCTTTACTCAAAATCCCCGCTTCGTAGAGGGTCTTGAGGTTCTTTTGCCGCTCTTCCCGGCTGCCGGTCTCCGCACTTGGCATCACGGAGTTTTCCACAGGCTTTGGCGGAACGGGGATTTCTTCTGCCTCTTTAGACGCAGAATCGTCAGAAATTGTTTCTGCCCGCTCCTTCTTTCTCCACGGCATCGCCGCGCGGACGAAACAGGCCGCCGCGCCGACACCCAGCGCGCACGCGCCGAGAAGATGCATCTCTTTGTCCCGCAACTCGCCCTCGCGCAGCATTTCCTGATCGAAGCGCTTGCCGTCTCCTGTGCCGAAGACGATCTCGCCCGACTCAAGTTCGATCACAACGCCGTTCACTTCCCTTTCCGGCGCGGTTCGCGGACAGATCAACGCCAACGCCGCACCCAGCAAAATCACGCCAAGCACGATCATGCCCGGGCGGGTATAGATGCTGCGCAGGAGCGCTATCATGGCCTCACGCTTGCGTTTCTGGCTGCGGTCCAGCGCGCTGCCCACGGTAGTGATGAGATCATCCATTGTCCATCCCTCCTTTTTCTTCTCTTATTTTAGCAAAAAGAGGTCTTGCTTTCCAGCAAGTTGGGGTTTACATCTGTACTTTATCGCGCCACTTTGATATTACATTGTGCTTTTTTGCGCGTTGAGGGGGAACTGCCCGCCGTTGTCTTCAAAGGGGGTATTCTCCCGCGTGAGAGAATATCCCCTTTGCTTTTTTGCGAGGGGCGCTTACTCCTCGCTCTCTTCGTGCTCGGTGAGCGCCATGGAGATGACGCTGTCGCCCTCTTCCTTAAAGCGCATGACGATCACGCCCTGCGTGGCTCTGCCCGTCGTACGGATGGCCTCCACCGGCGTGCGGATGAGGATACCCGCGCGCGTGACAAGCAGCAGGTCCTCGCTGCCATCCACGACCTTGACGCCGACGATGCCGCCGGTCTTCTCGGTGACCATGTAGTTCTTGATGCCGAGGCCGCCGCGGTTCGTGATGCGGTATTCCTCGACCGGCGTTTTCTTGCCGTAGCCGTTTTCGGTGATGGTCAGCACCTCTTTGCCGGCCTCGGCGCGGGCAGCGCCGACAACATAGTCGCCCTCGCGCAGCTTGATGCCGCGCACGCCGACCGCCGTGCGGCCCATCGCACGGACATCGGTCTCGTCAAAGACGACCGCCATGCCGTCGTGCGTGGCGATAAGAATTTTCTGCTCGCCGTCCGTCTCGCGCACGGACACCAGCTCGTCGCCCTCGTCGAGGTTCAGCGCGCGGATGCCGTTGTTGCGCAGATTCTTGAGCGTTTCGACCGGCAGACGCTTCACCGTGCCGTTGCGCGTCACCATGGTGAGGAACAGATTTTCGGCGTTCAGGTCGCGGAAGTGGATCATCGCCTGCACGCGCTCGCCCGTCTCCACCTGGATGATGTTGACGATGTTTGTGCCCTTGGCAGCCTTGCCGCTCTCGGGGATCTGATAGCCCTTCTTGCGGTACACCTTGCCGGTGTCCGTAAAGAAGAGAATATAGTCGTGGGTCGAGGCGGTGAACACGTCGACCACCGTGTCCTCGTCGCGCGTGGTGATGCCCTTTTTGCCCATGCCGCCCTTACTCTGCGCGGTGTACTCGCTCGCGCTCGTGCGCTTGATGTAGCCGTTGCGCGTGAGCGTGAAGACGCACTGCTCCTCTTCAATGAGGTCTTCAATGTCGATCTCGTCCTCGACCTCCTGAATTTCGGTCTTGCGTGCGTCGCCGTACTTGTCGCGGATCTCAAGAAGTTCGTCCTTCAAAACGCCCTTGAGCATCGTCTCGTTGGAAAGAAGCTCGACAAAATAGGCGATTTTTTTCTCCAGCTCGTCAAACTCGTTCTGGAGCTTCTCGCGGTCGAGGCCCTGCAAGGCCTTCAGGCGCATATCGAGGATGGCCTGCGCCTGCACGTCAGAGAGCGAGAAACGCTCCATCAGCTTTTCCTTCGCGTCGTCGTAGCTCGTGCGGATGATGTGGATGACCTCGTCGATGTTGTCCTGCGCGATGAGCAGGCCCTGTAACAGGTGCTCGCGCTCGCGTGCCTTTTTGAGGTCATACTGCGTTCTGCGCGTGATGAGCTCTTCCTGGAAGGCAAGATACTCGTCGATGATGTGGCGCAGGGAAAGGATCTTCGGCTGCTTCTGGTTGTCGACGAGCGCCAGCATGTTGATGGCAAAGCTCGTCTGGAGCTGCGTCTGGGCAAACAGGCGGTTTAAGACCACCTGCGGGTTCGCGTCATGCTTGACTTCAATGACAATGCGCATACCCGTGCGGTCGGTCTCGTCGCGGATATCGGAAATCCCCTCCAAGCGCTTGTCGTTCACCTGATCGGCCATGTTCTTGATGAGCATCCGCTTGTTCACCTGATAGGGAAGCTCGGTGACGATGATGCGCGTGCGGTCGCGGCCGAATTCTTCAAATTCCGTGCGCGCGCGCAGGATGATCTTGCCGCGGCCGGTGGCGTAGGCCGCGCGGATGCCGCTGCGTCCCATGATGATGCCTTTGGTCGGGAAGTCGGGGCCCGTCACGTGCTGCATCAGGTCGTAAAGCGTCGCCTCAGGATTGTCGAGCACGCAGACGCAGGCGTTGATGACCTCGGTGAGGTTATGCGGCGGGATGTTCGTCGCCATGCCGACGGCGATACCCGAAGAGCCGTTGACCAGAAGGTTCGGGAAGCGCGCGGGCAGCACGCGGGGCTCCTTGCGGCTCTCGTCGAAGTTCGGGTCCCAGTCGACCGTTTCCTTGTCGATGTCGCGCAGCATTTCGTTGGCGATCTTCGACATTCTCGCCTCGGTGTATCGGTAGGCCGCCGGGGGGTCACCGTCGATCGAGCCGAAGTTGCCGTGGCCATCGACGAGCATATAGCGCATGGAGAAGTCCTGCGCCAGTCGCACGAGCGCGTCGTACACCGACGCGTCGCCGTGCGGATGATAGCGGCCCAGCACGTCGCCGACGCAGGTCGCCGACTTTTTGAACGCCTTGTCGCTCGTCAGGCCGTCTTCGTACATGGCGTACAGGATGCGGCGGTGGACAGGCTTCAAGCCGTCGCGCACATCGGGCAGCGCGCGCCCGACGATGACCGACATCGCGTATTCGATGTAGGAGGACTGCATCTCGTGCACGAGCTCGCTCTGCACGATCTTTTGGTTGGGGAATTGAATGTCTTCGGGTTTGTAATCCACGTTTTTGTGTGCCATTTTCTTCGTCCTCCTCTCTTAAAAGTCCAGATTGACCGCGTATTTCGCGTTCTGTTCGATGAATTCCTTGCGCGGCTCGACCTTCTCGCCCATCAGCACCGTGAACGTCTCGTCGGCGAGCACCGCGTCCTCGAGCGTGATGCGCTTGAGCGTGCGCTTTTCGGGGTCCATGGTCGTCTCCCACAGCTCATGCGGGTTCATTTCACCAAGACCTTTGAAGCGCGAAATATCGACCTTTGCGTTCGGATTGTCGCCGCGCAGCTCGGCGGAGTATTGATCGCGCTCCTCCGGCGTGAAGGCAAGGCGCGTCGTCTTGCCGCGCGTCAACTTGAAAAGCGGCGGCACCGCGGCATAGACATAGCCGTTTTCAATGAGCGGACGCATATAGCGGAAGAAGAACGTCAGCAGCAGCGTCCGGATGTGCGAGCCGTCGACATCGGCATCCGCCATGATGATGACCTTGTGATATCTCAGCTTATTGACGTCGAAATCCTCGCCCAGTCCCGCGCCGAGCGCGATGATGACGGGCTGGAGCTTGTCGTTGCCGTAAATTTTGTCGGCGCGCACCTTTTCGACGTTGAGCATCTTGCCCCAGAGCGGCAGGATCGCCTGGAAGCGCGAGTCGCGTCCCTGCGTGGCGCTGCCGCCTGCCGAGTCGCCCTCTACGATGTAGAGCTCGGTGAGCTCGGGGTTATTTTCGTTGCAGTCGCGCAGCTTGTCGGGCATCGCCGCGCCGCCGAGGGCGCTCTTGCGGCGGATGGACTCGCGCGCTTTGCGCGCGGCCTCGCGCGCGCGGTTGGCCGTCATGGCCTTGTCTAAGATCGTGCGCGCCACGACGGGGTTTTCCTCAAGGAACTGCATCAGCTTGTCGGACACGAGGCCGTCGACCAGCGTGCGGATCTCGCTGTTTCCGAGCTTTGCCTTCGTCTGACCCTCGAACTGCGCGTTCGTGAGCTTGACGGAGATGACGCAGGTGAGACCCTCGCGGCAGTCCTCGCCGCTGACCTTGTCGCCCTCCTTGATGATGCCGTTTTTGATGCCGTAGGCGTTTAAGACGCGCGTGAGCGCGGCCTTGAAGCCGGTCTCGTGCATACCGCCCTCGGGCGTGTGGACATTGTTGGCAAATGAGAGGATATTTTCCTGATAGCCGTCGTCATACTGGAGCGCCAATTCCGCGAACGAATCGCCCTTCATGCCGCTCATGTAGATGACGTTATTGTGCAGCGGCTCTTTCTTCTTGTTGATCCAGGTGACGAATTCGCGGATACCGCCCTCGTAGCACATCGAGTCCCGGCGCTCGCTCTCGGGCTTTTCTTCACTCTCAAGGCGCTTATCCTCGATCGTGATGCGAAGGCCCGCGTTCAGAAATGCCTCTTCGCGCATACGGGTGTGCAGCGTTTCGTAGGAGTACTCGAGCTCTTCGAACATCTCGGGATCGGGCTTGAACGTAACGGTCGTGCCCGTGTGGTCGGTGGAGCCGATGATCGTCATCTCCTGCGTGATCTTGCCGCGGGAGAATTTCATCTCGTAGATGTTGCCGTTTTTGTGCACCTGCACCGTCAGCCATTCGGACAGCGCGTTGACGACGCTCGCGCCCACGCCGTGCAGACCGCCGGAGACCTTGTAGCCTCCGCCGCCGAACTTGCCGCCTGCGTGCAGCACGGTGTAGACGACCTCGAGCGCGGGGCGGCCCGTCTGCGCCTGAATGTCGACCGGAATGCCGCGGCCGTTATCCACAACGGTGATGGTGTTGCCCTCGTTGATCGTCACTTGAATTTCCGTGCAGTAGCCCGCGAGCGCTTCGTCGATGGAGTTATCCACAATTTCGTAGACGAGGTGATGCAGGCCGCTCACCGACGTCGAGCCGATGTACATGCCCGGGCGCTTGCGCACCGCCTCAAGTCCCTCGAGAACTTGAATTTCCGAGGCGTTATAGTCGTTGTTTTCATCCACCGCCGTGGTTTGCAGGATCTCATTATCTGCCATTTGGGTTCTCCTTTCGTCGTAAGGCAGGAAGAACCGGGTCGGAGCCCTTTCCGGCCCGTTTCTCCCTGCCTCGAACAATATTACTTATCGGAAAGCCGCTCACATCGCGGCTGTTGTCTTCTTTCTCTTAATTAGCCAATAGAAGCCGTATACAAGCGCCTGACTCATTAGGTACAGAAACAAAATGCCCGTGATCGGCCCGACGGGAAACGTCGAATCCGCACCGTGGAACTGCCAGAGCACTTCGCATGCAAGCCAGAAGAGCGCCGACACCTTCATTTTCTTCCGAAAGAGCCACTTGTCGCCCTCGTCCGCTTTGAGCTGCCACGTGAAATACACCGTCAGCAGCGCGAAAAAGCCAAGCTCGATGGGCAGTATCCAGCGCTCATCGTGTGGAAGGGAAAAGGGACTTGCCAGCATCGTCAATGCAATAGGAAGCTTCATGTCTGCTCCTCCATTCTCTTTTGCAGTGTTTGGCTCGAAAGCTCGGATAGATAAACCAGCTGCGGGTGATAGGGGTGGTCGCAGACCAAAAAGGTCTTCGGGATGTCCTCGCAGGCGTCGATGACGAGGCTCTCCTCCTCCGCACGGCGCAGAAATTCCGACGTGCGCTTTGACTGCGACGTGATCTCAAGATCAAAAACGCCGATGATGTGCTTTTCGGGCAGCATGACGTTATTGCCGATGTGAAGATACATAGCCCTCTCCTCTATACCACTGCGCCGCTGGCAATATGGAAGACCTTGCCGCTCAAAAGCGTTCCCAGTCGGTCCTCCTCGCAGCAGGTGATGAACACCTGCCCGCCGGAGATGCGGTTGAGCACATATTCCTGCCGTCTCGGGTCCAGCTCGGAGAGCACGTCGTCGAGCAACAGCAACGGCGTGCGGGACGTGATCTCGCGGTAAATCTCCCGCTCGGCGAGCTTGAACGCGAGCGCCGCCGTGCGGGTCTGCCCCTGGGAGGAAAACTGCCTTGCGTTTACGCCGCCGATCGTGACGGCGATATCGTCCTTATGCGGCCCCGAAAGGCACATCCGCGACGCTCTCTCGGCACCCGCGTGCGCAGCCTGATGCGCGCGCAGCTGCTCATAGATGGTCTCGAGCGGCGCGAGCGGGTCGGTGATCGTCGAAACCGTTTGGTATGTGACGCCCAGCTCCTCCCTGCCGCCGGAGCACTCGCGGTGCGCGATGCCCGCGTATTCCTTCAGCCGTTCGCAAAACCGCGCGCGGTAGTAAATGATGACCGCACCGCTCTGCGCCATACGCAGGTCAAACTCCGGCAGCGTATCCAGAAGCGACGGGTATTCCTCGCTGTCGCGCAGGATGCGCGTTTTGTGCTCGTAGGCGCGGTGATAGTCGGCAAGCGACTGCGCGTAGCGCGCGCGGAGCTGGCAGAGCGCGTCGTCCATGAATCTTCGCCGCGCGGCCGCGCCGTCGCGGATGAGCAGCAGATCCTCGGGACAGAAATAGACCGCACCGAGCACATCATTTAAGTCGCTGCCCTTTTTCGCCGGGACCTTGTTGATGAGGATTTTTCTTCTCTTCCCCGCGGCGAGCGATACTTCAAGCAAAAAATCGCGCGAGCGGGCGAAGACCTGCGCCGTCAGCTTTGCCTCGCTCTTTCCGAACGAGATCAGCTCGCGGTCGGCTCTCGTGCGCGGCGAATGGGCGCTTGAAAGGTAGACGATGGCCTCGAGCAGGTTCGTCTTCCCCTGCGCGTTCTCGCCGACGATGACGTTGCAGTCCGGCGCGAAGGTCACGTCCAGCGCGTCGTAATTGCGGAAGTTCCGCAGCGCCAACGCGTCAATTCGCATAGGAGACCGTCAGCTCTTCTCCGTCGTAGGCGACCGTGTCGCCCGGGCGGATCTTCTTGCCTCGCATCGTGCAGACCTCGCCGTTGACGGAAACTTCGCCCTCCTGAATGACGATCTTGGCTTCGCCGCCGGTGCCGACTAAATCAGCAAGCTTCAAAAGGTCCTGCAATTTGATAAATTCCGTAGTGATGGTGATATCAGTCATAAAAAGTCCTTCAAAAAGTGATTCCTATATGAAATCGTTGTATACTTTTATACATTATGTATTTATTTACCTCAGTTCGCCTTCAGGCGCACGGGCAGCACCATATAGAGGAAGTTCTCCTCGCCCTCGACAGGGACGATGATGGCCGGCGAAATGCCGGTGTTGAGCTCCATTTTCACGGTGTCGGCAGGCGCGTAGCGCAGCGCATCCATCAGATAGCGGTTGTTGAAGCCGATCTCGAGCCCCTGTCCGTCACCCGCGATGCGGCAGACATCCTTGGCATCGCCGCTCGCTGTCTTGGCGGACATGGTCACCTTATTGTCTTCAAAAACGCAGCGCACAGGGCTCTTGAGTTTTTCGCTGATGACGACGCTCACGCGCTCCAGACTCTGGAGCATCAGCTTTGTATCGAGCACAAGGTTGATGGGATTGCGGCGCGGGATGGCGTTCTTATAGTCGAGGAATTCCCCCTCCAGGCGGCGGCAGATGAGTTCCGTCTCGCCGACCTCGAACAGAATGTGGCGCTGGCCGAGCGTGATGGTCACAACGTCGTCGATCTCCTCGCAGATGCGCTCGACCTCGTTGAGCGCCGTGCCGGGCGCGACGAAGGAAAAAGCGCCGCCCTCGATCTTTTCGAGCGGCTCTTTTCTGAGCGCCAGACGGAAGCCGTCGACGGAGACGACCGTCAGTCCCTCGGCTGAGACCTCAAACAGCGAGCCCATGTGAACGGGGCGCGCCTCGTTGGTCGAAACGGCAAAGCTCGTCTGCTGGATCATGGATTTGAGCGTCTTTTCGGCAATCTGCACGGCATACTTCTCCTCGACCTCGGGCAGCTCCGGGAAATCGGCGGCGGAGAGGCCCATAATGTCGAAATCCGCGTCGCCGCAGGTCAGGTGGATGAGAAACTTATCGTCCGAGGTGAAGGTCACGACGTCGTCGGGCAGCCTTCTTAAAATTTCGCCGATCAGTCGGGCGTTGACGACCAGCTCGCCCTCCGCCGCCGCTTCAACGGGGAAGCGCGTGCGGATGCCGGTCTGCATATTGTAGCCCGAGACCGTCAGGCTCTCGCTGCCGCAGGTGAGCAGCAGGCCCTCGAGCGCGGGAATGGAGCTTTTCGCAGCGACGGCGCGGGAGGCGGTGTTGACCGCGTTTTGCAAAAGCAGCTTTTCGCAGGAAAATTTCATAGCGGCGTTCCTTTCGTAAATGGGAGGAATTTTTCTCTTTTGGAAAAGAAAAAGGATAGTTTTTAGAAATAGCAGCAGTAGGGGCGTAAAAATGTGGAAAACCCGATTTTTTCCAGAAACGGCAAGGAAAAGTTTTCCCTGTCCCGATGTTGAAAAGTCATATCACTTTGCACAGACAAAATTTTACGGAAAATATTCCACAGCTTCCCTATGCACAACCCTGTGGATAATGTGGAAAACTCTGCTATCTCTTGGAGTTGATGTTGATGGTGATCTCCTTGATCGTCTGGTTGAAAACGGGGTCGGATTTCATCTTCTTTTCAATCTGCTCGAGCGAGTGGAGCACGGTCGTGTGGTCGCGCTTGCCGAACTCGCGGCCGATATCCGGCGTGGAGAGATTCGTCATGCGGCGGACAAGGTACATCGCGGCCTGACGAGCGTTGACGACCTCGCGGCTTCTCGACGAGCCCTTGATGACCTCCTCGTCGATGCCAAAGTAGCGCGACGTTTCGGTGATGATCATTGCGGCCGTGGGAGCGAGGTTCGCGTTCTTTTTCATAAAGTCCTCGACCGCGCGGTGCGCTGCGTCGGCGTCCATCTCGCGCCCGATGAGATCGCGGTAGGCGAGGATCTTGTTCATCGTGCCCTCAAGCTGGCGGACGTTCGAGGTGACATTTTCGGCGATGTACTTGGCGATATCGTCGTCGATGACCGTGCCCCACTGCGCGGCCTTGTTCTTTACGATGGCAAGGCGCGTTTCAAAGTCGGGCGGCTGCACGTCGACCAGCAGGCCCCATTCAAAGCGCGTGCGCAGGCGGTCGTCCAGAAGGTGCATCTCGGAGGGCGGTCGATCGGACGTCAGGACGATCTGCCGTCCTGCCTCGTAGAGGGTGTTGAAGGTATGGAAGAATTCGTTCTGCACCTGCTCCTTGCCCGCGACGAACTGCACGTCGTCCACGAGCAGCAGGTCCGCGTCGCGGTATTTGGCGCGGAACTCGCTGCCGCGGCCCGCGCGCACGAGCTCGATGAATTCGTTGATGAAATCGTCGCCCTTGATGTAGATGATCTTTGCCGAGGGGCGGCTGGTGCGGATCTGGTGGGCAATGGCATAGATGAGGTGCGTTTTGCCAAGACCCGAGTCGCCATAGATGAAGAGGGGGTTGTAGTGCCCCACACCGTCGGCCACGGCGCGCGCGGCGGCATAGGCCATCTTATTCGATTCGCCGACAACGAAGGTGTCGAACGTGAATTCGCCGGAATCGAGCAGCGTGGTGTTCTTCTTGCTCTCGGGCTCGAACATGGCGGTGCTCTCGGCAGTCGAGAGCAGCTTGACGTCAAAGTCGGCGGAGTAGATATCCTTCAGCGAATCCTTGATGCGGTCCATAAACATGGACTCGATGGTGCTGCGCTTGAAATCGTTCGGGCAGTGGAGATACAGCGTCCTGTCCTTGACGGACACGGCCTCCACCTCGTCAAACCACGTGGAGATGGTCGTCTCCGACAGGTCCTGACTCATCCGCGAGAGAACGATCTTCCAGATGTCTGCAACAGAGTTCACGGAAGCGCTCCTTTCTTTTTCTGATGAACGGCCAAAGGCCGAGATATTACTCTATCTATTATAGCAGAAACGGGATATAAACGCAATACATATTCTAAATATAAAATGCCGTTTTCAAACCGGCTCCGAAGGAAAAAACGGGCATAAAAAACAATATCTTGCGGGAGAATTTTCATTTCGTCACAAGGGTTTGTGATACTATCGCTTCTCACAAAAAATGCGAACTTTCGGTTGACAGAATGGGGCGAAAACGATATAATACTCCGTGCGTTTCTGTAGAGTGACGCAATTTTATGTCAACTGCGGTCCGTGAGGGCGACCTCACCCGCCGTCGAGTAAGTGCAGAGACCCTCCAAAAGGCTCTGCCGGTAAAATTTTTTCAGGAGGTAAAACGAAATGGCTACTTCTCGCACCTATCAGCCCAAGAAGATCCAGCGCTCCAAGGAGCATGGCTTCCGCAAGAGAATGTCCACTGCCAACGGCCGCAAGGTCATTGCCCGCCGTCGTGCACGCGGCCGCGCCCGTCTCACCCACTAAGAGCGGGGGCAACTTGCGTATCGTATGCTACAGATGAAACAATGAGGGACGGCCGATGAAATTTTGTTTCGATCGCCGTCCCTTGCAGGCTATGCAGGCAAAACTGCGCTGAGCAGGGAGACTTCGCGTGAAAAGCACCACCACCATCAAGCAGAATTACGAATTTCGCCGGATGTACGCCAGGGGCAAGTCCGGTGTTTCGTCCTGCCTTGTGGTGTATTACCGCAAAAATCGGCTCGGACACAACCGCCTCGGCATCACGGTCAGCACCAAGCTCGGCCACGCTGTCGTGCGCAACCGCGTCCGCCGCCGCATCCGCGAGATCTTCCGGCTGAGCCAGGGCAGTATGAAGCAGGGCTACGATATCATCGTCGTCGGCCGCACCCGTGCGGCAAAGGCGGATTACTGGGAGCTCAAACGCGCATTTGAAAAAACGTGCAAAAAGCTCGATTTATGGGAGACGCGGACATGAAAAAACTCATGCTCTGGCTCGTGCGGTTTTACCGCAGGGCTGTCTCGCCCTACCGTCCCCCCTGCTGCCGCTTCATCCCCACGTGCTCGCAGTACGCGCTCGAGGCCATCGAGAAGTACGGCGCTTTTAAGGGGGGCTGGCTTGCCTTCAAACGTATCATGCGGTGCCATCCGTTCTACAGGGGCGGAAAGATTTACGACCCGGTCCCGTGACCGAACTCAATCACCACGGAGGAAACCGAAACCATGCAGAATCTCTTTTCTATCATCGGTTACTACATTTGTGTTCCCTTCGCCTGGATCCTGCGCACCTTTTATGAGCTGACCGGCTCCTACGGCTGGGCGCTGGTGCTCTTCACGCTCGTCGTGAAGCTCATCACGCTTCCCTTCCAGATGAAGTCGAAAAAGAGCATGATGCGCATGAATCTCTTCCAGCCCAAGATCAAAGAGATCCAGACGAAATATGCCAACAATCCCCAGCGCATGAACGACGAGATGCAGATGCTCTACGCTCAGGAGGGCGTGAACCCCATGAGCGGCTGCCTCTGGAGCTTTTTGCCGTTCCCCATCCTGCTTGCCCTGTATTCCATCATCCGTCAGCCGCTCAGCCGCTTCATGATGCTCTCCAAGGACGTTGTGACGGAGATCACCACCCTCGCCACCACCCTCGGCTACAGCGCCGAGACCGTGCGCAAGGGCTATGAGGAGATCGGCCTTGCCAAGTTCATCTCCGACAATTTTGCGGAGTTTTCCGGCAAGTTCGACGGCCTGATCAACATGGACTATAACTTCCTCGGCCTTGATCTTACGGTCATGCCGGGCGATGTGTGGAAGGATTTCTTCACCGGCGGCTGGCCCATCATCGGCATCGTGCTCATCCCCTTCGTCTCCGCCGGACTGAGCTTTTTGCAGTCCAAGGTCTCCATGGCCGGCAACGCTGCTGCCGACAGCAACGATGCCACCGCCCGCTCCACCCGCATGATGATGTGGATGATGCCCCTCATGTCGCTGTGGATCGGCTTTACCCTGCCCGCCGCTCTCGGCGTTTACTGGATCGTCAACTCGCTCCTCTACGCCATCCAGGAAAAGGTCCTGACCAAGTATTACAAGGCCCACATGGAGGACGAGATCAGCGAGAGAGAAAAGCAGAAGCGCGAAGAGCGCGTCCGCCGCATGGAGGCTGCCCGCGAGCAGCAGCGTAAGATCGCCGCCGAGGAAGCGGAGAAGAAGACGCTGAAGGAAAAGCGCGCGGAAAAGCAGGCGAACAAATCCAACAAGAAGAAAAACTCCACCAATGAAAACGGTCGCGTCGGCGACCGCCCCTATGCCCGCGGCCGCTCCTACGACCCCGAGCATTACGGCGAATAAAAACATAAGGAGCTTGTCTGAATGATCAAGTTTATTGACGTAACGGGCAAGACGGAGGACGAGGCGATCCAGAGCGCGCTCGCTCAGCTGAAGATGGACAGAGACGACGTCTCCGTCGAGATCCTCGAGCGTGCCAAGTCCGGATTCCTCGGCATCGGCAGCGCGCCCGCGCGCGTTCGCGTGAGCTATGACGACGGCAAGGCCGAAGAGGTCAAGCCCGCCCCGCAGCCTGCCGCACCAAAGCCCGAAAAGAAAGTTGAAACCGCCCCCGCAGCCAAGACCGCCGCTCCCCTGTATGCCCCCGAGGTGCTGCAGAAGAAGAGCAGCGGCAGAAGTGAGAGAAGCGAGCGTCCCGCGCGCGAGGATCGTCCCGCACGCGAAGACCGCCGCGAGCGCGCGCCCCGCGCCGAGCGTCCCGCGCCGCAGCCGAAGGCTCCGACCGTCGACCTCGGCGAAGAGTGCCGCGATGAAAAGAGCGAGCAGATCCGCGCCTTCCTCAAGGGTCTTCTTGAGCACATGGATTCCAATGCCGAGGTCAAGGTCTACGAGGTCGAGAAGGGCCGCTACAAGGTCCTGCTCGAGGGCGAAAAGCTCGGCGCGCTGATCGGCCGCCGCGGTGAAACGCTCGACGCCATCCAGCAGTTGACGAATTACAGCATCAACCGCGGCAGCGAGAAAAACCGCGCCCGCGTGCAGGTCGATGCCGAGAATTACCGCGAAAAGCGCGAGCAGAGCCTCGAGCGTCTGGCGGCGAAGGTTGCCGGTAAGGTCACCAAGTACCGCCGCAACGTCACCCTCGAGCCGATGAACGCCTACGAGCGCCACGTCATCCACACGGCGCTTCAGGATACGCCGGGCGTGACCACGTTCTCCATCGGCACCGAGCCCAACCGCCGCGTCGTCGTGTCCTACGACCGCACGAAGGCGTAAGGTGCGCGTCTGCCCCGCAGATCCGTCAAAAAGAGGAAAGAGCCTCTCTCTTGAAAAGAAGAGAGGCTCTTTTTTTGCACCCCTTTGCGCTGCGCCGGGGAAAACCGCGATTTTTATTGCTTTTATCCCCCGCCGATAGTACAATGGTCTCACCATCAAATTTTCGGAGGACTTTTCCCCAATGAAACTCATCTCATGGAACGTCAACGGCCTGCGCGCGTGCATTGGCAAGGGCTTTTTGGATTTTGTGAATTTCATCGACGCAGACGTCATCTGCCTACAGGAGACGAAGCTGCAGCCGCATCAGATCGAACTTGACCTGCCGCAGTACCACATCTACTGGAACAGCGCGGACAAAAAGGGCTACTCCGGCACGGCGGTGTTCACCAAGCAGGAGCCTCTTTCCGTCACCTATGACTTTGGCGAGGACATCCACCGCCACGAGGGGCGCGTCATCACGTGTGAATATCCGGACTTCTACCTCGTCTGCTGCTACACGCCGAACTCGCAGGACGAGCTGCGCCGCCTTTCGTACCGCATGGAATGGGAGGATGCGCTGCGGCAGTACCTCTGCGAGCTCGACACGATCAAACCCGTCGTGTACTGCGGCGACCTGAATGTCGCGCATGAGGAGATCGACCTCAAAAATCCGAAAACGAACCACTTTAACCCCGGCTTTTCTGACGAGGAGCGCGGCAAGATGACGCAGCTTTTGTCCTCGGGCTTTCTCGATTCGTTCCGCACGCTGTACCCCGACAAGACGGACGCCTACTCGTGGTGGAGCTACCGCGCCCAGTCGCGCGCACGGAACGTGGGGTGGAGAATCGACTATTTCATCGTCTCCGAACGCCTGCGCTCCCGCATCGAAAACGCGGATATTCTGCCGGAGGTCATGGGCAGCGACCACTGCCCGGTGCTGCTGGAACTCAAGGAGGAAGCAAAATGAAGCTTGGAAAGAAGGAACTGGCCCGCGGCACGGGCATTGCTCTGCTTGTCAGCGGCGCGGTTCTGCTTGTCGGCCTTGTAGTCACGGCGCTGTTCGCCTCGGGCGTGATCGAATTGTCGGAAACGGGGAAAATGGTGACCGCATTCGGCACCTCTGCGGCAATGATCGTGCTGGCTTACACGATCTGCAAGCACCTCGGTGTGCTGAAAAACCAGCGCGGAAAAAACTGAAGCTTCTCCACAGCCTGTGGAAAAACCGGCGGATACGCAGCTTTGAGCGCGTACCCGCCGGTTTGTTTTTTGGAAGACGCACGCTCAGCGGGGCAGCAGTCTGCGCGCCAGCGGTCCGATCACGCCGCCGACGGCATTGCCCAGCGTCATCACAAGAAGATATCCAAGCGTCCGCGCGCTCCACGCACCGCCCATTGTGAAGTAGTACATATTGGCAACGCAGTGCTCAAAGCCGCAGAGGATGAACACGCTCACGCCGAAAAAGAGCGCGAGGTATTTGCCGAGCTCGTGCGGGTCAGAGCGGTAGCCTTCAACGGCGATATAGATCATCACGTTGCAGAAAACGGCAAGGAGAAACGCACCGAGCAGCGGTTCGGAGAGCTTCAGCTCACAGATGGCCCGGGCGCGCTCGTCCAGCACGGCAAGGCGCGTGAGCTGCTCCGCCGCCGCGACGAGCACCGTCCCTACAAGGTTTCCCAGCCAGATGACCGGCAGCGCTTTGGCATAGGAAGCGTCGTTGTCGAACAGGTAGCAGACCTTGCCCGTGAAGAGGTGCAGCCCGCGCGTGCAGACGACGAAGAGCCCAATCGTGAAGAAAAGCGAGCCGATGACCGTATTTTCCACCGACAGAAACACCGTGCCGCCAAGGGAGATAGAAGCGCCGGCAAGTACCGCAGAGAGAAAAATAGGCTTCATGCAGGGATCCCTCCAAGCTGTGTAGTGCGTTTATTCTACCGTATCGGGGCGCGGCTTGTAAACGCCGCACGGCGAAGTCCGCAGAAAAAGCGGGACTTTTCTCCTTTTGCTTAAAGAAGCAAGCCTGCTTGTCCTCCGGCAGGGCGGCAGAAAAACACAAAAAACACTTGTACGATTTTTCGCTCCGTGATAAAATACGATATTAAGACAAAAATAGGAGAAGTCTGCCGCCTTTTGCGGCAAAAACACGCTTGAAGGGGGAACGCGCCATGCCGGTACACGAAGGACATCGCTCGCGCAAAAAAGAGCAGTTCCGCGCCCATGGGCTCGATGCGTTCGCCGACCATGAGGTGCTGGAGCTTCTCCTTTATTACGCCGTGCCGCGGCAGGACACCAATCCCATCGCGCACCGGCTGATGGACAAATTCGGCTCGCTCGACGCGGTCTTTTCCGCCGACCGCGAGGCATTGGAGGAGGTCGACGGCATCGGCGAGAACGCCTCGACGCTCCTCTCGCTCATGTTCCCGCTGATGCGCCGCATCCGCGCCTCCGCCGGCGCGCACGAAACGGTGCTGAGCGATACCGAGCAGGCGGGCGCATACTTTTTAGACCTCTTTTTCGGCGAGCGGGAGGAAAAGCTCTACGAGGCCTGCCTCGACGCGAAGGGCCGCCTCCTTGCCTGCCACCTGGTCGCCGAGGGCGACACGGACAGCGTCCAGCTCAATATGCGAAAAATTGTGGAAAACGCGCTTAAGTGCGGCGCGAGCAGCGTGCTGCTCGCCCACAATCACCCCAGCGGCGTGGCGCTCCCCTCGCCTGTTGACAATGCGACCACGCTCTCAATCTTCGACGCGCTGCGCACCGTGGGCGTCGAGCTTGCCGACCACATCATCGTCGCGGACGACGACTTTGTCTCCCTGCGGCACAACGGGCTTTTGCCGGAAAGAAAGGGAAACGGATATGGAATTTAAGCTGCACGCGCCCTTCAAGCCCACGGGCGACCAGCCCGAGGCCATCGAAAAGCTTGCGCGCGGCGTGGAGCTGGGGCTTGATGAGCAGGTGCTGCTCGGCGTGACCGGCTCGGGCAAGACCTTCACGATGGCAAGCGTCATCGAAAAAATTCAGCGCCCCACGCTCGTGCTGGCGCACAACAAGACCCTCGCCGCGCAGCTTTGCGCGGAGTTCAAGGAGTTTTTCCCCGAAAACGCGGTGGAATACTTTGTCTCCTACTACGACTACTATCAGCCGGAGGCCTATATCCCCCACACGGATACGTACATCGCAAAGGACGCCTCCACCAACGAAGAGATCGACCGCCTGCGGCTTTCCGCCACCTGCGCGCTGCTCGAGCGGCGCGATGTGATCGTCGTCTCCTCCGTTTCCTGCATCTACGGCCTCGGCGAGCCGGAGGACTTTGAAAAGCTGATGATCTCGCTGCGCCCCGGCATGACCATGGAGCGCGACGAGCTATTGAAGCGCCTCATCGAGATCCGCTACGAGCGAAACGACGTTGCCTTTGAGCGCAACCGCTTCCGCGTGCGCGGCGATACGGTGGAGCTCTACCCCGCGTACTATCGCGACAAGGCCGTGCGCGTCGAATTCTTCGGCGACGAGATCGACCGCATCAGCGAATTCAACCCCGTCAACGGTCAGGTGACGCGCACGCTCCAGCACATCGCCATCTACCCTGCCTCGCACTATGTCACGACAAAAGACAAGCTGGAGCGCGCCATCGTCGAGATCGACAAGGAGCTTGACGAGCGCGAGGCGCAGTTTTTGGCCGAGGGCAAGGCGGTGGAGGCCCAGCGCATCCGCCAGCGCACGCGCTACGACATCGAAATGCTGCGCGAGCTGGGCTACTGCACGGGCATCGAGAACTATTCCCGCGTCATCAGCGGCCGCCCCGTCGGTTCCCCGCCGCTGACGCTCATCGACTATTTTCCCAAGGATTTTCTGCTCTTTGTGGATGAATCGCACGTGACGCTCCCGCAGGTGCGCGCGATGTACAACGGCGACCGCGCGCGCAAGGAGAGCCTTGTCGAATACGGCTTCCGCCTGCCCTGCGCGTTCGACAACCGCCCGCTCAAATTCGACGAATTCGAGCAGCGCGTCCACCAGCGCATCTATGTCTCGGCCACGCCCGGCGACTATGAAAAGGAGCGCGCGGGCCAGATCGTCGAGCAGGTCATCCGTCCGACGGGTCTTCTGGACCCGAAGGTCGAGGTGCGCCCTGTCGAAAATCAGATCGACGATCTCGTCGGCGAGATCAACGCGCGCGCGGCACGCAATGAGCGCGTGCTCGTCACCACGCTGACCAAAAAGATGGCCGAGGACCTGACGCAGTATTTAACGGGCGTCGGCATCCGCGTGCGCTATATGCACGCGGACGTGGAGACCATCGAGCGCATGGAGCTCATCCGCGGCCTGCGCCTCGGCGAGTTCGACGTGCTCGTCGGCATCAACCTGCTGCGCGAAGGTCTCGACATCCCCGAGGTCTCGATGGTCGCCATTCTGGATGCGGATAAGGAAGGCTTCCTCCGCAGCGAAACGAGCCTCATCCAGACCATCGGCCGCGCCGCGCGAAACGCCGACGGTCTTGTCGTGCTCTATGCCGACACCATCACCCCCTCGATGCGCCGCGCGATGGACGAGACGGAGCGAAGAAGAGAAATTCAGGACGCATACAACAAGGAAAACGGCATCGTCCCCCAGACCATCCGCAAGGACGTGCGCGAGATCATCGAAATTTCGAAAAAGGACGAGGAATCCGCCCGCCGCCGCGGAAAGCGCAAGCTCTCCGAGCGCGAGCGGGACGAAGAGATCAGAAAGCTCGAAAAGCAGATGCAGGAGGCGAGCCGTATGCTCGAATTCGAGTACGCCGCCATCCTGCGCGACCGCATCATCGAACTGCGCAAAGAGAACAACAAATAACAGGAAAGAGACAACCGCTGTGAAAAAATACGCTTCCTACGCCTGCATTCTGGCAGCCGCCGCCTGCTGGGGCTGCATCGGCCTTTTCAACCGCCCGCTGCTCTCGGCGGGCATCGCGCCGGAAAATCTTGTCGTCATCCGCAACCTGGGCGGCCTTGCGGTGATGGCGCTCTTCTTCCTCTGCACCGACCGCAGCGTCTTCAAAATGAAGGCAAAGCACCTGCCGATCTTTATTGCGACGGGCATCATCAGCGTCGTGCTCTTCACGCTCTGCTACTTCAACGCGCAGAAGCTTTGTTCCATCTCAGTCAGCGTCATCCTGCTCTACACCGCGCCCGCGATGGTCGTGCTGATGAGCGCGCTCGTTTTCAAAGAGAAGATCACGGGCAAAAAGCTCCTTGCCCTCGCGCTGGCGCTGCTCGGCTGCGCGCTCGTGACGGGCGTTTTCACGGGCGGACTGTCGCTCACGACGAAGGGGCTGCTCTTCGGCCTCGGTGCGGCGTTTTTCTACGCGCTCTATTCGATCTTCGCCCCCTTTGGCCTGCGGCATTACAGCGCGTTTGCTGTCGTATTCTGGACGTTCGTCTTCGCTGCGCTCGGCGCGCTGTTCGTCGCCGACTGGGGCAATCTCGCATTCGTGCTCAGCACGCCGAAAAACGCGCTGCTCGCCGCGGGACTGGTGCTGTTCTCCACCGTTTCGCCCTACATCCTCTATACAAAGGGCCTTGCCAACGTCGAGAGCGGCAAGGCCAGCATCATGGCGGGCATTGAGCCGGTCGTCGGCACGCTCGTCGGCACCCTCGTCTTCGGCGAGCCGATCAGCGCGGGCGTTTTTCTCGGCCTTGCCTGCATCCTCGCCTGCGTGTACATCCTGCGGTAAAATCATTTCCGTTTTCCACATAGGAGGTCCCTTATGGCAAAGAATAAAGAAGAAAAAACCAACGTGATGCGCGTGTTGGAGCAGAAAAAGATCGCCTACACCGCGCACACCTATCCGCACGAAGAGGGCGTCGCGGTCGACGGCGCCACGGTGGCGAAGTCCATGGGCTTTGACCCCGCCATCGTCTTCAAGACCCTTGTCGCGCGCGGCGCGAAGGGGCAGTTTTACGTGTTCGACGTGCCGGTCGCGGCAAATCTTGACCTCAAGAAGGCGGCGAAGGCCGTGGGCGAGAAGTCCATTGAGATGCTCCACCAGAAAGAGCTCCTGCCGCTCACGGGCTATGTCCACGGCGGCTGCTCGCCCGTGGGAATGAAAAAATTGTTCCCTACGGTGATCGACGCCTCGGCGGAGGACCTTGAAACGATGATCGTCTCGGCGGGAAAGATCGGCTGTCAGGTTGAGCTTTCGCCGCAAGATCTCGCCGCGCTCGTGCGCGCGCAATTTGCGGATATCACGGTAGAATAAGGTTGACATAAAAAATTCAGAAGAGTACGCTGAGCTTGCGATCGCAAAATCAGCAACAGGAGTTATCAGTTCATGCCAAGTAAGATTTTTGTCAAGGGCGCAAGAGAAAATAACCTCAAGAACATCGACGTCGAGATCCCCCGCGACGCGCTGACCGTCATCACGGGACTCTCCGGCAGCGGCAAATCCTCGCTCGCGTTCGACACCATCTATGCCGAGGGACAGCGCCGCTACGTCGAGAGCCTGTCGTCCTACGCCCGTATGTTCCTCGGACAGAAGGAAAAGCCCGACGTCGACTATATCGAGGGCCTCTCCCCCGCCATCTCCATCGACCAGAAGACCACCTCGCAGAATCCCCGCTCCACCGTCGGCACGGTGACGGAGGTGTACGACTATCTGCGCCTTTTGTGGGCGCGCGTCGGCACGCCGCACTGCCCCAACTGCGGAAAGGAGATCCGCCAGCAGTCCATCGACCAGATCATCGACCAGCTCATGGCGCTGGGCGAGGGCACGCGCGTGCAGATCATGGCGCCGGTCATCCGCGGCAAAAAGGGCGAGCACGTGAAAATCTTCGAGGACGCGCGTAGATCGGGCTATGTCCGCGTCCGCGCCGACGGGAATATGTACGACCTTTCCGAGGAAATTTCCCTCGAGAAGAACAAAAAGCACAACATCGAGGTCGTCATCGACCGTCTCATCCTCCGCCCCGACGTCGTCCACCGCCTGACGGACTCCTGCGAAACGGCCGCGGCGCTCTCGGGCGGTATCATTCTTGCAAACATCCTGCCCGATGACCGCGACATCCTCTTCTCGCAGAACTACGCCTGCGAGGATTGCGGCGTTTCCATCGAGGAGCTGACGCCGCGGATGTTCTCGTTCAACAACCCCTTCGGCGCGTGCCCGACCTGCACGGGTCTCGGCACGCAGCTCAAGGTCGACCCCGATCTGGTCATCCCGAACAAAAGCGTTTCGCTGCTCGACGGCGCGATCTGCGCCTCGGGCTGGAACAACGTGCGCGGCGACGGCATCTCGCGCATGTACTTTGAAGCGCTGTCGAAAAAGTACCATTTTTCCCTCCGCGACCCTGTGGAAAAGCTCTCCAAAGAGGTCATGGACGTCATTCTCTACGGCACAAAGGGCGAAAAGCTGGAGCTCCAGTACGACCAGCCGCGCGGCAAGGGAGTTTTGTATCAGGCGTTCGAGGGTATCATCCCCAACCTGGAGCGCCGCTACAAGGAGACGCAGAGCGACGGCGTGCGCGAGGAGTTAGAGTCCTGCATGAGCGAATGCCCCTGCCCCGCCTGCGGCGGCAAGCGGCTCCGCCGCGAATCCCTTGCCGTCACGGTCGGCGGACTTAGCATCAGCGACTACTGCGAAAAATCCGTCGTCGACGCGCTCGACTTTGTGGATAAGCTGACGCTGACCGAGCAGCAAATGCGCATCGGCGAGCGCATTTTGAAGGAGATCAAAAACCGCCTCGGCTTCCTGCGCTCGGTAGGACTCGAATATCTGACGCTCTCGCGCGCGAGCGCGTCGCTCTCGGGCGGCGAAGCCCAGCGCATCCGCCTAGCGACGCAGATCGGTTCGAGCCTGATGGGTGTCCTCTATATCCTCGACGAGCCGTCCATCGGATTGCACCAGCGCGACAACGACAAGCTGCTCGCCACCTTGAAACGCCTGCGCGATCTCGGCAACACGCTCATCGTCGTCGAGCACGATGAGGACACGATGCGCGCGGCGGACTACCTCATCGACATCGGCCCCGGCGCGGGCGCGCACGGCGGCCAGGTTGTGGCCTGCGGCACGCCGGCAGAGGTCATGGCGAACCCGAATTCCCTGACCGGCCAGTATTTGAGCGGAAAGAAAAAGATCGAAGTGCCGAAAGAGCGCCGAAAAGGCAACGGCAATTTCCTCACCGTGCGCGGCGCGCAGGAAAATAACCTCAAAAACCTCGACGTCTCGATCCCGCTCGGCACGTTCACGTGCGTCACGGGCGTGTCCGGCAGCGGCAAATCGTCGCTCGTCAACGAGATCATCTACAAAAAGCTCGGCGCGGACTTAAACCGCATGAAGGTCCACCCCGGCCGCTGTAAGGCTATCGAGGGCGAGGAATTCCTCGACAAGGTCATCTGCATCGACCAGAGCCCCATCGGCCGCACGCCGCGCTCCAACCCCGCAACGTATACAAATCTCTTCAACGATATCCGCGACCTCTTCGCCTCCACGCCGGACGCGAAAGCGCGCGGCTACGGCGCGGGCCGCTTCAGCTTCAATGTCCGCGGCGGCCGCTGCGAGGCCTGCTCGGGCGACGGTCAGCTCAAGATCGAGATGCACTTCCTGCCCGATATCTATGTGCCCTGCGAGGTCTGCAAGGGCAAGCGCTACAACCGCGAAACGCTCGAGGTCCGCTACAAGGGCAAGAGCATCGCGGACGTGCTCGAGATGACCGTGGAGGAAGCGCTCGAATTTTTCCGCGACCTTCCCAAACTCGAAGCGAAGCTCCGCACGCTCAGCGAGGTCGGCCTCGGCTATATCCGCCTCGGCCAGTCGTCTACGACGCTCTCCGGCGGCGAAGCCCAGCGCGTCAAGCTCGCGACCGAGCTTTCTAAGCGCTCCACGGGGCGCACCATCTATATCCTCGACGAGCCGACCACGGGTCTCCACACGGACGATGTGAAAAAGCTGCTTGAAGTGCTGCAAAGGCTCGTCGATGCGGGCAACACGGTGCTTGTCATTGAGCACAATCTGGACGTGATCAAGTGCGCGGACTATCTGCTCGACCTCGGTCCCGAGGGCGGCAGCGGCGGCGGTACGCTCGTCACCTGCGGCACGCCGGAGGCGGTCGCCGCGTGCGGCGCGTCCTACACGGGGCAGTATCTCAAAAAAATGCTGCGTTAAGAAGATCGTTCCCGAAAAAGCGGCGAAGCCGCTTTTTCGATATCACCCCTCGCCTGTCCGCGCCGTAGAATGGCGCGAGGTGATCCTATGCGGCTTTTACAGGACGGCGTTGTCGCGGCGCTTGCGGCCATTGGGCTGACGGCGGTGATCTTTCTGCTCGTTTCGGCCATTGTGCATCCGCGGCGGCGCGGATGTATCCCCGCCACGGCGGTCGTCGAGGCCTGCGGCGAGGCGAAAGCGCTTGAATACACGGTGCGCGCGCTGCTGCGCTCGCGCTATGAAGAGGGCGGCTTTTCGCGCGTTGTCATCGTGGACTGCGGGCTCAGCGACGACGCGCGATGCGTGGCGGAGCTCTTGTGCCGCAGCGAATACGAAACTTACCTCTGCCGGAAAGAGGAGCTGACCGATTTTTTCACATAGGAGACAGTTATGGGAGAAGAAACAAGCATCATCGGCACGGTCCTGTCCGTCGTTTTTCAGAATGAGGAAAACGGCTATGCCGTGCTGCGCCTTGTGACGGACGACGGCGAGCTTTTGACGCTCGTCGGCTGCGTCCCCTGCGCCGCCCCCGGCGAGAGCCTGAGCGCCATCGGCTCGTTTTCCTCCCACCCGCAGTACGGCGAGCAGTTCTCGGCCAGCGAGGTCGAGCGGTATCTGCCCTCGAGCGAGACGGAGATCCTGAATTACCTTGCCTCGGGCGTGGTGCGCGGCGTCGGCCCCGCCACGGCGGAAAAGCTCGTCGCCAGATTCGGCGCCGAGACGCTGCGGGTGCTGGAGTCCGAGCCGGAAAAGCTCACCGCCATCAAGGGTATGACGAGCAAGCGCGCGCAGGAGATCTCGAGCGCCTTCAACGAGCAGATGGGGCTGCGGCGCGTGATGGAATTCTTAGCCCATTACGACCTGAGCGCCGCGCTCAGCGTGCCGCTCTACCGGCGCTTCGGCGCAAACGCGATGGCCGCGCTCGAGCGCAACCCCTATCTTTTGTCCGACAGCGCGTTCGGCGTGGACTTTTCCGTCTGCGACGAGATCGCGCTCTCGATGGGCTTTGGCGGCGACGCGTCGCTTCGCACCGAGGCGGGGCTGACATTCGAGCTCTCGCACAACCGCGACGCGGGCGGGCACGTCTTCCTCCCGCGCGAAAAGCTCCTTGCCGCGACCGCCCAACTGCTCGACTGCGGCGTTGACGCCGCGGAAAAGAGCCTCGACGATCTCATCGCCATCCACCGCATCGTGCAGGAAGGCGTCGCGAACGTGACGGCCTGCTATCTGCGCGCGTCGTGGGAGGACGAGACCTATGTCACGACGCGCATCGAGGCGATACTCGCCGACAAGCCCGACGCCCTGCGCGGCGTGGAGCGCACCATCAAAGAGATCGAGCGCGAGCAGGGCGTGCAGTATGCGCCCTTACAGCGTCAGGCGGTCGAGCTTGCAGCGAAGGAGGAGCTGCTGCTGCTCACCGGCGGCCCCGGCACGGGCAAAACGACGAGCGTGCGCGCCATCGTCGCGCTCTTTGAGCGCATGGGACTTTCCGTCCTCCTTGCCGCGCCCACGGGCCGCGCCGCCAAGCGCATGGGCGAGCTGTGCGACCGCGACGCGCAGACCATTCACCGTATGCTCGGCATGACATGGAACGACCAGACCGGCGAGGTGACCTTCACCAAGGGGGAAAAGGAGCCGCTCGAGGCCGACGCGCTCATCGTGGACGAGACCTCGATGGTCGATCTTTCCCTTATGCGCGCGCTGCTTGCAGCGCTGCGCCCCGGCTGCCGCCTCGTGCTCGTCGGCGACCCAGACCAGCTGCCGAGCGTGGGCGCGGGGAACGTATTTTCCGACCTCATTCGCAGCGGGCGCATCGCGACCGTCGCCCTGCGCGACATTTTCCGTCAGGCCGGGCAGTCGATGATCGTGCGCAACGCGCACCTCGTCAACACCGGCATGCCGCCCAAGCTCAAAAACGCGGCGGCGAACGACTTTTTCTTCCTCCCCCGCCGCGACAGCGTGCGATTGGTCGAGACTGTGGTCGAGCTGTGCAAAACCCGCCTTCCCGACAAGATGGGCATCCCCGCGGACGAATTGCAGGTGCTCACCCCGACGCGACGCGGCGACGCGGGGACGCGGTCGCTGAACTTTGCCCTGCAAGCCGCGCTCAACCCGCCGCAGCCCGGCAAAAAGGAGCGGCGCTTCGGCGAGCTCACCTTCCGCGAGGGTGACCGCGTCATGCAGACGCGCAACGATTACGACGTGATCTGGCAGAAGGAGGACGGCACGGCGGGCACGGGCATCTTCAACGGCGACGTCGGCAAGATCGCAAGGATCGACCCGAGCGGTGAGCTGCTGGAGATCGTCTTCGACGACCGCACGGCGACCTACACCGCCGATATGCTCGCAGAGCTCGACATGGCCTACGCCATGACCGTACATAAGGCGCAGGGCAGCGAATACCGCGGCGTCGTCTTTGTCGGTGCGCCGTGCGCACCGTCGCTGATGGTGCGCGGCGTGCTCTATACCGCCATCACCCGCGCGCGCGAGCTGCTCGTCATCGTGGGCGACGATTCCGCCGTCAACAAAATGGCGGAGAACGACCGCCGCAGCCGCCGCTACAGCGGCCTCAAATGGCGGCTCAAGAAAGGTGGGGAGGAGAAATGAAGTCCCTTCGATCGCTTGCGTCGCTCCTTTTCCCGCCGCACTGCGCCTTCTGTGGAAAAGTCGGCGTGCAGGGCGTGTGCCCTGCGTGCGAAAAGACCCTCCCCTACTGCAAAACGCCCTTGCATGAGCGCGCGGAGATCGGCGCGTGCCTCGCCCCGCTCCGCTATGAGGGCGCGGTGCGCGATGCGCTGCTGAACTATAAATTCCACGGAAGCCAGAGCCGCTGCACGGGCTTTGGCGATATTCTGGCGCAGGCCGTTGCCGAGCACTTCAGCGGAGAGTTCGATTTGGTTACCTATGTCCCCGTGTCGAAAAAGCGCAAACAAGAGCGCGGCTACGACCAGTCGTATCTCTTGGCGCGCGAGACCTGCCGCCACTGGAACGTCGCGCCCGAAACGCTGCTGCAAAAGACGAAGGACAACGCGGCGCAGTCGTCGCTTTCCTCGCGCGAGGAGCGGCAGAAGAACGTCGTCGGCGCGTATACCGCTGTGAACGAAGACAAGATCCGCGGCAGGCGCATCCTGCTCATCGACGATATTCTCACCACCGGCGCAACGCTGCGCGAAGCCGCGCGCGTTTTGCGGGACGCGGGCGCGGAAAAGGTCATCTGTGCCACGCTCGCCGCCGCGGACGAAGACTAAAGTCTTCAAAAAAGAGGCGACGCCCTTTTTTGAGAAGGTTTCGCTGCGCTTTGTGCCTCGGTCGCCCGCTGAAAGCGGACGATTCGACACAAGCTCCGCGCAAAGTGCTTTTTCCGACGTACACGCCGCCGGAAAAAACGATTCAAATGTTTCGCGTCTGCGGACGCGAAACTCTGCGAGGCTGTTTCGACCATTCGACAGATAAAAGAAGGCTGTGGATTTTTCCACAGCCTTCTTCCGTATTTTTCCGCCGTTTCTCCCTGATATGGCGGTAAAAATCGCGCACAATGCTATTGCAAACTCAATTTCGAGCCGTTATAATAAAAAAATCATGGGAAAGTATGAGCATCGCTCATTTCAGTTTTCAGAAAAATAAGAGGGTAACACTATGTTTTCTTTCACCAAGGATATCGGCATGGACCTCGGCACCGCGTCGGTGCTGATCTACATTAAGGATAAGGGCATCGTGCTCAACGAGCCCTCTGTCGTGGCGCTCGATAAAAATACCGGCAAGCTCTTAAAGGTCGGCGCGGACGCGCAGGCCATGCTGGGCCGCACGCCGGGCAACATCATCGCCATCCGCCCCTTGCGCGAGGGCGTGATCTCCGATTACGAGGTCACCGAGCGCATGATCAAGGAATTTCTGCACAAGGTCATGGGCTTCCAGCTCTTCAAGCCGCGCATCATCATCTGCGTCCCCTCCGGCATCACCGAGGTCGAGGAGCGCGCGGTCATCGACGCGGGCATTCAGGCCGGCGCGCGCCGCGTCTACCTCATTGAAGAGCCTGTCGCCGCCGCCATCGGCGCGGGCATCGACATCACCCAGCCCGAGGGCCACATGATCATCGATATCGGCGGCGGCACGTCCGATATCGCGGTCATCTCGCTCTCCGGCGTGGTGGAATCGTCCTCCATCAAGATCGCGGGCGACCAGTTCAACGAGGCCGTCGTCAAGTATATGCGCCGCAAGCACAATCTGCTCGTCGGCGAGCGCACGGCCGAGCAGATGAAGATGCAGATCGGCTGCGTCTTCCCGCCCGAGGAGGAAATGACCATGGAGGTCAAGGGCCGCAGCCTTGTCACGGGCCTGCCCGAGCTGATCTCCGTCTCGTCGGCCGAGATGCTTGAGGCCTTTGAAGAGCCCGTCGAGCGCATCATGGAGGAGGTCCATCTGGTGCTCGAAAAGACTCCGCCCGAGCTGGTGGCTGATATCTCGAACAACGGCATCGTCATGACCGGCGGCGGCAGCTTAGTCCGCGGCTTTGATAAGCTCGTCACCGCGCGCACCGGCATCCACGCGGTCGTGGCCGAAAACGCCATCCAGTGCGTGGCCGAGGGCACGGGCAAGAGCCTCGACAGCATTCAGGATATGCAGGACGGCACGATGAACCTGAGCCGCCGCAAGCAGATCAACTAAGGAACGGACGGGAGGATAGTATGGCTGTTTTATCCGGTCTCAAGCCCGAAAGGGTCTTCTACTATTTTGAAAAGCTCTGCTCCGTTCCCCATGGCAGTGGAAATACGAAGCAAATCAGCGACCTGTGTGTCGGCTTTGCCAAGGAGCTTGGCCTGAAGTACCGTCAGGAGGCGTGCAACAACCTCATCATCTGGAAGGACGGCTCCTGCGGGTACGAAAACGCCGCGCCCGTCATTCTGCAGGGCCATATCGACATGGTCTGCGCCAAGACCGAGGACTGCGCGAAGGACATGACGCGCGACGGGCTCGACGTCCGCACCGACGGCGAATGGGTCTGGGCGGACAAGACCTCGCTCGGCGGCGACAACGGCATCGCCGTTGCGATGATTTTGGCGATCCTCTCCGACGAGACGCTTCCCCACCCCCCCATCGAGGCGGTCTTCACCGTCGACGAAGAAGTCGGCATGGACGGCGCGTTCGCGCTGGACTGCTCGGACTTAAAGGGCAGAAAGCTGCTGAATCTCGACTCCGAGGAGGAGGGCGTTTTTACCGTGTCCTGCGCGGGCGGCGTGCGCCTTGACTGCGCGCTTTCCGCGCCGCAGGAGCGCGCGGACGGTCTGACCGGCTACCGCGTGACCATCTCCGGGCTCAAGGGCGGGCACTCGGGCGTGAACATCAATCAGGGCCGCGGCAACGCCAACTGCCTGATGGCGCGCACGCTGTACTCCGCGATGGAAAAATGCCCGTCGCTGCGCGTGCACGCGCTCGAGGGCGGCCAGTTCGACAACGTCATCTGCCTGCGAAATGACGCGCTCGTCGCGCTCTCCGCATCCGACGCGCCCGCGTTCGAGGCGTTTATCAGCGAATTCGACGCGACGCTCAAAAATGAGTACGCCGTGACCGACGGCGGCATTTCCCTCACCTGTGAAAAAGCCGGGGTCACGACCGCCGTCTCCGAACGGGAGACGTCCCGCATCCTCCATGTGCTTCTTGCCCTGCCGCAGGGCGTGCAGGAGATGAGCGCCGACTTCCCCGGCCTTGTGCAGACGTCGCTCAACCTCGGCGTGATGCACATGGACGAGACGGGCCTCCGGTTTTCCTACTCCGTCCGCTCGTGCATCGCCTCGCAGAAGCAGATGCTCATCCAGCGCGTGAAGTCCATCGTCGAGTACGCGGGCGGCACGGTGGGCGAGCGCAGCAGCTATCCCGGCTGGCAGTATGACCGCGATTCCGCCCTGCGCAAGCGGGTGCAGGCGGTCTACCGCGACCTCACCGGCTGCGACGGCCGCATCGAAGCCACCCACGGCGGCCTTGAGTGCGGGCTCTTCATCGAAAAGATCCCCGGCCTCGACGCGCTCTCCATGGGTCCCGAGCTGCACGACGTGCACTCGGTGGAAGAAAAGCTCAATGTTGCCTCGACCGAGCGGGTCTATCGGCTCGTTTGCGAAGTCCTTGCCCGCAGCAAGTAAATATTTTCTTTGCGCTGAGCAAAGAATGGTTTCCCCTGCGCCGTGCAGGGGACGCGAAATAAGGGAGGGATATCTCTTTTTCAAAAAGAGATATCCCTCCCTTTGACC
>ENA-OZKX01000185-OZKX01000185.1-human-gut-metagenome-genome-assembly--contig:-NODE-185-length-31291-cov-7.803176_pt1 | contig 31291 bp, 29 predicted proteins | sample MGYA00244831_ERZ653774 | MGnify/ENA primary metagenome ERZ653774 (study PRJEB26926, sample SAMN06165314) | human gut metagenome | biome: ENVO:00009003; feature: ENVO:2100002; material: ENVO:00002003...
GAGATTTCTGCCTGTCTCGTGGGCTCGGAGATGTGTATAAGAGACAGGCACTTGTCCGAAGTGGCGATCCAGCTTCGAGAAACTGAAGGCCCGGTCGACCTTCGAGCCGGAGAACTCAAGCCCGTTTTTCGAGAACAGAACGCCCTGCTTTTGGTTGGTAGAACCGCAATACTTGTAGCGGACATTGATGCCCTGTTCCTTTAGCTTGCCTTCCAGTTCGTTCCAGTTCCTGCACTTGGGCAGGCACTCCTTGATCGCATCGTAAATCTCATACTGGGTCCGGTCGGGCTCACGCAGCCGTTCCCGCCGGACGGCCTCCTTGCCCGGAGCCAGATGCAACCCGAAGCGTTCGGTCAGCTCGCGGCACACCTTCGCATTGCGGAGTTTGATGTTGCGGTCGGAAATGGTCTGCCCGTGATCACCTACGCGATTGTAGATCAGATGGCAATGGGGATGGGGCTGGTCGAGGTGCCGTACCAAAAGGTATTGCGTATCGGTGATGCCCATCTTCTGCATGTACTCCCGGGCAATTTGTGTCATCCGCTCGTCGGTGAGCTTTGGGGCATCCTTCGGTGAGAACGACAGGGAGATATGTCCGACGTTCTGCTGCAGGCGGGGATTGAGGCGCGCCTGATCCTCGAAATCCTCGACCATCTCCCGTACGCCTGGCGGCTCGACACCCCGAGCCTCCAGCACGCGCGACTGCTCCTTCATCACATAGCCGACCGTGCCGCCGAATGATCCTCCCGAAATGACCTTACCGATCACGGCGCAGGGCTTCGATCATCCGCACCAGCTCGGCCTGAAGCGTCGCATGGCGCGCGGCGACAGTGGCGAATCCCTGGGCGTGGGCCAGCCGGGTCAGCTGGTTCAGATTGCGGGCAAGGCCCTTGAGCTGTGCGAGCCATTCGAGGTGTTCACTCCGCAGCCGCTCGCGGATCGAGCCGTTGAGAATCAGTTGCCGCAGCACCTCGGTACGCGGAATGCCGGCCGCACGGGCCAGGGCGCGGAGCTTGAAGTTGCAGGCGGTGTTGCACCGCAGGGTGATGCGGTACTCCTGTTTTCGGGCACGTCCCAATGGCGGACGGCCCCCTTTCTTCGGTGTGTTCATGGATTGGAATTTTTGAGTTGAGACCATCGGGATGGGGTCTTGCGGCCGGTTTTTGGCTGACAAAAACACAAACTTGCCTCTGTTACCTCTGCTTTTCGAATGCTCGGGGATCTTCCCGGCATTCTCAATCGACTATTTGCACTCCCGCTCACCGAGAATCCGTTGAATATCCGATGTGCGATATCGGATCTTGTTGCCGATCTTGATGGCCTTCAGATACCCTTTCCGGTTCCAATGCCAGAGCGTCGCATCGCATACGCCACACAGCTCCTTGACCTGCTCCTTGGTCAGGAAGCGCACCTTGCGAGCTTCGGCGACCTGGGTGGCCAACTCCTCTTTGGCGCGATTGATCAGATTGCTGGAGAAGGCCAGCAGATCCTCGCCGCTTACCTCCAGACGAATGCTTCCGGGCGCTTCGCGGAGGATGGATAATAAGTCTTTCATAAGTTGCTGTTTCCGCACGGGTGGGACGGCGCTTTCCGGCGGAATAAAAAGCGACGCCGTCGCCCGGATATCCGAGTGACGGCACAAATATAATAACTTGATTAAGCGAACTTTAAGCGTTTAATTCGCAACAGGTTCGGACGAATTAAACGAGTTCGTTTCGGATAGAAAATCCTTGATTTCGCGAATGGTGACGGCTTCCGAGCCTCGATCCCGGACCGCTTTCCCGGCAAGCAGCGGTTCGGTCAGCCGGCTGTATGCCTCCTGTATGCCGCGTTCGTGGACGATGCGAATCTCTCGGCCGTATTCCTCCTGCAGTGCGTCGCGGAACGGCTTGATCGGAATCGGGAGCGTCAGATAACGCAACTCTTCGAGGGCGATCTTCAGTCGGGCAATATCGGTTTGTGTATGCCGGGTGAGGAGATACGTTCCGATCTTACGCCTCAACTCCTCGGGACGGGATACCGTCGGGGCGAACATCTCCGTCAGAGAGCGGGTGGTTCCGGGACGCCCCGGCTTGCGTTTTGAATCGTTCCTGTCGTTCGACGACTCCTCCATGGCCCAATCCAGCACCTGATCGCTTTCGGCCAGACGCATGGCTTCGCGGTGGGCTTTCCACTCCTCCCGGGTCCGAAGCCCCAGTTTGATGGAACGGGCAATCAACAATCGGATCGTGGCGCTCATGGTGATCTTCTGGAAGTAACCCAGGTGGGGAGATCGGCGCAACTCTTCGCAATGCTCCACCATGCGTTCGAAGCTCTTTCCTAAGTAGAGCCAGCAGAGCATTGCCGGAACCGGCGATCCGGCGACCGGCTGCTCGCACTCCCCAATCAGTTTGCGGGCGAGGTCGTTGTCTTGGGCAGCCTGTTCGATCTCGTCGACATGGTCGAACAGCCCCTCGTTGGCCTTGGCCGCCGCGAGCTTTCGATATTGCGGAATAAGGGCGATGGCCTGAAGCAATACGGCCTGACACCCGGCCATGTCCCGGGTGTTCATCGACTCTTCGAATGCGGCATATTCTTCGGGATGGGTCTCCATCCACTCCCGCAGCTTTGCCTTGAAGGCTTCGTATTCCGCCTGACCCATGGCTTTATTGATCAAATTCCTGTAATTCGATTCTCAATTGCTCGGCAAGTTGCTTTTCAGTGGGCAGATAGAGCTGGTATTTGCTTGCCAGAATCGTATTGTTGTTTTCCGGCAGCGTATATTTTACCAGCAGATCGTTCTTGTCGGCGCACAGCAGGATTCCAATTGTCGGGTTCTCATCGGGCGCCTTCTCGTTCCGATCGTAATAGTTTACATACATTTGCAACTGACCGATGTCTTCGTGTGTGATCTTGTGGGTCTTCAATTCAATGATAACGAAACAGCGGAGCAGCCGGTTGTAAAATACCAGATCTGCGAAGAATTCATCATCTTCGAGCAGTATCCTCTTTTGGCGGGCAACGAATGAGAACCCGTTCCCCAATTCCAGCAAGAAAGCCTGCAAATTGGTGATCAGGGCGCGCTCCAGGTCTTTTTCGTAATAGGCTGCGTCAGGTTTCAATCCGAGAAATTCCAGTACCATGGGATCTTTGATGATCTCGGTCGGAGATTCGGGTTGACGTTCTTTACGAGCCACCTCCAATACCGATTTCTTGTCGTTGCTCAACAGCAAACGCTCATAAAGTCCGGAATTGATCTGCCGTTCCAGTTCGCGTCCGGTCCAATTATTATTGGCGGTTTCCAGTTCATAATACTCCCGTTTGTCGTTGTCGCTTATTTGAATCAGAAGACGGTATTGATACCAATTCAATTGCGTCCGCAGTGCGGTCGCAATTGGATAAGTGCGGTAGAACCGCCTTGCCCGTTCTAACTGGCGCACGGAAAAACCACTACCGAACTCTTTTTCAATTTCCAATGCAACGTTTTGAAGAAGGTATGCTCCGTATTCTGCTCGGTCTTGGCCTTTTTGTTCTTCGATAAAGATGCGTTCTCCCAGTTTCCAGTACATTTTTACACGCTCGAAATCGACACTTCGTATGGCAGTCGTTCGTGCGGTGATGATGATATTTCGGATGTCGGAGACAAATTGTTCGTCCAACTTGAAGATTGCCGGTTCGTTCATAGTTCTCGCTATTGAATAGTGAACGCGCTGCGTTCAATTATGACAACAAATTTACTAATTCTTTTTTCATTTCATCGTCGATGGTGCGGTAGCGGGCAAAGGCCTTGCTACCTTCTTTGTGTCCGCTCAGTGCACCGACCAGATTGGGATCCTTGACTTTCCGGTAGAGATTGCCGACAAAGGTCCGCCGCGCCAGGTGCGACGAGGCAATCTCATACAATACCCGCTTCTCCTCCTCGCGGGTCGTCGGGTTGATGACCGTAACCAATCGCTTTAACCCGGCCGCCTTGAAGATCCGCTTGATGGCCAGGTTGTATTTTTGTTCGGAGATGAACGGCAGCAGTTTGTCGCCGTCACTGGCTTCATACCGGGCAAGAATCTCCGTAGCCATGGTGTTGAGCGGCACCCGCACCGTCAGCGGACGTCCCTCCTTGGTCTTGCGCGGAATGTATTCGATGGCGCCGCCGATGAGATTCGATTTCGTCATCTTCAGCAGGTCGCCCACCCGGCAGCCGATCAGACATTGAAAGACAAAGATATCCCGCTGGATGGCCAACTGGGGATGGCGCTTCAGATTGGTGGCATAGATCCGGTGCAGCTCCTCGATGGTGATATAATACGGCGTCCCGTAGGTGCACTCCTCCAGCGGGAAATCGTCGAACGGCCGGTTCCGGCTCTTCTTATGGGTGTTGCACCAATAGAAGAAGGTCCGGATACGCGAGAAGCAATCCAATAACGTATTCTTTCCTCTGGGTTGCGGCGTGCGGGCTTCGGGAATGGCCTCGTAAATCTCGGGATAGATGGCGCAGTAGCGGTATTCGTTCTCCAGAAAGCTCCAGATGTCCCGCAGGGTGTCGGCCGTTACCCGGTCCACATCCAGCGTGAAGTCCTCCTTCCCCATCCGGGTAGCCCGGATGTAGAGTTCATAGCGCTGCAAAGCCCGCTTGATGACGCGATAGTTCTTTTTGCGAACTTCCGAAAGACGGTGCTTCTCGAGAAACTCGTCGAACAGCGCGGTCAAGGTCGGTTTGATGGCGGATACTTGCTCCAGGTTGTACTTCTGCGGATTGTAATATTGGTCCAGCGCCTCCTTCAGCCAACCCTTCGACACCGCCTCTTCGGGACGGTCCTGATAGGCTCTCTCGATGTAGGTCTTGAGCCTGCGGGCTTCGTTGTTGTAGCGGGTGCGCATGGCCTCGTCGCAGACGACTTTGCTCTTGACCTGCTCGGCCTTGTCATCCCAAAGATTCGGATTGATCGTAAGACGGGTCGGAGCGACCAGATCGAGTTGCCGGCCGTCGCGCAGACGCGCGTAGATGGTTGCCTGGGACTCCGTGTCGTAACGGGTGACGCTCTTTTTGAGAATGAGGGTTACTTTCATGGTTCAGCAAGATCTCGTGGCTTGTGACAAAGATAGAAATCTTTCCCCACATTTTCCCCACACATGCTGAAAATTCTTCAATGCCCTTTTAGTGATTAAAACAAACGAGTGAATATATAATACTGAAAATAAGTGAAATATGATGAAATTTGCACATATATCCAATTATTCCGATTTAATGGGATTTACTATATTCAAATGCGGCTCCGGGTACGGAAAATGATTCCGGACAGCCTCTGGCTGTCCGGAATCATTGCGTATATGGCAGTCGGTGAGCGCGGCGCCAATGCCGATCCGGTTCCTGCTGCCGGCCAGATCCGGTTCCCGTTGGCGATTCCGATTCGGGTTCCGCGGACGATCTTGTTTCTGTTTCAGCTGCCGGTCACGATCCGGTTCTCGCCGCCGGTTGCGGTCCGGTCTTCGGGATCGGTTGCGGTCCGGCCTTCAGGGCCGGGACGAGCAGCCGGATGAAGCGCTCCTCGGCCGAGTCAACCCACTCTCGGAAGCCTGCGACGGGGGGATGCCTGTGGCCGAGGTAGGCGGTGAAGCGCCCCAGGTCGAAGCGTCCGGCCACGATGCCGGCTCCGGCCGCAGCCGCGTCGGCGGCGTTGATGCGCTGTTCGATGTGGGCGGGGATGAGCATCATGGGTTTGCCGAGGTACATCGCCTCGCAGACGGATTCAAATCCGGCGGTCGTCACGTACCCGCGGCAGCGGTGCATGCGGTCGAGAAACTCCGCGTCGTCGAGCCGGTGGAACACCAGCCCGCCCTCGGCCGGGAGTGTCTGCGGGGCGCCGAACCGGTCCCAGAAGAGGTGGACGCTCCATTGCGGATGCCCGGCGCACCATTGCCGCAACTCGGCGGCGAATCCGTTGTTGACCATGTATCCGAGGACGAAGCCCTCGTCGGAGACGCTGCCGCTCAGGGCGTCGCGCCGCAGCAGGGGCGGAACGACGCGGATGTGCCGGCGCGTGTCGTCGTCCATCGGTCGGAACGAGAGCCCGAGCAGCTGCGCGCATCCGCAGGCGGTCATCCGGGCGTGGAGCCGCAGCAGAAATCCCTCCACGCCCGTGTTGCGGGCGTAGGGATAGGCGCGGTGCCCGAGCAGGAACTGGTGGGCGATGCCCGTCATCGGGATGCGGATGCCGTACAGCCGGACGGTCAGGCTGGAGAGCAGCTCGTAGAAGTTGACGATCTGGTCGGGATGCTGCGCGGCGATCTGCTCGCGGATGATCCGCGCGCTGCGCCGGAAGCGGGCGAGGCTTCCCGGACGGAGGTTTCCCAGCAGGGTCCGCAGCATGCTGACGCTCCGGTTGCTGCGGTCGAAGGCGAAGCGGGGAGCCTCGAATTCGACGACCGGGGCGCCGATCCGCGCCCGGAAGAAGTCGGGAAGCACGCGCTGCGGACTGCGGCCCACCAGCACGCCCGTGATCTCGTGGCCGTGGCGCCGCAGCATTGCCGCCAGCGACAGGGCCTGCGTGAGGTGGCCGCGCCCCTCGCCCTGCACGATGAAGAGAAACCGCATCACCCGTTCGTTTTTTCCGCCTCGTAGCGGAGAATCTCCCAGTTGCCGTCGTAGTCCTCGGCGAGAGCCGTCAGCGATTCGACCCAGTCGCCCGAGTTCAGGTAGAGGATGTCGCCGATCATGCGCTTGTCGGCCTGATGGATGTGCCCGCAGATGACCCCCGAGCAGCCCTTCTGCGCGGCGACCTGTACCAGGTGCTGCTCGAAGTCGCTGATGTAGGAGACCGAGGCCTTGACCTTCTGCTTGATCCGCTGCGAGATCGAGTAGTAGGGCAGCCCGCGGCGGAGCCTTCGCCGGTTGTAGAGGCGGTTGAACCACATGAGCGCCGAGTAGCCCACGTCGCCCACCTTGGCGAGCCACCTCATCGACGAGGTGACGTGGTCGAAGACGTCGCCGTGCAGCACGTAGTAGCGTTTGTCGCCGCTCGTGTAGACGTACTCCTTCAGGACGCTGACGTTGGCGAACTGTAGGGGCAGGATGCGGTCCAGAAAGTCGTCGTGGTTGCCGCGCAGGTAGATGATGTGTGTGTCGTGCTGGATGTCGAGCAGGCGGCTGATGAAGTTCGTGTGGCGGCGTTTCCACTTCTCGCGGCGCCCGCGGACGAGCTCCCAGCCGTCGATGACGTCGCCGCAGAGAATCAGCGTGTCGCAGGTATGGCTTCTCAGGAAACGGTTGGCCTCCTTGGCCTTTGACCACTTCGATCCGAGGTGGATGTCGGACATGACGATGGTCTTGAAATGTCGGGTTGGTGTCATTTGACTCTTTTTGACACCGCAAAGAAATGCCCGATGCCTTTCATTGCTGCGACAGCCGTGTGACATTGCTGTGACGGATCGCGGCGGATCGCAGCAGATCGCAGCGGATTGCGATGCCGGGGTGTGCCGGAGGCGAATCGGCTCTGTCGGTGCGCACGGGCCTTTGAACACGGGGTCTTTTCCGGAGCAGAGGCCCCTTGCGGCGGGACGCTTCCCTTCAGGGCAGCGGCCCCTTGCAGCAAGACGACCCCTCGGCGGAGGCGGTCCGGTACGAAAGTCGGGCAGCGGAGGATAACGGAACGGATAAATTTATAATTTTGCGCCGTTTGAAATACGTTATCGCATCTATGGCTGACACGCACAAAATCAATCGGGTCGAGGTCCGCAACCTCCAGATGGAAGACTACGCGCAGCTGGCGCAGTCCTTTACCCGCGTCTACGCGGACAAGGATGTCTTCTGGACCCGCGAGCAGATTCACAAGTTGGTCGAGATCTTTCCCGAGGGGCAGATCGTCACGGTCGTCGACGACCGGATCGTCGGATGCGCCCTCTCGATCATCGTCGACTACGACATGGTCAAGGGCGACCACACCTATGCGAAGGTGACCGGCAACGAGACCTTCTCGACGCACAATCCCGCCGGCAACATCCTCTACGGCATCGAGGTCTTCATCCACCCCGACTACCGCGGCCTGCGGCTGGCCCGACGCATGTACGACTACCGCAAGGAGCTGTGCGAGAAGCTCAACCTGAAGGCCATCATGTTCGGCGGGCGCATCCCGAACTACCACAAGTATGCCGACCGCATGCGTCCGAAGGAGTATATCGAGAAGGTCCGTTCGCGCGAAATCTACGATCCGGTGCTGACCTTCCAGCTCTCGAACGACTTTCACGTGCGGCGCGTGATGCCCAACTACCTGCCCAACGACGAGGAGTCGTGCCACTGCGCGACGCTGCTGCAGTGGGACAACATCTACTACCAGCCGCCCACGCAGGAGTATGTCGACAAGAAGACCACCGTGCGTGTCGGACTGGTGCAGTGGCAGATGCGCACCTACAAGACGCTCGATGACCTGTTCGAGCAGGTCGAGTTCTTCGTCGACGCCGTGTCGGACTACAAGAGCGACTTCGTGCTCTTCCCCGAATACTTCAACGCCCCGCTCATGGCGCGTTTCAACAACCTTGGCGAGGCGCAGTCGATCCGCGGCCTGGCACAGTACACGGAGGAGATCCGCGACCGCTTCGTCGAGCTGGCCATCAGCTACAACATCAACATCATCACCGGCAGCATGCCCTACATCAAGAGCGACGGCGCGCTCTACAACGTGGGCTTCCTCTGCCGCCGCGACGGTACCTACGACATGTACGAGAAGGTGCACGTCACGCCCGACGAGGTGAAGAGCTGGGGCTTGAGCGGCGGACGCCTGGTGCAGACCTTCGATACGGACTGCGCGCGCATCGGCGTGCTGATCTGTTACGACGTGGAGTTCCCCGAGCTGTCGCGCATCATGGCCGACCAGGGGATGCAGATTCTCTTCGTCCCCTTCCTGACCGACACGCAGAACGGCTATTCGCGCGTGCGGGTCTGCGCCCAGGCCCGGGCCATCGAGAACGAGTGCTTCGTGGCGATCGCCGGCAGCGTGGGCAACCTGCCGAGGGTCCACAACATGGATATCCAGTATGCGCAGTCGGGCGTCTTCACGCCGTGTGACTTTGCCTTCCCGACCGACGGCAAGCGGGCCGAGGCCACGCCCAATACCGAGATGATCCTCATCTCGGATGTCGACCTGAACCTGCTCAGCGAGCTGCACACTTACGGCAGTGTCCGCAACCTGCGCGATCGTCGGAACGACCTCTACGAGTTGCGGATCAAGAAGTAAACCGACGGCGTGCGGCGGGGGCTGCCTTTCGGTGTGCGGCGGCGCACGGATGCCCGTCCGCCGGGACGCCGTCCGTGTGCGTCGGGGTCGATGCGGCTCCTTCGGCGGCGACCCTTCGGCGTGCGGCGCGCGCGAGGCGCAGCAATACAAGCAGCAATACGGACAACAGCATGGTGCTCTTCGTCGGCTTCGTTTCGGACGACCGACGGAGCGGCGTACTCTTCTTCGCGGCGGATCATAGCGTCAGGCGGAGTCGGATTTCGGTATAGACGCTCCCCGAGCGGATGCAGGCTGCATACTGCTTGCCGGCCGCGGCGGCGGGGTCGAGTATGCGCACGGTCACTTCGTCGGCGCCGGATACGAACTGCAGCCGGTCACCCCGCAGCGCCATGAACTCATGGTCGCCCGAACCCTTCAGCGGCACGGTCACGCTCCGCTCGCCCGCGAGGGCCACGTCGTAGGTCCGGTTCCACTGCGGCAGGTCGTCGGCCTCGACACGGTGCGTCGTGAACTGCAACCGGGCGCCGACCACCGCACCGTCGCGGTGAATCCACTCCGGAACATAGGCCTTGACATACTCCGCGGAGCTGGCCAGCGCCCAGCTTCCCGAGGGAAACTGTGCCAGCGAAATATCCTTGCAGATGAAGTAGCCGTGTCCGGGCTCCACTGCCGTGCGCGCCATCATTCGGTCGGGGGCCGGCAGGCCCATCGCTTCGGGCCCTGTTACGGGACCCGAAGCGATGAATGAGTAGCGGTTGCCGCCGACCAGCTCGTGTGCTGCGTTGAGGTAGACCGCTCCGCCGAAGAGCGTCTGGCCGTTCAGCTCGTCATAGAGATCGAGCGAGGCGACCTCCGACGATCCCGGCCCTGCTACTCCGGGTTTTCCGGGGTTACCGGGGTCCGGTTTGGCGGGGTCCTCGGGTTTGGCCGGATCCTCGGGCTTGGTCGGGTCATCGGACATTCCCGGACCGTTCTCGAGCTTGATTTCGACCCGCAGACGCTGCGATGCCGCAACCGTCCGCGAAGCGCTCCAGATATGGAAGTTCTCCTTGCCGCTGCCCTTCTGAACGACGAAGGTCAGCTGACGCGAGCCCTGTTTGAACCACTTGGCGTCGGGAAGGCGGAAGACGACCTGTCCCTTCTTGTCGGTGAGTTCGGTGCGCTGCGGCGCCGTGAGGTTGTCTTTCTGGAATTTCGCGTAGGAGGATTCATCGTAGAGCTTGACGGGTACGCCGGCAGCCGGTGCGCCCTTCGCATCGACTACCGTGACCTGCATGACAGCCGCTTTCGGTGCGGGATGGGAATCCTCCTTCTTGTTGCAGGCTGTGAGGGCGAAGGTCCCTACGAACAGCAGGGTAAGAAGACTTTTCGTTTGCATGATTTCAGATCGTTTTTTTGTGTGATACGGTCCTTCCCGCGAGCCCCGGCCGGGTGTCGCTCGGAGGGGGTTTCCGGTTGCAAAGTTAGATCGGCCGGACCGTTCCGGGGTTCTCTTTTGCGGCCCCGGATCTAACACTTGTCAAAAATGTGATCTGAAAATCAGTATGTTGTAAATTACTCTGCGTCCGATTTCTGACAGGGGTCTGACTTCTGCTCGAGCAGTGCGATGAAAAGCTCCCGCTCGGGCGATTCGGAGTTGCGGATGCGTGTCTTGAGCCGCGACTTGCGGGCGTAGATGTTGGCGACGCTGTCGTGCATGAAGAGGCTGATGACCTGCGGCGAGAATCCGCCGAAGATGTAGCACAGCAGCCGGATGTCGGCCTGCTTCATGCTCGGGAAGTCGCGCCGCAGTTTCCGCATGGCGTTGTCGTGGACGATGTCGACGATGCGTTCGAGCTCGGGCAGCATCTCGCCGTCGGCGGCGAATCCGTCGATGAGCCGTTTCACCTGCCGCGTCATGGCGGCCTGTCCCGAGGCGGTGTTCTCGCGTTCGTAGAGGGTCTTGCCGAGCCGGTCCACGATGTCGAAGCGGGTGGCGAGAATCCCCTTCATCCGGTTTTCGGCGTGGAGCGTCTGTTCCGTCTGCCGGACCAGCTCGCGGTACTTTTCGCGCACCTCCCCGGCCAGCAGCAGCTCGCGTTCGTAGCGTTCGCGCTGGAGCCGCATCCGCTGGCGGACGAGCAGCACTCCGGCGGCGACAACGAGCAGGAGGATCACGGCGGCGGCTGCTTCGCCGATGCGGCGGCTCCGCATCCGGTAGTCGGCAAAGGCTGTCCGTTCGCGGAAATACTCCTTCTCGATCATCCCGGCGGAGGTTTGCAGCGTTGCCCGCGTCAGCGAGTCGTTCAGGAAGATGAAGCGGTGAATCATCCGGGCCGCCTCGCGGTAGCATCCGGCCTGCGTCTCGATGCGGTAGGCCGTGTAGAGCTCGATGGGCCGCTCCTCGCTGCGGGTCGTGCGCCCGATGGCCAGCGCCAGCGTGCGGCGGGCGCTGTCGGGATGCTGCCGGAGCAGCTGCACCTGCGCGAGCGTGCGGAGCCCCGTGGCGGTCGTGTCGCCGCGTACCGAGCGGTCGATGCGCTGCAGCAGCTCATCCGGAATCCGCTCCCGGTCCGATACGGTATAGAGGGTGGCGAAGCAGGCCAGACAGCGTCCGGCGAGCACCTCGTCCTGCAGTTCGTCTGCCAGGTCGAGCGCCAGCGTGCAGTCGCGGCGCGCCCGCTCGGGATCGCGCATCCGCAGGGCCGACGAGGTCATGCCGAGCAGCGCCTCGACCGTCTGCCGCGGCCGTTCCGAGCGCATGAAGAGGTTGCGCGCCTCACGGAAGCGGCGGTAGGCTCCGGCGAAGTCGAGTTCGGCGTAGTGTACTTCGCCGATCCGCAGGCAGAGCAGCCCCCGATAATAGGGCTCGTCGACCCGGAGCAGCTCTTCCTCGACCTCGAGAAAGAGCCGCAGGGCCCCCGGCTTGTCGCCCCGGCGCAGGCGGCTGCGCCCCTGGTAGTAGCGGGTCCGGCAGCGGTTGCGTACCTCGTCGGGGCGGTTGCGGTAGTAGTCCCAGGCGGCGTCGAGCAGTGAGTCGGTCTCCGCATCGCTGCCCGCACGCGCGCAGGCCTCCGCCGTGAGCAGGGCGTACTGGGCCTTGAGGGCCCGGCTGCCGAGCCGTTCCGCCGGGAGCTGCCGCAGCAGTTGCAGCGCGCTGTCGGGCCGTTCGGTGAGAAGCGCCTCCGCCTGCGCGAGAAGCGCCGTCGTGCGGGGGTGGTCCGAGCAGCCGCAAAGCGTGGCGGCGAGGAGCAGCAGGGCTCCGCAGATGAGTCGTTTCATGGAGTGAGGGATTGGGTGTTGGTGGAATCGGGTGGTCGGCTGCCGCGGTCAGAGCTCCGTGTAGAGGTCGAACTGGTGGAGCAGCGTGGCGACGATACATAGGGCGATGATCGTGCAGAGCAGGGCCAGCAGCGCATTCAGCACGCGCGGCGAGGGTTTGACCGGCCGGCCGCTCCGTTCGGTGACGTACTCGCGGAAGAAGACGAACAGGGCCGGCACGACGCTGCCGGCCAGCAGGTAGTCCTCCGGAATGCCGAAGTAGTAGACCTTCGACAGCCCGATCAGGGCCCAGTGGCAGAGGAACATCGCCAGCACGATGTTGACCCGCTCCGAGAAGGCGAGCATCAGCCCCACGGTGAAGACCGCCACCGAGCAGGGCATCACCGGCGAGGTCATCATCGGGAACGAGCGGCCGAGCAGCAGCGAGACCGCCGGGTAGACGAGCGGCATGAGCATGAGCGGCAGGGCGAAGTGCGGATGGTGCCCCGTGCGGGCGAGCGAGGCGTTGCGTGCGGCGAGGTCGTAGATCCAGATGCCGCCCATGATGGCCCAGAAGAGCGCCAGCATGTCGTTGTGCTGCCGCTGTCCGCAGTAGACGAGGTAGTAGACGCCCGCGATCCAGAAGTTGAGCCCCGCCATGTAGAGCTTCATGGCGATGCGCACGCCGCGCGAGGGGCGCAGCCGCAGCAGGACGACGAGCAGGGCGCCGGCCAGCGTCCAGACGATCTGCACGGGCCAGGTCCCCTCGTTGTAGGCTGCTATCGTATTCCAGAAGGTCTCCATGGCGGTGTCAGCGGTCGGGGCCGGGGCGGCGGCGTCGCGTAAGCGAGAAGGCCCGGCGGTTGAAGATGAAGATCGGCAGCGTGGCCCCCGCGGCCAGCAGGGCGATGACGCTCAGCGAGACGGTGGCGTTGAGGAAGAATTGCTGCATGTACTGGAGCCCCTGTCCGGGGTCGTTGAGCGACTGCAGGAACATAATGAGCGAGAAGACCGTCTTGTAGGCGTAGATGCCCGGCACCATCGGCAGCAGCGCCGGGATGTAGAGCACCGTCATCGGGCAGCGGATGCCGCGTCCGAGCCAGAGGCTTCCCATGCCGATCGTGACGGCGGCGACGAGCGATGCCGTGGCGATGTCCACGCCGGCGTAGTTCATCAGCGAGAAGCGCAGGGCGTGCCCCGCGGCGGCGAGCAGCGCGATGCGGGGGAAGGCCCGCATCGGCGGATCGGAGATGGCGCCGAAGCCGACGGCGGCCACGGCGGCGAAGAGTCCGTCGAGCAGGATGTCCAGAGCGATCATAGCAGGCTGTCCTTTACCATCAGCAGGGTGGCCGCCAGCCCCACGGCAATGCAGATGATGAGCAGCAGGGCGTTGATCAGGCGGCTGAACCCGATCAGGATGTGCCCCTCGACGATGTCGATGACGCCGTTGATGAGCGGTACGCCCGGTACCAGAAAGAGCGGGCTCGTGGCCAGGGCGATCTCGGCCGTGCAGTCGAAGCGCAGCGCCGCCGAGGCGCAGAGCGAGGCCGTGAAGGCCGCGCCGATGAAGATCAGGAAGTGGTTGACGCCGTGCGCCTGCATGCGCTGCTTGACGGCGTAGCCGACGAGCGTTGCGGTGAAGACGATGCCGATGGCTGTCCAGTCGCCGCCGAACAGGCGGCAGAACGAGGCGTTGGCCAGCCCCACGGTCAGCAGCACGAAGATCGGGTCGATGCGCGGCTTGTCGATCAGCTCCCCGAAGCGGCGGCGCACCTCCGCGAGGGGCAGCCCCTCGTCGAGGGCGTCCCAGCTCAGGGCGCTCAGGTCGGAGTTGCGCTCGAAGCTGACGGGCAGCGCCGGGATCCGCACCACGCGGGTGACGGCCTCGCCGCTCGCCTCGTCGCGCACGGTGAGGATCGTGCTGCGCTGGAAGCTCGAGAGCTGGACGTCGACCCCCTGCGAGGCGCCGATGCGCTGCGAGTTGCGGATCACGCGCGAGGTGTGCACGCCCGACCCGAGCAGGTAGGTCGCGTACTCGGCAATGAAATCAAGCGTTTCGATCAACTCGTGTCTGGTCTTCATGACGGCACAAAAATAGGATTTTTCCGGCGAAGCGCACACGGCGCCGCCGAAAAAATCTATGTACGGCGCCGGAAGCGCTCCGTGATGTCGTGCAGCGTCCCGTCGTCCGACCTCCGGTAGAGGCGCTGGTTGGTCGTCGGGGCGGTCAGCGGGCCGAGCCGTTCGATCCACGGCCCGAGCTTCACGTAGTCGAAGGCCGCGGCGTCGAACCCTTCGGGCAGGTCGGCCCGCCCCGAGTACCACGCCGTGCGCAACGCCGCCTGCTCCTGCCGCACGAGACGCGCCAGGCGGGCGATCTCGTGCGGCGAGGCATCCCCGCCCATGAAGCAGACGCACGTTACGGACTCTCCGTAGCGGCCGAGCAGGGCGCGCAGCTCCGCGTCGTCGAGCGGCCGCCCCGCGTCGCGCTGCAGGTGGGGGCTGTGGCACCCCGGGCAGCGGTTCGGGCAGCCCGTGATGTTGATCGCCAGGGTCGTCTCGTCGGGAATCTCCGCGAAGACCACGTCGAAGTTATGATAGCGCACCATCCTCTGCGGGGGTCATGTGTCCGTAGTAGCGGCGCGCGGCCTCCTGCTGGCGCGCCGCCGAGAAGTTCGACACGCGCTTCATGTAGCCGATCACGCGCGTGAGGTAGTCGACGTTGGCCGAGTGGCACGCGGGGCACTCCTTCAGGTAGCGCTTGTCGATGTGTCCGCACGCGTTGCAGACCGTGTTCGGGATGTTGAACGTGAAGTAGTTGCATCCTTCGGCTGCCGCTACGCGCAGCAGCTGCCGGTACTGCTCCTTCGAGAGGTGCTCCTCGAGGTTCATGTGCAGGGCCGAGCCGCCGGTCAGATGCTCGATGTAGCGGCGCCCGTGCAGGCGGAACTTGTCGATGACGTTCAGCGACGGGTCCTCGACAACGTAGAAGTAGGAGTTGTAGCAGTCGCGCGGCACGGCGTAGCCGTCCTCGCGGTCCCACTTGGCGTGCTTCACGCCGACGTTCTCCGCGGGGATCATCTCGCAGTTGAACATCACCTCGCGCGTGCGGTAGCGGCGGTTGTACTGCTCGACGAGCCCCAGCACCTCCTGCACGAAGCGGGCGTAGTCGTCGTTGTCGTCGATCTTCAGCCCGAGGAACTCGGCCGCCTCGACCAGTCCGTTGACGCCGATGGTCAGGTACTGCCGCGCGAGGTTGATGTACCCGGCGTCGAAGAGCGGCAGCATGCCCTTGCGCTGCAACTCCTTGAGGTTCTCGTTGTAGGCTAACTGCACCTTGTGCACCAGGTCGGTGATCTCGCCCAGGAAGGTGAGGTAGTGCATGCCGTTCTTCACGGCGTACTGCACGCAGCGGTTGAGGTTGATCGTCAGCACGCTCTTCGAGCCGGTCGAGACGCCGCCGGCGCCGAGCGTGTAGCTGAAGCCGTTGTCCTGGATCTCGTTGCGCAGGCGGCAGCACGACGAGAGCGAGTCGGCGTTGTCGCTGATGTAGGTGAAGAACGAGTGCCCCTCGGCATACATCTCGGCCGTGAAGTCGCCCCACTCGCGGTCCATCACGTCGCCGTCGCGCGTGAGCAGCGCCATCGTCTCGACGGGGAAGGTCAGCACCGTGCGCGTGCGCTCGCGGTTGAACCACCGCATGAAGCGCTTCTGGAGCCACGAGAGCGACTCCCAGCGGGGGCGCGAGCCGTCCGGGAAGACGAACTCCCCGAAGAGGCTCTCGAAGTAGTAGCGGTCGTAGTAGGCGACGTTCCAGAAGACGGCCTGGAAGTTGCGCGCGCCGGTGGGCTGGTTGATCGAGTAGACGATTTGCTCGAAGCAGTCGGTGATGACCTTGTCGATCGTGCGGCGTTTGGACGAGAGGTCGACGACGCGGTCGGCGTGCAGGTAGTAGTCCTCGCCGTACTCCTGTTCGACAAAGTAGTTCATGTACATGAGGAACTCGGGCGTGGCGCACGCGCCCGAGAGCATCGACGAGACGATGAAGACCATGTTGACGAAGCCGCCGCAGAACGACTTGAGGTTGGTCGGGCGCGTCGAGTTGCCGCCGATCGAGAGCGTGCCGCCGAGCAGCCACGGGTACATCGTGATCGAGGCGCAGTAGTTGGCCATCGAGGTCTCGTCGTTCTTGTAGATGAAGTGGTTGTGCAGCAGGTAGAGGTAGCGGTCCGCGAGCTCCTTGCCGTACATCTCCTTCAGACGGTCGGTCAGCAGGCGGCGGTTCAGGCGGATGAAGTTCTGCTTGGGCAGCTCGCCGATGAGCGTGGCGATGTTCTTGTTCTCGACGTTGGCGTTGGCGTCGTACTTCGAGCCCGTCGCGGGGTTCGAGGCGTCGCAGTAGTCGGTCAGGAAGCGCAGCTTCTCGCGCTCCTCGCGCTCCTCGGTGTGGCGCTGGCGGTAGAGCATGTAGCTCTTCGCCACGGCGAAGTAGCGCTCGGCCATGAGGGCCACCTCCACCTGGTTCTGAATCTCCTCGACGGACATGCCGTCGGTGACGTGCACGCGGCTCAATACGGCCGTGAGGTCGTCGTCCGTGGCGTAGCCGCCGACCGACAGAAAGGCCTTGCTGACGGCCCGTTTGATCTTCTCGACGGAGAACGCCTCGCGTTTGCCGTCGCGCTTGACGATGTAAAGTTCCGAAATGCCCATGGTCATCCCTTTTTTATGGTTGTACGTTCCGGGGCGGAGCATCCGCCCTCCGGTCCGTCGGCGGATCGGAAGGTGGCTCTTCCCGATAAAAATATGTGTTGCAAATCAAACAGTTCCGGATTGCCCCATATCCCGAGGGCAGGTGTCCGTGTATGGCAGGGCAGGTCTTCTGACTCGCTCCCGCTGCGCGCCTTCCCGTCCCGGGGGACAGTGGCATGTTGAGATTGCGCAGCCCGCATGGAGCTCACAGCTACGGGAATAGTCCCTGATTCGCACAGGCGTTCCCTTTTGATCCCGTGCCGGCAGCCGCCGGCGGGGAACCTTGCCGTGACAAAGATAGGGAGAGTTTGCGGATCGGCAAGCCGCGGCGCGTTTTTTTAATGAACAAATTGTAAACAGCGCCCCGCCGCGCGGATTGGCGGGTGCCGCGCGCGCGAATTGTGATAAATTTTCGTATCTTTGGCCGCAGCTATGGAGCGTTTTGTCCGAAAAAGATTTCCGCGGCTCGGAGCCGATGCGCTGGTGGCCGTGTGGCTGGGCGTGTGGTGGGTGTGCAACCTGCTGCAGGCCGGTCTGACAGAGCTGGCCAACGACGAGGCCTACTACCATATGTTCGCCGAGCGGCTTGCGTGGGGATACTTCGACCACCCCCCGATGACGGCGCTGCTCGTGCGGCTGGGCGGTCTGGTGGCGGGCGGCGAGCTGGGCGTGCGCCTCTTCTTCACGCTGCTGCAGCCGCTCTACCTCTATGTTTTCTGGCGGCTCGTCCGCCCGGCGGAGGCCACGCGCCGCGATGCGGCGCTCTACGTCGTGCTGTCGGCCGCGACGCTCATCCTCGAGCTCTACGGCTTCATCGCCGTGCCCGACGGCCCGCTGATGATGACCGCGGCACTCTTCCTCTGGACCTTCCGCAACTTCGCCGAGCGGCGGCCCCTGGCCTGGCTCTGGATGGGCGTGGCGATGGCTGCGATGGCCTACAGCAAGTACCACGGGGCGCTGGTGGTGATCTTCTGCCTGGCGGCCAACCCGCGCCTGCTGCTGCGCCCCGGGCTCTACGCCTCCGGCGCCGTGGCCCTCGTGCTCCTCGTCCCGCACCTGCTCTGGCAGTACGAACACGACTGGGCGTCGTTCGCCTACCACCTCGCGGGGCGCAACTCGGTCTTCCGCCCCAACTACCCCGTGGAGTTCCTGCTCAACGTGCTGGTGGTCTTCAACCCCCTCTTCGTGCCGCTCTATGTTCAGGCCTGGCGCAAGACCCGGCCGCGGAACGCCCTGCAGCGGGCGCTGAAGCTGCTGCCGCCCGCCTTCATCGGCTTCTTCCTCCTCTCGTCGCTGCGCGGCTACGTGCAGCCGCAGTGGATCATCGTCGCGACGTTCGGCCTGCTGTGGGTGCTCTTCGACTATGCCCGCCGCCACCCCCGCACGCGCCGCTACCTGATGCGGGCCGGCGGCGTGACGATCGTCCTCGTGGCGCTCGTGCGGCTGGAGATGATCTTCAACCCGCTGCACATCCGTTTCGAGGTCTTCGACAACGCCGCAAGCTACGGCGAGATAGCCCGCGTGGCCGACGGCCGCCCGGTCGTCTTCCGCCACGGATATGCCGTGGCGGCCAAGTACCGCTTCTATACGGGCGGCGAGGCCTACTGCCAGCCCAACATCCGCTACCGCACGCACCAGTGGCAGTTCCGCGACGACGACGACCGCTTCGCCGGACGCGAGGTGCTCGTCGAGACCGCGGCGCGCCCGGCCTCCGACACGACGTCGGCCGTGCGGAGCGTCGCGCTGGCCAACGGACGGCGCTTCACGTGGCTTGTCGACAGCTGCTACCTCCCGACGCGGCGCGTCGAAATCGCCTGCGGGGGGCTGCCCGCACGGGTTGCGCCGGGCGAGGAGCTGACGCTCACGCTGCGTCTGGAGAATCCCTATGACTACGACATCCGGGTCGACGGCCGCCCCCTTTCGCTCGTCATGCTGTGGAAGCACGGCCGCTTCCGCGTCGAGGAGTTCCCCGTGGAGGCGGCGCCCTTCACCCTTCCGGCCCGCGGCCATCTGACGCTGGAGGTGCCCCTGCGCGTCCCCGACGAGCTCGCCGGCACGGATTTCGACGCCGGCTTCGCCCTGCGCCGCGAGGGCTATGTCAACTGGTTCAACGGTAAACCCCTCCGTGTGGAGGTTGCACATCTATGATCGAACAGTTCCTCAAATTCTGCCTCGTGGGCGGGTCGGGCGTCTTCGTCGACTTCGGCATCACGTATCTCTGCAAGGAGTGGCTGCGCCTGAACAAGTATGTGGCCAATTCGCTGGGCTTTCTGTGCGCCGCGACGTCGAACTACGTGCTCAACCGCCTGTGGACCTTCGGCAGCACCGATCCGCACGTCGCCGTCCAGTACATGCGCTTTCTGGGTATCTCGGCCGTGGGCCTTGCGATCAACAACCTGACGATCTACGTGCTGCACGGCCGCTTCCGGCTCAACTTCTATCTGGCCAAGCTCTTCGCCATCGGGGTGGTGACTTTCTGGAACTTCTTCATGAACTACTTTTTCAACTTCTGATCCGCGCCCCGGCGGCGGACGGTTGCAAAACAGACGCGCGGGCAGGAGCGATCTCCTGCCCGCGCGGATTTTTCCGGGACGGCGTGTCGGATTACCGGCGGCCGCGGATTCGGCGCAGCGGAAGCCCGAGGACCCCGAAGAAGGCTTCGCCGAAGATGCCGCCCGACATCTTCGAGGCCCCCTCGCGGCGCTCGGTGAAGATGATCGAGACTTCGCGCAGCTTCATGCCCAGCTTCCAGGCCGTATACTTCATCTCGATCTGGAATCCGTAGCCCTTCATGCGGATGCGGTCCAGGTCGATCGTCTCGAGCGCCCGGCGCGAGTAGCAGACGAAGCCGGCCGTGGCGTCGCGCAGCGGCATGCGCGTGACCAGCCGCACGTACATCGAGGCGAAATAGGACATCAGCAGCCGCCCCATGGGCCAGTTGACGACGTTGACGCCCTGCACGTAGCGCGAGCCCACGACCACGTCGTAGCCCTCGGCCGCCGCGTGGTAGAGCCGCACCAGGTCGTCGGGGTTGTGCGAGAAGTCGCAGTCCATCTCGCAGAGGTAGTCGTAGCCCTGCTCCAGTCCCCAGCGGAAGCCCGCCAGGTAGGCCGTGCCGAGGCCCAGCTTGCCCTTGCGTTCGATCAGGTGCAGGCGGTCGGGAAACTCCCGCTGCCGTTCGCGGACGATGGCGGCCGTGCCGTCGGGCGATCCGTCGTCGATGACGAGCATGTCGAAGGGTTCGGGCAGCGAAAAGACCTTCGAGATCATCGCCGAGATGTTCTCCTTTTCGTTGTAGGTCGGAATAATTACCAGTTTGCGCATGGCGTCGGTGTTTCGTCTTCAGTCGTTGCAAATATATGCAAATATACTATTATTTTGCCGATTTGTCCTCCGGGAGCCCCTTTTTTGCGGGACGTTTTCTGGCACGGATGCGCCGTTTGGCCGCATCGTCCACGCGCCACGATTCGGTGATCTTCTGCAGCGAACGGTTGAAGGTCCAGTCGTCGAGGCGGCACCGGTCGAGCCACGCTTCGGTGCGCTCCGGGAACTTCACGTAGCAGACCGACACGGCCCATGCCACGCCCATGCGGGCGTAGTAGGCTTCGCAGCGCACGGTGTCGAGCCGTCCGAGCAGCTCGTCGAGGTGCTCCGCATCGACGAAGTTGCCCAGCGCCATCACCGCGGCGAAGCGGGCCTCGAACTCCCGCGGCGACTCGAACAGCGGCTGGATCAGCTGCCACATCGGCTCGCGCTCGCTGCTCCGCAGCCGCCAGCAGAACGTGTCGCAGACCGCCCAGTTGTCGATCGTGGGGACGAATGTCCGGACCCGCGTGAGCCGCTCCTCCACCGGACAGCGGACATAGCCGATGACCAGCCCGCGGAGCATGCGCTCCTCGAAATAGCGGATGTCGCCGTCGTCCAGCAGTTCGCGCCAGGTATCGCTGCGGGCGATCTCGCGGGCCAGCGTGCGCAGCTGCGGCAGGCGGATGCCTATCAGGTCGGTGACGCCCGGCAGCAGCGAGGCGTTGAATTCCCGGTATGCGGGGTCGCTCATGGCGACGAGGCGTTCTCGAAGCGTATTCATCGTTTGCGGAATTTGGGGGTGATGCCGAGGAAGAACGAGACGTTGAGCCGCGGCATGGGCCGCGAGAGAACCGTTTCGTACTCCTCGTTCAGCAGGTTGTGGATGCAGCCCTTGAGCGAGAACGACGCCCACGGGCATTCGAAGCTGCGGGTCAGCGAGAGATCGCTCATGAAGTAGGGCTTCACGCGCCCCAGCACGCCGGGGTCGTTGTCCGTCATCGTATAGCGTTCGCTGTACCAGCACCATTTGTAGTCGAGTTCCCACTGCCGCCAGGCGAGCCGCGCGGTGAAGGCCGCCGAGTAGACCGGAATATAGACCAGCTGCTTGCCCACGGAACGGTCCGCCGGGCTGAACTTGTCGCCGCGGTTGATCGAACGCGTCCACGCGAAGTTGCCGTCGAAGAAGGCCCGCCAGCCGCGCCCCCAGGCCGTGCGGGCCGTGAGCTTCGTCTCGATGCCGTAGCTGTGGACCCGCCGCACGTTGACCGGCGTGTAGATGCCCTGCTTGGCGGTGGCGATCCAGAGAATCCAGTCGTCGATGTAGGAATCGAAGGCCGTGACGGATGCCCGGAGGCTCCGGGGCTCCTCGCCGAGTGTCGTTTCCACGCCGGCATCCCAGGTCCAGCCGTGTTCGGGCTTCAGGTCGGGGTTGCCGCCCGGCCGGAAGTAGAGGTCGTTCAGGGTCGGGAAGCGGTAGTTGCGCGCCGCCGAAGCCTTCACGACGACGTTGCCGCGCCGCGAGAGCAGATAGTCGGCGAAGAGCGCCGGAATGGGGGGCGTCGTGCGGTCGCCGTAGAGCTCCCAGCGCAGGTCGGCCGCCACGCCCAGCCGCGGGTGGGGGCGCCACTTCACGGCGGCGAAGGCCGAGGCTTCGAAGCGCTGCTTGCGGTAGAGCGTGTCGGCGTGCTGGCCCGTGACGTAGTCGATGAGCGAAAGGTCGCCCGTGCGGGTGTCGTGCTGGTGGACGGAGAGGCTCCCCGAGAAGAGCCACCGCTCGCCGAGGGCGTATTCGGCTTCGGCCTCGGCGAAGAGCGTGCGGATGCGGCTTTGCGCATCGGTTGCCGAGAAGAAGTTGCCCTGTCCCTCGACATCGACGCGCATCAGATAGCGCATGTCGGTGTGGGTGTAGCCGCCGCGTACCTCGGTTTTCAGCCCGCCGCGCAGCCGCTGCCATGCCGCCACGGCCCGCAGCGTGCGTTCGTCCTGCGTGTTGCGCTTCTCCTTGTCGGTGTTGCGCTCGGCGCTGGTCATCGCCAGCCCGCGGTGCGAATCGAGGTACCAGGCCGCCAGCGAAAGCCGGTCGCCGCCGCGCGTCGTGTAGTAGAACTCCTGCATCAGGTGCAGGTCGCGGAAGCCGCCGCCGCGGTTGCGCTGCAGCGGGTAGTAGCTGTCGACGATGTTGCCGTTCTCGTCCGTGACGAGCTCCTTGGTGTTGTAGTTGTGGTAGCGGAAGTCGTTTTCCGACGTGCTGTACAGCACGCGCGTGGAGCTGCTCCAGCGCTTCCCGCGCCACGTCAGGCGGGCGAATTCGTCGAAGGTCGAGAACGACCCGACGCCCTGCACGTAGCGCAGCGAGAGCCCCTGCTCCTCGGGCGGCGAGGTCTTGAGCGTCACGGCGCCGCCCAGTCCGCCGCCCGTGATGCCCACCGAGCTGGCGCCGTGGAAGACCGCCGCGTCGTCGATGAAGTAGGAGGGGATGAGCGAGAAGTCCACCTGCCCGAGCATCGGCGAGTTGATCTTCATGCCGTTCCACGTCACCTGCGTGTGCGAGGGTGCCGTGCCGCGGAACGAGGCCGTCGCGAGCGTCGCGCGGCCGTAGGACTTGATGAAGATGGTCGTTCCGGTGGTCAGGGCGTCGGCCAGCGACGAGGTGATGTTCTCGCGCAGGACGGTGCTGTCGATCAGCGTGCGCTGCACGCCGATCTGCTTCATCGGACGGCTCGCGGCGATCTCCACCTGCTCGATGTCGATGCTGCGCGCCGTCGCGTCGCCCTGCGCGGCGGCGGTCGCCGTGCAGAGAGCCGAGAGCACGAGGAGGATGACGTTCCGGAACACCGCTGCGGTTACTCTTTGCGGGTGACGGTGCGGAAGCAGCCGATGCCGCACACCTCGGTCGAGATCTCGCCGATGAGCGGCCGGGCGTCGTTCACGCCCGTCTGCACCTTGATGAAGTCCACCTGCGTGAGGTTGGCCGGCTCCCCGTCGGCCGTCACGGCATTGGCGATGCGCAGGCAGTTGACGCCGCCGATCAGGTCGCGGCTCGACGCATTGTCGGCGTATCCCCAGCCGAAGGAGACCATGACGTAGCGGCCGTCGTCGGCCTGCGTGATGTTGCTCGGGAGCAGCGTCCCCCGCAGCGTCAGGGCGTCGCCCCCGACCCAGGCCGGGAAGTAGCTCTCCTGCTTGTGGTATTCGTTGCGGGCGACGACCCCTTCGCCGCCGCGGTTGTCGCGCCAGGCAATGTCGTCGCCGGGTTGCGCCGGACGCAGGTAGGTGATCTCGTAGCCGGTGTCCGATGCCCCGTATTCGCTCCCCTTGAGCTCATACCAGGTGTCGTTGGGCAGTCCGTCGCCGTTTTCGTCCTGCATGACGTGGATGACGCCCGGCTCGGACGATCCGTCGAAGGTGTTGCCGCGGACCCACAGCTCGTAGTCATTGCCCGCCGGGACGGGCTCGTCGAAGCGGGCCACGAGCGTGCCGCCCCAGCCGCCCAGCGAGACGTAGGCCCCCTGGGCGATCCGCTGCTCGGCATAGGCGCACGCCGCTTCGGGGGTCGTCACGTCCGTGAATCCGCTCTGGGGCTCGTTGATGAACTGCCCCGGCGCGGGGGTGTATTCGACGATGCGGTCCGCGGGCTGCGAGACGCGGGCGGAGACGAACTCCTCGCTCGAATTGCAGGCGGCCGTCGCCGCGGCGAGGATCAGCAGTGCATATCTTTTCATGGCTTGACGGTATTTTACGGTTTGAAGCAGAACGATCCGGGTACGATGCCCACGCGCAGCGTGTCGAGGGCCCGGCCCTGCGGCGTGAAACGGTAGACGACGCCGTGCTGCACGTAGTCGATGGCGTCGGCGACGTAGACCTCCGACGTCGCGGGGTCGATCCCCAGCCCGTAGTAGATCGTCCCGGCGTAGGGCAGGAACGGGGCGTCGGGCAGCCGCTCGGCGTCGATGCGCATGCGCCATACGCCGCCGTTGATGAAGTAGAGCGTGTCGCGCCGCCCGTTGAGGGCCAGGCGCGCCGGGTGGTCGCCCGCCGGGAAGTCGAACGTCCGCTCGATGCGCCGCGTCGCGGCGTCGATGCGGTAGAGGATCGCCGGCTCGTTCAGCCCGTCGGTCAGGGTCCAGAGCCGGCCGCTGCGGTCGATGACCAGCGACGAGGGCTGGCGTCCCACGCTGATCGAGTCGACGAGCCGTTCGGTGCGGGTGTCGATGACCAGCAGCTTGTTGTCGTAGGACCAGCAGTTGACGAAGACCTCGTCGCCCCACTGCACCATCTGCTCGGTCGACTTGTGGCCGTTGGTCTGAATGTGGCCCCGGATGCGGTTCGTGCGGGAGTCGACGACGGTGATGCGCGGATCGTAGAGGTCCGTGACGTAGAGCGTCGTGTCGTTCGGGAAGAGCAGGTAGCGGGGCGAGACGACCCCCTCGATGATCCCCTTCAGGCGGAACGTCGCCGGGTCGATCTCGTAGACCGCGCCCGAGTTGTTGACCACGACGTAGGCGCGGCCGTCGTGCAGGCTCATCGACTGGGCCACGTCGCCGAGCTTCATGCCGTTGGCGCGGATGAAGACCTCGTTTTCGAGCTGCCGCGTCGCAGGGTCGTAGTACGAGAGCGAGGCGTTGTCCCAGGTGAAGTTGCCCTCGCAGGTGATGAAGACGCCGCGGCCCGAGGTGGCGAAGGCCTCCTCGTCGAGCGGTCCGTAATCCATGCAGGCCGCGGTCAGTGCCGCGGCCGCACAGCAGGCGGCAATATCTCTCCAGCGTCTCATCGCGGGTCGTTTCGGCAGTTTCTGTGCGGGGAGTGGGGAGCACGTGACCGGAGCCGGTTCTCGTCGGCGGGCGCGTCACCCCATTCTCCGCAGGGTTGCGTTGCGTTTCGTGGCGCCGTAGGCAGGTCTTCTGACTCGTTACCGTTCCGGCGCCTTCCCGTTCCCGTGCGGGGACAGTGGCCGAGATGCCGGAACGCAGGGTGTAACTCACAGCAGCGGGAACTGTTGCCGATTCGCACGGCATTCCCTTTTGATCCCGACGGTCGGAAGCCGTCGTTGCGGAACCTTGCGCGGGGCAAAATTAACCTTTTTTTGCGAGATTGCCGCGTTCGTGCATGCAATTCCGCCAAAAAGATTATCTTTGCGATGGATTGCAGGCACCTGAAAGCGATGGAAACGACCGTGGAAGAACAGATCGCGATCACGCCCTCGCTGTGCGAGGCGGTCGCGCGGCTCATGCCGCAGCTCTCCGCGCACCTGGGCGCACCCTCCGCCGGGCTGCTGCGGCGGCTCTGCGCGTCGCCCGCGGCGGCGCTGCTTGTTGCACGGCAGGACGGCCGCATCGTCGGGATGCTGACCCTGGCGTGGTACGACGCCCCTTCGGGCCGCAAGGCGTGGATCGAGGATGTGGTCGTCGATGCCGCGGCGCGCGGGAGCGGCGCGGGCGAGGCGCTGGTGCGCGCGGCGCTCGAACGGGCGCGCCGGGAAGAGGCCGACTGCGTGATGCTCACCTCGTCGGCGGCCCGCACGGCGGCCCGGAGCCTGTATCGGAAAGTGGGATTCGTGGAGGCGGAGACCTCGGTCTTCACCCTTAAAAGAGAGAAAATATGAAGAGATTTCTGAAAATTACGGCAACGGTGGTGGCCGTGGTGCTGGTGGTGGCGATCGTCACGCCGCTGCTGCTGCGCGGCAAGATCGGCGACATCGTCAAGCGCGAGGCCAATGCGATGCTGGCGGCACGGCTCGACTTCGAGAAGCTGGACATCAGCCTGCTGCGCAACTTTCCCAATGCGTCGCTGAACCTCAAGGGGCTGACGCTCGTCGGGACGGACCGTTTCGAGGGCGACACGATCGTTGCGGCCCGGCGCATTACGGTTGTCGTGAACCTCATGTCGCTCGTGGGCGACGAGGGCTTCGAGGTGCGCAAGATCATCCTCGCCTCGCCCGCCCTGCATGCGCACAAGCTGGCCGACGGTGCGGTCAACTGGGATGTGATGAAGCCTTCGGAGCCGGCCGACACGACCGCCGCGGAGGAGTCCGCCCCGTCGTCGTTCCGCCTTTCGGTGCGTGACTTCCGCCTGACGGATGCCGTCATCCGCTACGAGGACGACTCGACGGGCATGGAGCTGCGGACGGCACCCCTCTCGCTGCGTCTTTCGGGCGACATGTCGGCCGAAAGCACACAGCTCGATCTCGACCTGCTGGCCGGGGGCGTTGACTTCACGCAGGGCGGGGTGCCGCTGCTGCACGACGCCGAACTGGCCCTCGATGCCGAGATCGATGCCGATCTGGCCGAGGGGCGCTTCACCTTCTCGCGCAACACGCTGCGGCTGAATGCCATCGAGATGCGTCTCGACGGCTGGGTGCAGCAGGTCGGCGATGCGCTGGCGATGGACGTCAGTGCCGGATGCAGCGAGGTTCGCTTCAAGGACCTGCTCTCGCTCATCCCGGCCTTCTACAAGCATGAATTCCGCAGCCTGGCGGCGTCGGGCGAGCTTTCGATGGAGCTCTGGGCGCGCGGCCAGATGCACGGGGCGCAGCTCCCGGCCTTTGAGCTGAAGACCGAGGTGCACAACGGCAGCTTCCAGTACTCCTCGCTGCCGAAGGCCGTGACGGACATCAACATCGCGGCCAAGGTCTCCAATGCGGGCGGCGAACTGGACAAGACCGAGGTCGAGATCTCGGAATTCGGTCTGAAGATGGCCGGCAACTCCCTCTCGGCCACGGGCTACGCCACGAACCTCATGAGCGACCCCACGTTCCGGGCGACGCTCTCCGGACGGGTCGATCTGGGGGCCATCCGTGAGGTCTATCCGCTGGAGAAGGGGATCGACCTGGCGGGCCGCATCGCAGCGTCGATGAAACTCGCGGGCCGCATGTCCGACGTCGAAAGCGGACGCTACGAGCGCATCTCGGCGTCGGGATCGCTCGTCGTCGAGCAGCTCGGACTGCACGTGCAGCAGCTGCCCGAGGTCTTTATCCGGCGGGCTGCCGCCACGATCTCGCCGCAGGCCATGACCCTGGGTGAGTTCGGCGTCACGGTGGGCGGCAGCGATCTGTCGGCCACCGGACAGCTGACGGGCTACCTGGGTTACCTGATGCGCGGCGAGCAGCTTGCGGGCCGCCTTTACGTGAAGTCCGACCTGCTCGATCTGAACGAAATCCGGGCGGCCGTTCCCGCCGACGCCGAAGCGGAGTCCGCTGAAGCGGAGAAGCCGGCCGAAGAGGCCGCCGCGGCGCCCGCGCAGGCCATCGTTGTGCCGAAGAATCTGAATCTCTCGCTCAATGCCGAGCTGAAGAAGGTGCTCTTCGAGAAGATGGTCATTACGGATATTGCGGGCGAGATGTCCGTAGCCGGCGGCACGCTGTCGCTCGACCAGCTGGGGCTGCAGCTCTTCGGCGGCAAGGCATCGGCCTCGGGACGCTACTCCACGGCGGCCGATCCCGCGCATCCGACCCTCTCGCTTGCGGCCTCGATCGCGAAGGCCTCCTTCCCCCGGACCTTTGAGGAGATCGAGGCGGTGCGTCAGCTGGCGCCGATCTTCGAGAAGGCGAGCGGCGACTATTCGCTTTCGATCGACATGCGGACGACGCTCGATGCCGCGATGTCGCCCGACCTCATGTCGCTGACGGCGCAGGGCGAGATCAGCTCCGAGAATGTCAGCGTGGAGGGGGTCGAGGTCTTCGACAAGCTGGCCGACCTGCTGAAGAACGACAAGCTGCGCCGCATCGAGGCGCGTGACCTGAAGATCCGCTTCTCGATCAAGGACGGGCGCGTCACCACGGAGCCCTTCGACCTGAAGATGGGTGACGTGAATGTCAACATGTCGGGCACCACGGGGCTCGACCGGACGATCGACTACACGGCGAAGGTGACCCTTCCGGCCGGTGTGGGCGGCGTGCTGGGGGCGGTCAACGTCGGTATCGGCGGCACGTTCACCTCGCCGAAGATCACGCTGGGCGTGCAGGAGACGGTCGAGCAGGTGGTCTCGAATGTTGTCTCGGAACAGATAGACAACCTGACGGGCGGCCGCGGCGGCCTGCTCTCGGACGATACGCAGACGCGGGCAGCCGCCCTGCGCGAGGAGGCGCAGCGGGCGGGCGAAAAGCTCGTCGAGGCGGCCGAGACGCAGCGGCAGAAGCTCGTCGATGCCGCGGCCAAGAAGGGGGCGCTGGCGAAGATCGCGGCCGAAGCGGCCGGCGACGCCCTGGTGGATGAGGCGAAAAAGCAGTCCAAGGCACTTCTGGAGGAGGCCGAGAAGCAGATTCAGAAACTCACGCAGGAGGCGGAATCCGGCGCACAGCAGTAGTCCGGAGCTCCCTTTCCGGAGCTTCCCTTGCGACAGTTCGGGCCGGGATGTATCGTGTGATACACCCCGGCCCGAATTTTTCTGTGCTGCGCACCTCCCGCGGGGCCCTTCCGTGCGTTTCCGGGCCCTTCAAGCCCCTCGCGGCCCCTTCGGGGCGATCCGTGCGGCTCCTTCCGCTCCGCGTGCGTCTCTGCGGCCCGTTTGTTCAGCGCGTGATTTCTGCGGTCTTCCCTCCGTTCCGAGCACGGTCTCCGCGTCCCTTCCGTTCCGCACGCGACCCGTGCGGCCCCGCCCCGTGTGTTCGCTGGCTGAGCCTGTGCGTGTCGGGCGCGCGGCGGCCTTACTTCGGCCGGATGTAGCTTTGCAGCGCCTCGACATACTCCGCAAAGGCGTCGCGCCCCGCATCGGTGATGCGGCAGACCGTGCAGGGCATCTTGCCCCGGAAGGTCTTTTCCACGGTGATGTAGCCCGCCCGGGACAGCTTGTCCAGCTGCACGGAGAGGTTGCCGGCCGTGGCGCCGGTCTGCTGACGGATGAAGACGAAGTCGGCGCTTTCGACCCCGATGAGGATCGACATCACGGCCAGTCGCAGCTCCGAGTGCAGCAGCGGATTAAGCTCCCTGAACATGGCGGTGCGGTTTTGCCTTCGCTGTAGCGTCCGGTCCGGGATGCGGACTTCGGGCGGCGAGGCGGGTTTGTCGGGGTTCCGACGGGGAACCCGTATGGCGTGCGGTCTGCATGGTCACTTCGTTTCGCGGCGGTTCTGGTAGTTGATGATGTGCCCCGGGATGATCATCATGACGACGAAGATCGCCGCAAAGATCAGAATCTCGTTGTGCAGCGCGAGGAAGCCCTCCTGCCCCGGAACGGCCTGCGACGCAAACCGCGACTTCATTGCGAAGTCGTTGAAGGCGAAGAGCGTCGAGAGCGCCATGCCGAGCAGCCCGCTGACGGCGTAGACCTTCGAGCGGACGATCAGTCCCGTGGCGGCCGTCCCGATTGCCATCGTGAGCGCGATCATCATGAAGAGGCTCGTGCGGTAGAGCCATCCGTGGAAGAGGCAGATCACGAAGATCGGGATGAGCGCCAGCGAGCAGACGAGCCACAGGGCGTTGACGATTCGGTCGATTTCGGTGCGGGGCTCGGTGCTCTTTTTCGCGGGGAAAAGGCGCATCAGCACCACGCCGAGCACGGGGATCAGGAACCAGCTCAGCGACCATTCGGGATCGGCACTCTTGATCCGTATAAGGTAGTTGAACAGCGAGATTGCCACGGTGGTGTAGCCCCAGACGAGGAACGGGCGTCCGGCGTTGTGCTCGAGCCGCCGGCGCGTGTTGCGGATCATGCGCGTGATGAGTTCGATGCTCTCCTGCGCGTCGAGTTTTCTCTCTTCCATTATGCGGTGCGTTTTGGAATTTGCGGGTTGGGTTTGCGGTTATTTCCCGTTGCCGGGTTGCGGTGCGGAGGCCTGCTGGGGAGTGCCGTCCGCGGCCTTCGGGCCGAAATCGTAGCGGAGTTCGACAGACATCTCCTCCGCGGGGTCGTCGCGGCGGATCACGAACGAACCGACCCCTTCATCCGGCGTACCGTCGTCGCGGCAGTCGAGCCGGTAGTTGCCGTTTTCGTCGTGCAGCACGTAGAGCATGGCCGAGTCGGCGCGGATCGGGCCGGGCTCGATGACCGCCTGCCCGGCGGCGGGTTGTTCCATGCCCTGCCGGTTCAGGTTGTCTGCACCTTGAAGAGTCCAGAGGACGAGCCCCCGGTCGGAGCGCAGCCCCGTAATCGTGATTTTCGGATTTTCGGCTGCGGCCGCCGCGCCGAGCAGCAGGGCCGCACAGGTCAGTATTCGTTTCATGGCGGTGGGGATTGGGTGTTGTGTGTCGGGTTATTTGGCCTCGTCTTCCTCTTCGTCGCAACCGACCAGGTGGAAGAGCAGAGGCAGCAGCAGGGCAGGGCCCCAGCCTCCGGCTACCCACGTTACCCTCCAGTAGTGGGGTGACGTCAGGGCATTGACGAGTGTGAGGAATCCGCAGATTACGGCATAGGTAATGACGTTGCGCGCGAAGCGGCGTGCGAATCGGGCGCGGCGGTCGTTGCGGGCAGTTTGTATCGTCTCCATGGCTTTAGGTTTGTGAGCGGGGCTCGGTTCGTATTTCTGATGCAAATATAAAGTAGTTTATTTTATAAACCAAATTTTCAGATGAAAAATTTCTGCCGGGGTTTGGCATTTTGTTTTTGTCCGGTGGGGAGACTGTATGAAACGGGACTTTCGGCGGCGGAAGCAGGGTGCCGCACCCTCTTTCTCCGTCTCAAACGAGAGTGCGGATTCATGGTGCCGCCACGGGCGGCATTATTTCTATATGGATTCTATATGGCAATGCACCCCTGCATTCTTTTTTTCCGCAAGGCGATCCCCGACTTGGTTCCGATGGCGGAGAAGCGGACGGAGGGCTGAAAGCGAGAGCGGCGGGGACGGTTTGCTTGCAAACCCG
>ENA-OZKX01000190-OZKX01000190.1-human-gut-metagenome-genome-assembly--contig:-NODE-190-length-30609-cov-7.393860_pt1 | contig 30609 bp, 30 predicted proteins | sample MGYA00244831_ERZ653774 | MGnify/ENA primary metagenome ERZ653774 (study PRJEB26926, sample SAMN06165314) | human gut metagenome | biome: ENVO:00009003; feature: ENVO:2100002; material: ENVO:00002003...
CGAGATTTCTGCCTGTCTCGTGGGCTCGGAGATGTGTATAAGAGACAGCCCTTAGATATAATGGGTTTTACATACTGAGTACATTCATATTGATCGACTTCTTCTTTTGTCAAAATAAATTTATTATTTGCGCCAGTCACAATCCCGGGAGCACTATCTGAAAGTTTTGCAATAGTAGTATATTGGCTTGTAATTCGATTTAATAAATCAATTTCTTCATCAGAAAGAACTGCATTAGACCATTTTTTCAAAGGTTTATTTCGTTCAATTCTAGATTCTAGAATTGGTGTTTTAGAATCTAACCTTGCATATTGACGATACGAAATATAGGGAAGCCCTTGATTTTCATTAGTGAGGTATACTAAGCAAGCCTCTTGCTCTATTTCAGGAAACATACGCTCTTCAAAAGAAAGAATATGTATAGTGTTAAATTTCTTTTCAAGAAATCCTCTAAGCTTTTCGGCATACTGTACTTGCAAAAACTCTGTGGGAAGCACAAAAAATACCGTACCGGTTTTTGATAAAAGTTGAGTGGCCGCTATAACAAACGCAACCCAAGCATTTTGAATTAAGCTCTCAGGTAAGTTTAAACTTTGACATAAAGAACGAGCAGCCTCCAAGAACTTCTTGTCCATGTTTTTTATGTTGATGTATGGTGGGTTTCCTACAACAAGGTCAAACTTTGCTTTACAAGTGGAAGAATATTCTAGAAAGTCGGCGGCAATCATTGTAACTTTAGGAGAAAGAATTCGTTCATTGATGGCCTGTACTTTCTCTTGGTATAACTCCACTCCTACAATATTGTCTACAGAATTGGATTTGGAAAAAAGTCGAATGAACCTTCCATCTCCAGCGCTGGGCTCTAAAATTGATTTTATAGGCTTATGTTGCTGTTGTAGGTAATTGTATATAAAGTGAACAGTTTTTGTGGGGGTATAATAAGACCCCGACAATTTTTCATCCATAGTTTTCCTGATAACTTTAAGGTGTTATATTAAAGTTTTATTCCTTTTCATTATTAGAGCACCAAGGCATTGCTCCAGTTTTTCTGCAACAGTGGGATTGCTTGTGCGCTGTGTAGAAATAAAATTCTTTATTTCCAGTAACAAATAGTCTAGGCGACGAAATTCACTGCCCAATAAAAGTTCCTGGTAAAAATCTACGACTACTTGATCTTCAGCATAATCTGGTCGGATACATATGTAGTAATCTTCGTTCCTATCAAAAACCTGTGCAATAGATCCATCATCGGGATTCAGAGTCCCTTGGTGATCTTCATCAATCATCAATTTTCCTTTGCCACGGTTGCAAGAATAACAAGCGAGTACAAGGTTGCTCACTTTACCGGCTTCACTTCGACCTGCTGTATCTTTTGAAAAAGCATCTTCACAAATAAAATGGTCAACTTCAAATAGCCGTATATCAGAGATTCCAATCCAAGCACCACAATAAGCGCATTTGCAGTTATATATTTCAGAAAATGGCTTAAAATAGACATCTTGTTTAGCGTGAACAAAATTATACATTATTTTTGCGCGCTTGTGATCTTGCTGGATTTTGCGCTCTAAAGCACACTTTTTAAGCGCAACATCAACTAAAACCGGACAATTTGTTGTGTTCCTATAATCTTTATTTGTGTCCGTAAGCATCTTTAATCTCCCTAAAACTGCAAATCAGATTATCAATATCACTTTTCGACAAAGCATCATAAGAATCATCGCCTTGTAACGAATTTAACACTTTATCAATAAGAAGCTTTTCCACATCTTTGCTCTGAATCAGATCATCTGCCAAATCCTCAAAGTCTAGAACCTCTTTAATAGCCCTGTCTAAACACGGAGCTAAATTTTCCTGATAGTATTGAGTGGCATTCTCTCCATGCCGGCCAGAAAACTTGCGGATTACATTTTCGCCAGCCAGTGTTTCATCTTGGGTAATAATTATGACTTCTACATATGGCAAAATCTTTCTAAGAATAATTTTAAATTGCTTACCAGAAAATCGACCAGTGCCAATAGTGCGTTCTTCAAATAAATGATTGTCGATCAAAATCACATTTGCAGCTTTAACAGTAACATTTTGGAGTAATGCTTCATAACCTTCATCCCCACAAAAACGGACCTCTTTATAGGCTTTTTCAATTTGTGTGATATCAGATTGTTGAAACGGTGTGGCGCAATACTCCTTGGTCATGTATTGAGACAGAATTTCATCACTATTATCATCGATATATACGATGTTAATCTTTTTGTCCGGCATTTATAATTTCTCTCCTAACTCAAAGTTGAAGTGGAAACCATTATGGCCATCGATGCTAATCACATCCCCTCCGGCCATGCGAATTGTATTATGCACAATCCACATACCGAGACCGTGACCATTTTCTCTGGAAGATTCATGAACTTCAAGTATACGCATTGGATCATTAATATACTTCGGAGGCAAACCAACACCAGAATCTTCATAGACGATTTTTAACAAGCCACCGACTTTATGGATTGATATATTAATTACAATTCGACTCGAAGCTTTATTCTGCTGCCATGAATTTAGAATCAAATTATCAAAAATCGCTGTAAAAATGTCCTCTGATGTTTCAAAGTAAACCGATTCATCAACATTTAGGTTGATCAACAAAGAGGCGTAGTCTCGCATCCAATTAGCCTTAATGTTCTCCATAATACTGTTAACAGAAAGGCTTCTAGGTGAAAACTTTTTCTTCTCAATTTCATCGAGCATTGTGTCCATAAAGGCAACGATTTTTTGATTGATCGCCTTGTTGCGGCTTAAAAGTTGAGGCACATTTTTATAACTATATTCTGTATATTCTTGCGAACACAGGTCTTCCCAAAAACCGTATTCCTTTAACGCCTCTACAATATATTGGTAGTTTACACTAACACTATTTCTGTCATTTTTTAACTCGTGAGCAATAGACGATGCTTTTAGCCCTGTGGTTGCCAAAACATTTAAAATTCTGACATCGTACCGGTATTTCTTTTCGGTGGATTCTTTCTCGTCCTGAAAGTTCTTCGCTTCTGCTTTCACCGCAGAAATTTCTTGGGCCAACGCTTTAGTCTCATTAGATGTTAAATGGATTTCTTTATTTCGTCCCCTAAGGATTTGATCAATCATGGGCGTAGTAGGAGATAGCTTAGGAGCATTCTTTTTGTCAATTGAGCGGATAATTGCTTGCCTGTATCGTTCAAAGGCAGCAATACCAATGGTGATTATTTTTACAAACAGCTTAAAATACTCATTTTCCTCCAACCCTTGTCTGTTAGCTAAATCTCGAAGCTGATAATTTTCTTTTTTATCAATTTCGACTTTGCCAGAAAGTTGGTTTGCACGAACCCGCCATGCTCCTGTAGGATGTGTTGCAGCGGCAGGAGATTTGCGAGATCGCTGGTTAAGACCTAACCAATCCTTTTTCCCATCAAATGAATCGATACTAAATGCATTTCTATATAAGACAACTCCTGCATCATATCGGTTTGGGAGATCTGAATAATTATAGCAAAATCTTTCAACATCCTGTTTTGTTGGAGATTTCAAAGAAAAATAAAACTCCGCCGAAAAATCTCCCAATCTTCTCAACATCAATTGCCATTCGCTATCAGGGAAATCTATCTCTGTACTCCCAGCAAGTTCATCTAAAATAGATATATCACTTGAAAAATGCTGCAAGTCAGTCGAAGGGCAATAATTTTTAGCAATATTAGAAAACTCATCACTTTCTATAGTATAATGAAGTTTCATTTCTGAAGCATCATAAAATAGTGCGATTTGGGTCACAAAGTTTTCTCCTAATTGCGGTCTTTTAAAAATATAAGAAACCTTTTTTCCGTAATCAGGGAAAACTTTTATGTTCATCCGGTTATCATTGCAGGTAATGGACAGATAATCAATTAAATTCCTGATTGATTTTTCAGTCCAACGATCCCGCAAAGCAGAGATTTCAATCCGTGTCCCTGTCGGCAAATTTTCTTCATTGAGGAAGTCATCTAAAATGCTTTCAGACCAGTCGGTAGTCCATTTTACTGGAACTCCACCTTTCTTTACACTATAAACAGCAACTGACTCTCCAAGTCGAGCTAACGCAAACCGACCTACACCTTTAGACCCAGCCAATACACGTCCATCATTTTCTCCCACGCCAAAGAGTCTATAGCCCTTGTCGCTCTTTCCGACATGCATCCAGTTTTCATAAATTGTGCTTTTGCTCATGCCAATGCCGTCGTCAACAATGACTATGCTATGATCGGAAAAAGTGATGCTGACGGTACTTGCTTGTGCATCGTAAGCATTTTTTACAAGTTCAAGTATCGCAGATTCTTTATTGGTAAAGTTCTGGACACCCAAGAGTTCAGCTATTGTGCTATCTTCCACAATATATTTAAGTCGTTCCATAAAGAATCGCTCCATTTCTTACACTTCCTTTTATTATATCATATAAGAAAATAATCGGCAATAATGACCGAGAAAATTGGCGAACAATTGTAACGATTTGGGTATGTTTTTAGTTTAGTATTCAGTTCCTCCCATATAAATATGTCAAACTCATTACTCATACGTCCGCAATTATTTTGTTCATATTTGCGAATACTATGTTCATTATTTCAGCCGTATGATTTGGTCATACAGCATCACAAATTTCTTCTCCACCACCATGTTCTCATGGTAATGCCCGAAGAACCAGTACTGGAATCTGCAGCGTTCCCGAATCTCATCGAAGAAGTCTGTCAGCGCATCTCGCTGGTACAATCCTCTACTGAAGGTGTCCTGGACACTGCTGGGGCAGCAATGGGTAATGATGTAATCTACATCCCACCCTGCCTGATTCAGCGTTTTCCTTGCGGTTTCGTATTCATCCTCGCTGGGCAGTTCCTCTTTCCACCAAGACCTGTGGTTGACGCGGAACAGCGCGCCTGCGGCGTTGAGCTGCCGCAGCTTTCGCTCATAGTCCGGATTATCCGGTTCCAGAATGCCGTCCCGGATATCGTGGCTGCTGGCGCCGCCCATGGTAAATATCCGCTTTCCGCAGATGTTATAAAGCTGGCCCCGCATCAGATGCAGGACGCTGGGGCGTATGGCCTGTACCAAGCCGCCGTGCCATTGGCTGATTGGATAGTTGCGGAGCAGATCATAGTTTTCATGGTTTCCGCTGACGAACAGCGTGGTAAAGGACCTGGTCTCCAGCCAGTCCAGCCACTGCTGCTCCGCATCGCCGCCATCCCAGACACCGCCGAAGTCTCCACAAAGGATGAGGTAATCCTCTTTGGTCAGGTCACGTTGCTCATGGAATGCTGCAGGCAGGAGCCTGCTGAAATCACCGTGCGTATCACCGGTTATAAAAATGGCCATTTCTTTTCTCCCTTTTCTATTCATTCTACTTCCTGTTCCAGCACCACATCCGAGTCTCGGAAGTGGATGTGGATGGTTTCCGCATCCTCCACCGTGATCTTTTGGATGACCTGCCGGACGAGCTCATTGTCAAATTCCGTGTAGCCCGCGGCGCATTCCATGATGCTGGCCCACATCTGCCGGCGTTTGGCAGCCTGTTCCTCCAGATCGACCTCTGCCTGCTGCGCGTCCGCGATCTGCGCCTTAAGGGATTCCTTCTCATCCGTCAGCGCTTTCATTCTGGCATTCAGCTCGGTATCGGCCATGTTGACGAGCAGCCGATCCAGCACATCGCTTTGCTCTCGGCTCACCGCATCCATACGCTTCTTCAGCTGCAGCAGCCGTGCACCGGCCTGAGATAACGCCTGCCTTGCTTCCTCCGCCATGGCCAGCACATCGGGGCAGACCTCCTGCCGGATGGCGGCGTACTCGTTCATGGCCGCGAGGATGGCGCCGTGCAGCTTGCCTTCATCCAGTGTTGGGGAGTGCTGGCAGTATTTTGTACCGAACTCCAGCCGGGAGACACAGCGCCACACGATGCGCTTTTTCCCGTTTCTGGCCCACGTTACCCGCTTGTAGGGGGAGCCGCACTCGCCGCACACCAACAGTTCTGTCAGTGCGTATTTACCGGAGTATTTCCCAAGTTCCGTTTTTCCGCTCTTTTGCAGCACCTTCCGTTTGCTGGATCGGCGCGTCATCTCCTGCTGCACCTGATTGAACAGATCCCTTGAGACAATGGCCGGATGGCTGTTCTCCACATAGTACATCGTGCGTTCACCACGGTTCTTTTTGACCTTTTTGTTGATGCAGTCCGTCACATAGGTTTTCTGCAGCAGGGCGTCTCCAATGTACTTTTCATTGGTCAGGATATTGTGGATGATGGAGGGAGACCAGCGCTCTACACCCTGTGCGGTGGGAACACCGTCCTCCTCCAGCTCCCGCTTGATCTTTCCCAGGGTGCAGCCGTCCAGATACCTATGGTAAATGCGGCGGATGATCTCCGCTTCCTCCGGTACGATCTCCGGCTGTCCGTCCGCTCCCTTCCGGTATCCCAGCATCTTCTTGTACTGGAAGGTGACCTTTCCCGCCTCCGCGCTCTTCTGCTTTCCCCACGCGACATTCTTGCTGAGAGACTCGGATTCCGCCTGGGCGAAGCCGCTGAACAGAGTGATGAGAAATTCGCTGGATTCCGTGAGAGTGTTGATGTTTTCCTTCTCGAAGTACACCCCAATGCCGTTTGCTTTCAGGAGCCGCACCGTATCCAGGCAATCCACCGTGTTTCTGGCAAAGCGGGAGAGGGACTTGGTGATGATGAGGTCGATATGTCCCCGCTTGCAGGCGGTGATCATCTTGTTGAACTGCGTCCGTTTTTTCAGGCTGGTGCCGGAGATGCCCTCATCGGCATAGACCCCTGCCATCTCCCAGTCCGGGCTGTCCTGGATCTTCTGGGTGTAGTAGGTCTTTTGCGCCTCATAGCTGTTGAGCTGCTCTTCGCTGTCCGTCGAGACGCGGCAGTAGGCCGCTACGCGCATTTTTCCGTCATGGTGTCTGTGCAGTTCTTCCGGTTTTCTGGTTGCGGGGATCACCCGAACCCGCCGCTCTAAGGTAGCTGCTGTCGCTTCCATGGATCATTCGTCCTTTCCTGTCGCTTTTTTATCCGTAAATATAAGAGTTACTTCGGTATCCTGTGAGATGGTGATATGGGAGACTGTCTGGCGGAAGCGTTTCCAATCCGTCTCCGTCAGCCGCTCCGACCCCTCAGATTCGGCAGACGGCTCTGGACAGCAGGCATACCGCGCTGCCGCACCCTGCAGGATCAGCGCCATCACCGCTTCCGGCGAGTCTGGCTGCTCCAGCCCCCGGTTGATGGCATTGTCCAGCCGCATGACCTCCGCAGAGGGCGTGTAGGCAGTGCAGCTGGGCTGTTCATGGTCCCGGAACTGACGGACGATCCCGTTTACCGTCGCATCCATGTCCATGACCGCGGTATTCCCGCAGCCTTCGCATCTCAGATACAGCTTGCCGCTATTCTGCCAGCCGCCGCCCAGCCGGGTCATCTTCCCGCCGCAGGTGCAGCGGAAGTATGAAGTCAACCGCGCAATGGCAGGCTTCTCTCCGTGGGACTGCTTCCTGGCATTCTTTTCCGCCGTCTTTTCCTGCGCCGCTTGGAAAATATCCGCTTCCACCAGTATGGGGTATCCCTCCTTACCGGTGTAACGGGGATTTTCCAAAAGGCGCTTTACCTTGTGCTTGTTCCAGAGCGGCACTTCCAGGCAATACGGAATACCCTGCCGGTTCAAGGCGTCCGAGATGGCCTGATATAGGGCTGCCAGCGTCTGCGCATTGTGTGCCTTTCCGCTTTTCAGCCGAAGAAAGGCGCAAAAAAAGAGCCTTACGCATAGCTGAAAAGCTACTTGTAAGGCTCCTAACTCAAGGTCCCCATATTCGATGATGGGTGGCTGGTGCGCTTGACGAAGTCATATCAATTGATTTTTAATTTATGCCTGAACATATCCCATAAAGGGGATGGGCGCGTGGATCAGGGGGTGAGCATCCGGTGTCAGCACCGTGATGCCGATCTGTTCGCCGCACTTGGGGCATTTGGCGATCAGGTCAGGGTGTTCCGCTCTGTGCAGAGCAAACAGCCTGTACTGAGACTGCTCCGCACCACTGGGGATATCCGCGATACGGCCCTTGCCGCACAGCGGACAGCGCAGGGAATTGTTTTTTGACATAGCGCCTCTCTTTCTCTGTTCTCTTTTTTGAGAACAACACATGAAAATTTTTTACAGCAGATGATGGTTCTCCAACCGAATGCGCATGGCCTGCTTGGATACCTGAAAGATCCCTGCCATATCCGTCACCAGCTGTTGATTCGTCCGTCCGGAGCGCAGCTGATAGAAACAGCGCTTGACCTGCGGCAGCGGCAGCAGAAGGATAGAGCCCAGCAGGTTCGCCTGCACTTCCAATGTGTTGTCGCTCTCATCGCCGGAACGGAGCGCCGCGTTTTCGCCGGTCCCGCTGAACTGTTTCTTATGGAGTAGCCAGTGCCCCAGCTCATGGGCGCAGGTAAAGCGCAGCAGCCCGGTAGATGCTTCCTCTTCGCAGAGAGAGCAGTCGATGAGGATGGTGCCGCCCTTGACGGGAAGAAGGTCATAGCGGTGGTTTTCCCAGTCATAGATCGCTGTGAGACCGTCGTCAAAGATGGTCTCGCCCAAAACCCGCCCATTATTCCGCAGATATTGATACTCCAGCACCAGCCCCTGTGCCTCGATGATGTCCTCAATGGGAATGGCTGCGGGGGAACCGTAATAAAGTCTGGGGTCATAGGCGGTGATCACATCGCGGGCGATCCGCTCCAACGCCTGTTCGCGGTAATATGCTTTTTTCATGCGTCTATTTCACCGCCCTCTTTGGATTTCTTTGCGCGCTGGGTGATCCGGTCGATAAATTCCTGCCACTCCTGGTCTGTGGCGTCTGCCTCCTTCGCCGTGCGGAGCGCGGCCCGGACGATCTCCCGATCCATGATGTAGTCCGGCAGGTCTGCGGATACCCGGTTATTCTGGGACTTGGCGGCAAGATCCAGCATCTGCTCGGTTTCCACCTTGCTCAGATGCAGTTCCTGCTCCAACCGTTCCAAATATGCGCGCGTCGGCGCCGGTCTGCGGTAGTTTTCAATGTTGCTCAGATAGACTGGCGACAAGTCCAGCTTTGCCGCCAGCGTGCGCAGGGACAATCCGATAGATTGCCGTTTCTCTCGAACGAAGCTGCCGAATGTCTGTTCCAAGTAACTCACCTCCTATCCGTGTTCTCTTCTCTGGAAACACTGTAGCCTCAGTATAGCAAACATTCGTTCGATTGACAAGATGTGAAAAAGATGGTGTTCCCCGCAAGGAACACCATCCAGAAGTTATTTCAGCCACGCTGCCATATCCTGCATTTCCTCCAGCACTGCTGCTGGGCTGACGATGCGAATCTTACCGCTAAAGGTAAAGACCCAACTGAAGAACGGAGGGCTTGGCGCGACCTCGACTGTGGCACGGAAATGCTGCTCATCTACAGTTTCCGTCTGCACATTTTCACCGAAGCGGTCGATCACGCTGCGCATGACCTCATTATCGCACAGCAGTTCTACGGTACAGAGGTCGTCCGGGTACATCCCAAACACCTTGCGGACATACTCCGCCGGATCAAAGTCCGGTGTCTGGACTGCCGTATGTTCCAGCGGTTCGACTGCCGTCATGCGGTCCACCCGAAATTGTGCAATCTTTCCGTGCTTTTCCGACCAGCCCACTGCGTAATAACAATCCCGGCTCCAGATAAGGGCATACGGGCTGAACTGATAGCGGTAGCCGTTATGCTTGAGTATCTTTTCTTTCTGCGGGGTGTATTCGTAATACTGAAAGGTGATCTGCCGTTTTTTCTAAATGGCGTTATGGATCTCATCCACGCTGTAATAGATGCACTCATTCTCCGGTTTGGCGGTGCCGTCCATATAAATATGCCGATCCAACTGGCGGGCATGAGATTCACTGGTGAGCTTACCCAACTTTTCAATAAGCCGCTCGCTCTTTTTAGCCGTAATAAAGCGGGAGGATTCTACCGCGTCCACCAGCAGCTTCAGTTCCGGCAGTTCAAACAGCCTCTCCCCCACGAAATATCGATTCTGGGTGCTTTTGACGCATACGATGTCCATACCGCTGCTTTGCAAGACTTCAATAGCGGAATATACGCTCTTGCGCCCCGCCTGAATGCCATGCTCCTGCCAGAAGGCAAGAATATCCGCCACAGAGTCCGTATGCTGGTCATCCGTATGCTCATACAGATACCGCTGTAAAAGCAGCAGGCCGTATTGGGATTCATTTTTCATACTGCTATGGTTTTCGCTCCTTCCTGATTATTTTTAGAGTCGGAAATTGTCTTCAATCGCAAGCATCCTTCCGTGCAACCACAACAAACCTTCCGCTTTTTGTGTGGTAGCCGCAAGTGGAAAGGGTCAATAATTGATCCCCCGGCTGAGCTTCAATATCCGTATCGTATAGAGCCGAAGCCTTTATCTGTTCCACGTACTCGTTGAAACGATCCGAATTAGACAGATCGGTATATTGGTAGTATCAAAACACACCAGGATCTTCCTGGTTATCACATAATCTCTTCCTCCAATATTTTAATTGTTTTTTGAAGATAATTCTTCTCAAAACCCTCCGCCGTAAAGCAGAGGGCTTTGAGAAGAAAGGGGGGGACTCTCTCCCCCCCCACTCTTCTATTAAATTTAGTTCTCGTAGGCCTTCCAGTCGGGATCTTTCTCGGGTGCTGTCCAAGCCTCATAACCGCTCTTTCTGCGCTCATGGATATGGCTGTTGGTGGCCTCCTGAACATCCAGATAGTACCACTCCGTGGTATCCATGTTGTCCGCCCATCTGTTCATATCCGGCAACAGGTCGTTGAGCGTTTCGGGTGCGCGATTCAGCATCCGGTTGATGAGCGCCATTGCTTCCGCACGGGTGATGTTCTGATCCGGCTTGAAGGTCCCGCCACCGTAGCCGTTTACCCAGCCGTTTGCCGCGGCTTTGCTGATCTCCATCGCAGCCCAGTGACCGTTGATGTCCGAGAAGCCTGCCATCGGATTTACAACAGCCTTGTCGAATCGCGCGGCGATCGCCGCGAACTCGGCACGGGTGATGTAGGCATTGGGATCAAAGGTCGTCTCGCTGCGGCCACGAACGATTCCAAGCTTCGTCATGGTGGAAACGGCTGTGTTGCACCACAGATCCGCATTCACGTCGGAAAAGACGTTCGTCGTAGTCAGATTCGCGTCGCGTACCGTCTGGGTGAGCAGTCTGAAGAAGATCGTGGTCACCTCAGCGCGGGTGATGGGGGCTTTCGGGTGGATAAGGCCATCGTCGCGGCCAAGGATATACGCAACGTGATCCACACCGTTGAGCATTTCGGGAATGTCGGTCCGCTTATTTGCCATCGTCAGTGTGGTGACCTTGCCGCCGGAGATCGTAAGCTCATACTTGGTGGGGTCCTGCGTGTAGCCCTTCGGCGGAGCGACTTGAACGGCAGTGTAGATTCCGTTTATGCGATCAATCCCAATCGCTCTAACTGCTGTCTGTGTTCTGATCCGCTGGTCAGCAAATAAATTCGGGTCGTTTCAATGCTGGAATGGCCGAGAATATCCGCAAGTCTCGCAATGTCCTTGTAGACCTTGTAATAGGCTACCGCAAACAGGTGTCGAAGATTATGCGGATATACCTTGTGTGGATCAACTCCGGCTGCTCTGCATATCTTTTTCATGGCGGCCCATATCTGATATCGGCTCATCGGTTTTCCGCTTCCAGCGCAGAATATTGCGCCGGAAGCGATTTTTTTCTTCTCTGCATATTTGATCAACTTCCGGCAGAGCTTTACGGGAATAAGGATCGTTCTGATTTTTCCTTTTAGATGGATTTCCGCCTTTCCCACACGGATTGCTTCGATGGTAATATACTTGACCTCGGAAACTCGAATGCCCGTGCTGCAAATCGATTCCATCAAAAGCGCAAGTTTTGTTTCGCCGCAATGACTTGCAGAGTTGACCAAGCGGATATATTCCTCTTTCGTCAATTCACGGCTGCTCTCCCGGAACATCCGTCGCTGCACCTTCAGATATTTGGCGCAGCAGTCTGTCCATCCCATAAAGGCAAACAGACGGTTGAGAGCTGCCAGCATCGTGTTGATCGTTGAAGGTGCGTATTTCTGCTCAATCAGGCAGTTTTTCCACGCAGTGACAGTCTCTTTTGTAATTGCCTGACCATGTGCCCAACTATGAAAAGTCCTGACGCTGCGAAGATATTTTTCTTTTGTTGCTGCGGATCGTTCTTCGCGGCAAAGAAATTCTTCATAGGCTGTAATATGATTTAATGTTAAATAGTTGTAATTCATAGTGACCTCCAAGAAAAAATATGAGCACGTATATTGTACCCCTTTGCTTTGATCACTATGAGGAGAAAGCCAGATCACTTGTCATCAAAATACTCGAGCCTGCCGATATTGCAAAAAGAAAGCTGCATTACTGAGAACTCAAATCAAGTAAACAGCTATAAAAAATACGGGCTTGGCTTTTAGCTGATTCATTTAATATACCTCTTGTTTTGAAGATGCTCTGAGCATAAAAAAAGTCAGGGGAAGACATCTCCCCTGGCAATAGAGTTTGATAAAAACATGGACTAATGCAGCGCCTTCGTGGGACAGGCCTTTGTGCACTCGTAGCAGAGAATACACTCCGTTCCGTTTTTCCTTTTGCGGGATTCTTTGTTGACCTCCACATTCATGGGACAGACCCGCAGGCACTTTCCGCAGTGAATGCATTTGCTCTCGTCGCAGTGGACGCGCAGCAGCGAATAATAACTCATGGGCTTGAGAAAAACCGCAACGGGACAAAGATACTTGCAGAACGCGCGGTTATCCTTGAAGACAAAGGCCAGCGCGATGCCCGCAAGGTAATAGAGCGCGTTTCCGGCGAGGAACAGCCAGAACATCACCTGCTCCAAGTGTGCGGTCTTCATCAGGAACAGCCCGGACACCAGCGCTAACGACAGGGCGAACATCACATAGCGCAGCACGCCCAGTTTTTCCCTACGTGGCTTCTGCGGCTGCTTGTAGGGCAGAAAATCCAGCACCATCGCCGTCCAGCAGGCATAGCCGCACCAGCCGCGCCCGAAAAGCAGCGGGCCGAATATCTTTGCCACGGCGTAGTGGATGGTCGCCGCTTCAAAGGTCCCGAGGAAGAGATAGTACCAAAAGCCCTCGATCTGCATATTCTCGCGGGAGATGACACCGAGGTAGAGCAGCATATAGCTGCCCACCGCCAGCTGCACAAAATGCCAGGCATAACGTTTCCCAGCAGTAAACAGCGCCGTCCCCAACCCGAGGCAGGCTCCGATGTAGCTGAAATTCAGCAGATAGAATAAATTGTCCTTCGTGAGCCATAGTGTAATCGCCACTGCTTCAAACAGCAGAAACAGCAGCAGCGACGTCACATATTTGCAATGGCTCTTATTGCCTTTCATCATCGTTCTCTTGCTCATCAGCTTTCTTGTTCCTCCTCAGCGCGCCGACCGCCGGACCAACGCAAATTCCCATGGCAACGCCCAGCATCATGCCAAGACCGATATCATCGATGATGATTCCGACGAGGACCCCGAGGCTCAGTCCAATGGCAAGACCGCTGCCGCTGTCGCCGTCTCGGGTCGATACTTTTTTTGAAGGATCACTCTGGAGCTGCTTTCCTCTTTCCATTGGTTTTGGCCTCCCTATATGTTTTCTTGCCGCTAAATAAAACAGGCTCAGTAAAAAGCGATTTCCGCTTTTGAATCAAATAATAGTTTTATGATTTGATTATAGCCCTCTCCAGTAAAATCCGAAAGCATAAAAGTTAAAATGAATGTATAGTTCCAGACATTGATGAGAGATTTGTGCCGGCAATAAGACGGTCGAGAATGATCTTGTGCTGTGCTGGAATAGGGCCTTTGGTGAATAGCGGGAACCTCTGCACAGGAAACTGCTTCGGGTGCAGAGGCCCCCTATCGTTTATTCCCGATAGTATTCCGGCCTTGCGATAGTAGCAAAACCACTTTTTCCGGTCACGACCACGTTGTTGTAGCCGCTGGCGCAGTGGATGATCATAATATTGCCGCTGCTGTCGAAGCCGCAGACGATGCCGACATGACTGTCGCCTGGATAAAAGACAAGGTCTCCCGGCTGGGCATCGCTCCAATCAATGGGGGTGCAGTAGCTGTGCTGGGCAGTGGCCCCACCGCCATGCCCAATGACGTATTGTCCGCCGCTCTGGTTGTAGAACACCCAATCCACCATTCCCGAGCAATCCAGTCCGAAGGGCCGCACGGTGCCAGTGGTGGAACTCCCCTCGGCAGTAACTTTCATCGGCATTCCCCAGCGGCTGTCCCAACCGATCACCAATGACTTTCCTCCCCAGAAATAATGGACTCTGCCCAAGAGCTGATATGCAGTCAGCACAACTTCTCTGCGTGTCTCGCTGAGATCAGCGGGGAGGTTTTCCATGATCTTCGCTACCTCGTCGGGACTCAGCTTGATGTCCTGATAGCTGCCGGTGAGCGCCGCGAATAGTTCCTGATACTCCGGCTGCATGAGTTCTTCCAGCAGCTTTCGCTGATCCGCGTTGAATCGATACTCATCCGCCATTTGCAGGTGATCCTTTACCGTGACGGTGATATGCAGGATGACGGTGTCGCCCTCATCTTCACCGCCTGAGACAGTCTCGAGATGGTAGGAGATCGCGTTCATGTCCCAGAAGATTTCACGAAGGATCTCCATTTTTTCTTCTGTCAGCGTAGCAACCTCATCCGGTGAAGCGTTGTCCGTGGTAGTCCGCACAGCATAAACAGCCAGCACATCCCGCCAGTTGGAGATCATGGCGGCGCTGCCCGCGTTGTCCATGTCCAGTTCGTCATGCGGGTTCTCTGCCTTGATCTGTTCGATCCGGGCAGAGAACTCACTGTTCAGCATGCTGACAGCATCCGGCATGGTATAGCCGGTGCCGCTGTTTTCTCCGGAGAAGAAAATGCCGAAGGGGGATGCGATCAGAAGGCCGATAAGGCAGATAACCAGCACCAGAGATACCACTGTGCTGCCGCCAGTCATCAGCACGGCGATCAGGCTCCGGGCGGCGGCGAGAATGGAGCGCAGCGCACGGCCCGCCGCCTGCGCGGTTTTCTGCACCGCGGTTTCTGCCGCTTTTGTCGTCTGCTGCCGCTGCGCCATCTGCATGGCTGCTTCCTTGGCAATGTGTGTTCCGGTCGTGACAGCATGGGTGGTGGAGGAGCGCACGGTCTGTTCGGCGGACTGCACAGCAGATTTGCCCCCTTCACGGACTTTCGGCATGATCCCCGCGGCGTGCTCCGGCGCTTTCGGTTCGGGGAGCCGATGCTTCTTCGGCGGCTGGATGCTGCCGCGCTCCTTGATCCTCTCCCTGCTGGGTAGCTCTCTCCCACGGGATGTGGGATCTTCCGAACGCAGCGGATCACCGCGCAGATCAACCTGGTGTCGGAACCGCTGCTCTGCCTGCCTGCGCTGCGCCTGCTGGCGGGACGCTTTGCGGCCCTGCTCCTGAATGAACGCCTGCTGACCCTGCCGTTGCGGCTCCGGCGCTGCCGTTACGGTGGTCTCACCCTGTGCGCTGATGTAGGCGTTCTTCGTCTTGACGGACTGCTTCATAGCGGTCTGTCGTGCCTGTTTCTGCGCGGACGGCGGAGGAGTGCTTACCCTCGCTGCTTCGGCTTCTCTGGTGCGGATGACAGGCGGCACGTCGCTGTTGGAGCTGGGGGCAGAGGCGTCACCCTGGGGTGACGCGCTTTGCTCTGTGTTTTTCTTCTTGCGCTGCTTCAGCAGTTCCTTTTCGGCGCGGCGTAGGCCGCTGGCGGCGGTGTCCTCAATGGCGTCGCCGCCATATTCATCCCGCCGCCCCTGCTGGGCGGTATCCCGGAGCTGAGTCCGCAGACGCTCCGAGCCGTCATCCAGCCCCTTGCGCAAAAGTTCCTTTGGCGAGGATACAGCTTTCTCTTTGACACGCTCACCCAGCGCCGGTTTTTCTTTAATTTTCTCCATGGGCTATCACGATGCCAGGTCCGAGGGCTTTGTGGTCATCAAGCGATAGAGCTTGTTCTTGGGGAATTGATCCACAAAAGGCACGATAGCGCTTCCGCACTTGATGAGGCCCCGGCCGGAGTCCACATTGGTGATGTAGGAAAGCTGGTTATCTGAGATATTCAGCAGGTGCGCCAGTTCCTCCCGATCTGTGGCCGCCTGATTCAGCATGATGAGAAATTCGCTGTTGGCCAGCATGGTGCGGGCCGTGTGAGACTGGAGCAGGTCTTCGATATTCTGACTGATCCCCGTTCCGCAAGCCTGATACTTTCTCATACGCTTCCAGAGGGTGAACAGGAAATTGGCGCTGTACTCATGCTGGAACAGCAGATAGATCTCATCAATATAGATCCAGGTGTTGCGCTTCAGCCCACGGTTGCGGATGATGCGGTTGAAGATGCTGTCCAGCACCACCAGCATGCCTACCGGTAAAAGCTGCTTGCCAAGATCTCGGATATCATAGCAGAGGATACGGGCATTGGTATCCACATTAGTGGGTTTGGCAAAGGTGTTCAAACTACCCTCCGTAAACAATTCGATTGCCAGTGCCACGTCCGCAGCTTCCTTTTCCGGCTGGCGGAGCAGCTCCGCATGAAAGTCCTGCAGGGTCGGGGCCTGCCCCTGATATCCGCCGCGGATGTAGTCCCGATAGACCTGGGCGGTGCAGCGGTCAATGATGGACTTTTCCTTGGCAGACAGCTTCCCGGCGCCGATGAGCTGCTCACAAAGCGACAGCAGAAACTCAGATTTCAGCACCACGGGATTCTCGCCGTCACCGTAGCCCTGCTCCATATCCATGGCGTTGATGTGGTTGGGCGAGGTGGCGGAAATGTTGATGACCTGACCACCCAGCCCCTCCACCAGCGGGCGGTACTCCGCTTCCGGATCGATGATGATAATATCATCGTCGGTAGACAATGCCAGCGACACTATCTCCTTCTTGGCACTGAAGGATTTGCCGGAACCGGAAACGCCCAGAATGAAGGCGTTGCCATTCAACAGCCGTTTACGATCCGCAACGATAAGATTTTTGCTGATGGCGTTCTGCCCGTAGTATACGCCGCCCCGGTCCCAGATCTCCTGCGCCTTGAAGGGCATGAGCACTGCCAGCGCCTCGGTGGTGAGCGTCCGGAGGGCGTCGATGCGGCGCAGGCCCAGCGGCAGGGCCGTCACAAGGCCGTCTGCCTGCTGCCAGTTCAGTGTGTTGAGCTGGCAGAGGTGCTTGCGGGCGATGGACTGCAGCGTTTCCGTATCACTGTCCAGCTCTTCCTTGCTGTCTGCCAGATGCACCAGCGTCACCACGGCAAACATCATCCGCTGGTCGCGGGTGGTGAGATCGTCCAGCATCTCACGGGTCTCCTTGCGCTGCTGCTCCAAATCGTAAGGTACAACGGCAGAAAAGTTATTGTTGGCGTTCTGCCGGCGCTGCCAGTTGGTCACATTGGTCTCCACACCCAGCAGGCGGTTCTGCATCTCCCGCACCGCCTCATCGGTAGGGACAGGGATGATGTCAATGGACAGCATGAGACTGCGGTTCAGGCTGGTAAGCTCATTGATCATGGAATCCTTGATATAGCTGGCATACTCCTTCAGAAACAGTACCCGGCCATACTTACCGCCCATGATAAAATGATCCTTTTTGAATTCCATGCTGTCCGGGCAGATGGCGTCCTTGAAGGAGCGCCCATTTTTCATGTTCTCCCGGAGGTCAAAGCGGAACTCGCTTTCCTCACCCACACGGTAGAAATCATGCAGGATGTGGAGGCGGTCTGCCGCATCCATCTCCTCGCAGTGGGAGTCCATGTGGTTCAGACGGGAAGAGGCGTCATGGACCGTGCGGTCAAAAAACGCACGGGCTTCCTCCACATTTTTCTTGTGGACGGACAGTGTGATGTAGCGCTCCTGCACCACGCTGTTGGATGAGTCCGTCACCTTATCCAGCAGCATGGCGTTGTATTCCTTGCGTCCGCCGTCCAGATCATCTCCCTTGGGCGGGATGAGGATCTCCTGCTCAAAATTGCGCCGGTCCAGGCGCTTATTGTTGATGGTGATCTTCGTGGTGGAGCCGGTGTCCAGTGCGTTCAGCAGCTCGGAATAGCTGAGAAACATGGCTGTCTTATCGTTCCTCCTTTCCCGGCTCATAAATGGCCTCATACAGCAGCCCAGCATTCAGAAACTGTCGGATCACCTGGGCAGCGATACCTCGCTTACGGAGATAGGCGAAGACCCTGCGGTCATCCGCATTGCGGGGCGGCAGGGAAAGCGCCTGCTTCTGGCTGATTGCCTTTGGCTGCGGAATGGACGCGTCTCTGGCTTTCCCATGGAAGGTCAGAAGGTACTCCACCGCTTCCGGAAAGGATTTTCCGCAATACTGCTGGAGGAAGGTGATGGCATCCCCGCCGGTATTCTGGGAATATCGGAACCAAGTGCGCCGGTCCTTGATCCGCAAGCTGTCCATCTCCGCGGTGGTATGGAAGCGTCCCACGCGCTTGACCTGATAGCCGAGGTGGGAGAGCAGCTCCGGCAGGTCCGTTTCTCTGGCGATCTGCATTTCTGTGTCTGTGAAGCGATTTCTGATCTTGCTTGCCATAGTGATGGCCTCCTTTCTGGCGAAACGCAAAAAGCCACCCAGGGCATCCGAATATCTCGGATGCCCTGGGTGGCTTTTCCTCAAATCGTGTTCTTTTGTTTTGGCTTTAATGCTGGCTTACACGGCGTTATCTTCGTCGGGGGTGTCCGTGTCCGCTGGAGTGGTCACGTCGGCCACACGGGGCGCGACAGGGGCCTCAGTGGGGGTGTTCTGCTCCGCAGTGTTCTCAGCGTCCGCTTCGTCCAGTGCCTGCGTGATCAGGTTCAGCACGAAGTCTCGCTGCGTGAGCTTTTTGCCACTGCGGAGCGTCTCGCGCTCCAGGTGACGCTTGATGCGCTGGAAGAGTTCTTCGGGGATCTGGAATGCCATGGTTCTGCCTTTTTCAGTCATTTGAATGCCGCCTTTCTGATTTTCCATCATGTTGTAATAGTCTTGGATGAGGTTGGCGATGTACTCGCTGGTGGTCTGGCCCAGCCGTTCTCGTTCTTCACTGACCCGCTCATGTAGGTCGATGGGAATCTGAGCACACAAGTTTTTAGTGGTTGCCATTCTCGGATACCTCCTCGTTTTTTGTAACGCAAGCATACCCGAAAGGTCCAGTAAAAGCTATTACCAACACCACCAAGGAATGATAGACAAACGAAGCGAAAGCAACATAAGCACCAATGAGACGAAAAAGGCCGCCGTCCGCTCCCACATAGGGAGCCGAACGGCGGCCTGCCTTCTTATTCTTTATTCTTTTTTAAGCCTCGGCGTTCGAGTCACACCAAACCACAAATCTGGCAGGGCGCATCTTCAAAATGTCGCCTCTCGCGGGGCAAAACTGAAATTTTGAAAAATCGAGTTTTTGCAACTTTTTCATTCTAAAAGTGGCGCATTATATGTGAAAACGCCGCACTTTCGTGCGGCGTTTTCTGTGCTGCATCTTTCATCAACACATTTTGGTACGCCCGACTGGATTCGAACCAGCGGCCTTTAGAGTCGGAGTCTAACGCTCTATCCAACTGAGCTACGGGCGCATATTTGGTTGTTAGTTTTTGCAATAGTCGTCAAATAGTAGTCAACGACCACGCATTTTTTCTCTGCCGTTCCCGCAAACGCATGGGTGGCAAGGCTTTGCGCCATATCTCAACTGGAGACGCCTGAAATGTCGGAGTCTGACGCTCTATCCAACTGAGCTACGGGCGCGTATTCTTTTATGCGTCTTCCAATGACTGGTAGTATATCAAGTTTTGCCCGTGCTGTAAAGAAAAAATTTTCGCCAAAGTTCGTTAAAAAAATTGACAACTTTCTCTCTCTCCCTTATAATCAGACTAATCTGAGCAAAGGACTGGACCGCATGAAAAAACGCAAGATTTCCGATGCCGTCATCCGGCGTCTTCCCCGTTATTACCGCTATTTAGACGACCTGCATTCCAAGGGCATCGTGCGCATTTCGTCGAGCTCGCTCGGCGAGCGCATGGATATCACCGCCTCGCAGATCCGCCAGGACCTGAGCTGCTTCGGCGAGTTCGGTCAGCAGGGCTACGGCTACAACATTCTGGAGCTGCGCACAGAGATCGGTCACATTCTCGGCGTGGACGAGGGGCACCGGCTCGTCGTGGTCGGCGCGGGCCATCTGGGTCATGCGCTGCTGCGCAACTTCGACTTTGAGCAGACCGGCTTTCTGCTCGACACGGCGTTCGACGTTTCTCCCGCGCTCATCGGCACGCGCGTCAACAACGTCCTCATCCGCCCGTTCGACGAGCTGGAGGACTACTTTGCCGCCTGCCACCCCGACGTCGCGGTGCTGACCGTGCCGAAAAACATCGCGCAGGAGGTCGCCGAGCGCCTCGTTGCGCTCGGTGTGCGCGGCATCTGGAACTTCACCAATACCGAGCTGAACGTCGGCAGCGACGTTTTTACCGAAAACGTCCACTTTGCCGACAGTCTTCTCACCCTGAGCTACCGCATCTCCAAGACCTCGGCCGAGGCCGGAGCGGAGGTGGACGAGACATGAAAAAGGTCTCCGTTCTCGCGCTCTTCTTCGCGCTGACTGTTCTTGCGGGCGTCGTTTTCGCCGCGGGCGGCGACAGCAGCGACCCGCTCATCTCGCTGAGCTATCTGCAGGGCACCTTCCGCGATAAGGTCGATCGGTCCGTCGACAGCAAGCTCGACACCTCCGACAAGGCCGCCTACGCACAGGCCGAGTCCGCGCTGCGCGCCGCCATCTCCGCTGCGGAGGCCAATGTCGGCGGCAATGTGGCCGATACCTTCACGGAAAGGCGGCTCAAGCAGGGCGATATTCTCTCCGGCGCAACGGGACTTCAGGTCATCGTGCTCGCGGGCAATGTGACCGCACAGTTTTCCTCCGGCGCGGTCGTCGACGTGACGGCCGGCAGCGAGATCCAGAGCGGTGCGGCGCTCACGGCAAATCACCGTTACCTCGTCGCCGAGGATACGAGCGCGCAGTTCACTGTCGTGGGCAAGACCGCGGTCATGAGCTACTGCGGTCCCTTCGCCCTCACGCTCTCCTCCACGGCTGATTACCCCGCGATGGCATCGTCGCTCAAAACGCTGGGGCTCTTCCGCGGGTCCGACACCGCCTACGGCGAGGGCTTTGACCTTGAAAAGGCGCCGACGCGCATGGAAGCTCTCATCATGCTTATCCGTCTGCTGGGCGAGGAGAAGGAAGCGCTCTCCTGCACGGCGTCCTTCCCCTTCACCGACATTCCCGACTGGGCCGAGCCTTACGCGGCCTACGGCTACTCCAAGGGCTACACCAACGGCGTCAGCCCGACGGAATTCGGCACCTGGATGAGCGCCTCGGCAGAGATGTATACCGAATTTCTCCTGCGCGCGCTGCGCTACAGCTCTACCGCGCAGACCGATATCTCGACCGCGCCCGAGCGGGCGCAGGCCGCAGGCGTCCTGACCGCGGGCGAGGTGAGCGCGCTGCGCGCGCAGACCTTCCTGCGTGCGGACGTCGTGTATCTTTCCTACTATGCGCTCGAAACGAACGTCAGCGGCGGCACGGCGCTGAGCGATACGCTCGTTGCGCGCGGCGTGTTCACAGCGGATGCCTATCGCTTCTCCCGCACAATGGTCACCTCCGCGCGCATCCGCTGACACCTTTTCCCTTCCCCGTCATAGTATGGGTTGAGACCGCCGAGCGGGTGGTCCCAATCTTCATAGGGGGTTCGTTTTATGTGCAATAACAACTGCGGTTTTGGCGGCGGCTGCTGCCTGTGGATCCTGATCCTCATCATCCTGATCTTCGCCTGCGGCGGCTGCGGCGGCGGCTATGGCTGCAACAATGGCTGTGGCTGCAATAACGGCTGCGGCTGCAATAACGGCTGCGGCTGCTGAGCATTTGCATAAAAGAGGGCTGCGCGTAAGTGCGGCCCTCTTTTTCCTCTGCGCGCTGCAGGCAAAAAGGAGAAGCGTCCTCTCTTAAGAGAACGCTTCTCCTTTTCTTGTCCTTACGGTACGGAAGCAAGCCGTGCGGTTTTCTTCAGAACGCGATCACGCCGAGGTGCTCGAGCAAGATCTTGAGCCCGATCAAAATGAGAATGACGCCGCCCGTGAGCTCGGCGCGGCTCTTGTAGCGCGAGCCGAACACATTGCCGACATACACACCCGCAATCGAGATCACAAACGTCGTGCAGCCGATGATCGTGATGGCAGGCACAATATTCACCTGTAAAAAAGCAAACGTCACGCCGACGGCCAGCGCGTCGATGCTCGTGGCGACGGCGAGGATCAGCAGCTCCTTGAAGTTGACGCCCGCGTAGGGCTTTTCCTCTTCTTCCTCCTCTTCGCGGCTCTCCTTGATCATGTTAAAGCCGATCAGCGCGAGCAGGACGAAGGCGATCCAGTGGTCGAAGCGCTCGATATACCCTGAAAACCGGCTGCCGAGAAGGTAGCCCGTCAGCGGCATCAGCGCCTGGAAGCCGCCGAAAAAGAGGCCGATGCAGAGCGTATACTTTTTGTCGATCTTCTGCATGGAAAGGCCCTTGCAGATCGACACGGCGAAGGCGTCCATCGAAAGCCCGATGCCGATGAGGAACAGCTCGAAAAATGTCATGGTAAGATCCTCCAAACAACAAAAAATCAGGCGCGGTACCGCACCTGAGCATAAGAAAAGAGACACAGGTACAGCGAAGCCATACTTGAGTCTCGTTGTTTAAGACAAGCCAGACCGCAAGAGCGGTCAGTCTGTTGACTTGCCACGCCATCTAAAGCAGTTGACGCCATCTACTCCCTCAAAGTAAGGGACAGTCTATCATATCCCCGCAAAACCGTCAAGCATTCTTTGACCCGCATTCGCACATTTTCCGTCCGGTGTATCATAATTCCCGCAGATCCGACAAAAGGATGAAAACAATGGCAAAAGTCCGCTTGCCATTCTCATGCTGCTGTGCTAAACTGAATATTAAATTTAGGAAAGGATATCCTCATACCGCCATGGAATTCTTATCGAACAAGCCTCTTCTCATCACCGATACCATCCTGCGCGACGCGCACCAGTCGCAGGCCGCCACGCGCATGACGCTTGAGCAGATGCTCCCCGCCTGTGAGATCCTCGACTCGATCGGCTACTATTCGCTCGAATGCTGGGGCGGCGCCACGTTCGACGCCTGCCTGCGCTTTCTGGACGAGGACCCGTGGGAGCGGCTTCGCCAGCTGCGCGCCCACCTGCCCCACACAAAGCTGCAGATGCTCTTCCGCGGCCAGAACATCTTAGGCTACAAGCACTATGCCGATGACGTCGTCGACGAGTTCTGCGGCAGGTCCATCGAAAACGGCATCAACATCATCCGCATTTTCGATGCGCTCAACGATGTGCGCAACTTAGAGCAGGCCATCAAGTCCACGAAAAAGTACGGCGGTCAGGTCGAGGCTACGCTCTCCTACACGATCTCGCCCATCCACAACGAGGACTACTTCGTCAAGCTCGCCAAGGAGCTCGAGCAGATGGGCGCGGACGCCCTCTGCATCAAGGACATGGCCAACCTGCTGCTGCCGATTGACGCCTACTCCCTTGTCAAGCGCCTCAAGGAGACCGTCGGCATCCCCATCCATTTGCACACGCACAACACCAGCGGCACGGGCGACATGGTCAACCTGATGGCTGCGATGGCGGGCGTCGACATTGTCGACACCGCGCTCTCCCCGCTCGCCAACGGCACCTCCCAGCCTGCTACCGAGTCTCTCGTCGCCACGCTCAGGGGCACGGTACGCGACACGGGTCTCGACCTCGACAAGATGAGCGAGGCCGCCGTCCACTTCCGCAAGGTCGCCGACGAGCTCAAGGCAAGCGGCGCGCTCGACCCGAAGGTGCTGAACGTCGACACGAACACGCTTTTGTACCAGGTCCCCGGCGGTATGCTCTCCAATCTCATTTCCCAGCTCAAGCAGGCCGGAAAAGAGGACAAGTATTACGACGTGCTCGCCGAGATCCCCCGCGTGCGCGAGGACTTCGGCTATCCCCCGCTGGTCACGCCGTCGAGCCAGATCGTCGGCACACAGGCCGTGCTGAACGTCATCACCGGCGAGCGCTACAAGATGGTCCCCAAGGAGTCCAAGGCCATGCTGCGCGGCGAATATGGTCAGCTGCCCGGCAAGGTCAGTGACGAGGTGCGTGCCAAAGCCGGCATTAAGCCCGAGGACGTCATCACCTGCCGCCCCGCCGACCTTTTGGAGCCGGAGCTTCCGAAGTACCGCGAGGACTTCAAGGACCTCGCAAAAAGCGAGGAGGACGTGCTCTCGCTCGCGCTCTTCCCGCAGGTCGCCCCCGCGTTCATCAACCGCCGCAACCTGCGCACGCCCAAGCCTCACCGCACGATGGCGCCCATCGCGCATCCTGCAAAGCACGAGCGCGCCGTCGCGCCGTTCTCCCGCAAGTAAACCGCATCATAAAAACGCCCTTCCGCTTGGAAGGGCGTTTTTCATGCAATTTTTAGCGGATGAAGTTCGTCGAAACGCGCGTTTCCTTCTCAGGAAGGCCAAACTGCTCCTTCCCCAGCGCGATGCTCTTCATCAGAAACGTCATGTTGCGCGCGAGCGCACGCATGGTCTGCTTTCCCTCTTCGTCCGCCTCCGCCTCACCGGGCGCGCGGCCGTGGATGCTGTTCCAGTACTGGCTGGACGCGACCGGCATACCGGAGATGGTGAAATACTTGTTGAGCTCGTCAAACGTCGCCGAGCAGCCGCCGCGACGCGCGCAGACGACGCTCGCACCGACCTTCATCGTCTTGTCGAACGGCGTGCTGTAGAAGAGCCGGTCAAGGCAGGCGACGAGCGTCGCGTTCGCGGAGGCGTAGTAAACGGGGCTTGCCGCAATAAGGCCGTCCGCCGCCTCAAACTTCGGCGCAATCTCGTTGACCACATCGTCAAAGACGCACTTACCGAGCCGATAGCACCCGCCGCAGGCCGCACAGCCGCGCACGGCCTGATCGCCGATAAGCACGGTCTCGACCTCCACACCGTTCGCTTTGAAGACCTCCTCCATCTCGTGCAGCGCGACGGCGGTGTTGCCGTTCGCGTGCGGGCTGCCGTTGAGCATCAGTACCTTCAATTCCTTCATTGCTCTCTCCTCCTGTATCATTGCGCGGCGCCGAGCGCTTGCCCTGCTCAACGCGCACTGTTTTCTATTCTCTCGTCGATCTCGCGAAAAAGCCGCCGGTAGTCTTCGTTCGACCAAATCCTTTTCGGCCGCCAGCAGTCCCGCAGCTGTCGCAGCGCGGGCGAATCGCCGCAAAAGGCTTTCACCCGCTGCGCCGCGAATTCATTGGCGTCCACCTCATAAGGAAAGCCCAGATAAGCGTCGCGAAACCTCTCTTCTCCGCCGTCCAAGCGGCACTCCTGCCAGGTTTCGCCGCGCAGGCGAAAGCACGTTCCATCATAGAGCACCACGTAGGGAAGGCTTACGCGGATCATCGCGTCGAAGCGCTCGGGATGCTGGTACTGCTCCGCGTGCCGCAGCTCGTGGACAAGATAGAACATCGCCTCGTACTCCGGCGCACTTTGCAGCACGGCCGGATTGAGAAAAAGCGTTTTTGCCACCGGATCAAACGTGCCGTTGGCCGTCTCGTATCCCTGCGGTATGCCCCACGAAAGTACGACGGACAGACCGCGCTCTGCGCAGATGCTTTCGACCAGCGTGCTCCATTCCGTCTGTCCCATGGGGTGGCCTCCTCTCGATTTACTCCTCGCCCGCATCCTCTGATATGCGGTGGGCTTTGCGCTCTTTTTTGTAGCGGTACATGTTGTGGTCGGCGCGGTCCTTGACCGTGACCACATTCTCGCCCGACAGCTCCGCCGAGCCGAACGACACCGTCGGCAGGAAGTCGAGTTCCTTGCGGCGCTCGCTCAGCCGGCGCACAAAGTCCCGCGCACAGGTCTCCTCCCTGTCGCCGTCCCGCAGCAGGACGCAGAATTCGTCGCCGCCCGTACGGTAGCAATAGCCATGGTGCGCATAAGCGCGCTTGATGCAGCCCGCGATCTCGGCAAGACAGATATCCCCCTTCAGGTGGCCGTATTGGTCGTTGACCTGCTTGAAGTTGTCCACATCGAAAACGACGAGCACCTCGCCGCGCCCGCTCATCTCCGCCGTGCGGTTGAGATAGCTGTTTTGATTCAGAAGACCTGTGAGCGCGTCGAGCTGGTTCCACATCTCGCTGCAATAGATAAAATAGAGCACCGAGAGGAGCGTCACGCTCAGCCACGTGACGTGCAGCTGCGGCAGCTCGATCTGGATGATGCTCTCCACCATAAGAAAGACGATAAGCGGGTAGATGAGCACGCGGCTGCGATTCTGAAACTCTGCCGCCGTGATGATCGTCGAAATCGCAAGATAGACGATCGCCGCAAAGTACATCACGACATAGACCTCAAAAAACTCGCCGCGCGAATAGACGTTTTCTTCACTCACGGAAAAGACCATGCCGTTCGGCAGCGTGGCCGCCAGCACCGCAAGATACACCGCCTCACACACGGCCGCCGCGCGGAGCCCGCGCCTGGTGCTCGGCTTCTTATCCAGCACATACACAAGGCAGAGCGACACCGCCGGCGACAGGCCGAAGCCGAGGTAATTCGACGCGATATTCAGCCAGCGATTCTGCACCGCCGTACCGTCGACAAGGATCGTAACGACCTCCAGCACAGAGATCACGGCAATGAGCGTGTACGCAAGAAAGAAGCCGCGCTTCTGCTTTCTGTTGAGCGACTCACTCAGCTTTGTCAGCACGCACATGAAGCTCAAAACAAACAGATCGATCATCGTTAAGACGTAAAAATACTCGTTCATGACCGGCAATTAGATTCCTTTCGTGATGCAGATTACCGGAGCCTGCCACCCCGATGCGCGAAGCGGTACAGAACGCCGCGCTTTCGCACACTTTTTGTCAGTATAGCACAACGAACTGCCGTTTGCAAAGGGCTGGTGGCCCGGGGACGGGAATTTTACATTTCCTTTCCCCCGCCCTGCGGCCAGCATTCACAAATCTGACGAACATCGCCTCCGGCACCGCGAAAAATGCGGAATACTTGTGCATTGCATTCCGCATTTATTTTCAGTATGATAACATCATTCCGCGCAATGCCGCGGAAAATCGGAATAAGGGGCTCGTCCCCGAAACAAAAAAGGAGATTTGCAATGAAAAAAACCGTCACTCTGGCGCTCACCCTCGCGCTCGTGCTGGGCCTTCTGTCCGGCTGCGCCAACAATGACACACCGGCTGACAATGCCGAGAACGACAAGGCAGCGGAGACTGCCGAAAACTTTACTGATGAAATGAAGATCCCCTACGCTGTCGACCTCTCCGCAGAGGACGGCGCGGATTCGGTGGAGCGCAGCGGCGACCACGAAAACTCGCCCTACTTTGCCCATCCCGACGTCTACAACATGGAGTCGACCGACACGCTGACCGTGCTGTCCCACTTCAAGACCATGCAGCAGACCAGCGAGTGGTCCTGCGGCGTGACGGCGGCGCTGATGGTACTCGACTGGTACGATGCGCTCGGCGACTGGAACGAAGAGTCCCTCGCGGCGCTGCGCCACTCGCTCGACGGCACGGAGCTTGAGGGCTATCCCGGCACCACACTCAACCAGGCCATTGACATTTTCAACGGCGTAGGCGGTTTTGATATAATATCCTCCAACGACTATCCCGACGGCATCTGGCTCGACGATATTCAGGGCTGGCTGAGCGAAGGCAAGCCCGTTATGATCTGCTGGAACGACTGGGGCGGCCACTGGCAGACCATCATCGGCTATGACACGATGGGCACGGAAAATGAGAACGACGACGTTTTCCTCGTCGCCGACTCCTACGACACCACCGACCACAATCAGGACGGCTATGGCATTTACCCCGCCGAGCGCTTGATGTATAACTTCTCCATGTACGGCGCGTTCCCCGAGAGCGAGGGCGGCAGCGATATGCTGTTTCTCGTCGCCTCCCCCAGCGCGAAATAATTGCATAAATACAGCAAACAGCAGCAGGCCGGCAGCCTGCTGCTGTTTGCCATTGAGAGGACGACTGTCCCTATTCTACACCGCATCAGAGATTTCACATATGTCTAGAAAATCGCGACTCAGAAAAAACGTGTGTTGTAAAAATCAGAGACCTCTTGCAAATGGCAAACACCAACAGCGCAGATGACTTTCAGAGCCCGTTCAAGGGGCCATTGCCAAGTCTCCGGAAAACAGTCCGGGAACAGCACCGGATTGCAGCCACAGCAGCAAGGACAACGGCTCTGAGAAAGTGATTTTGCCAATGTATGCAGAGATATGACCACAGAAGATATCGAAGCGTCCGATATGCTACAGCAAAATCTCTCCGGACTTTATTAGCTGATACGCCTTTTCTAATAGATTTTGTTCTGCTTCCACATTTTCTACGTGCCATCCGGCAATGCTCTGCTACTCATACTCATGCTTTCGGTTCCATTAATGGGATTGGCTAAGCTATCAAGCATTTTGATATTGCTACATGGTGCTTCTCCGTTTCGAAATCGGCTCATTGAGCGTGCCGGAAAATCCATTCACAGCATATCGGACTGCTGCCGGGCAGTCCGATATGCTGTGATGTACTGATAGTGCCTTGTATGAGAATTGCCGATCGCTTGCGTCCTATTTTTCAAACAGGTACAGCAGGTATCCGTAGCCCTCGGCCTCCATTTTTTCATAGGGGACGAAGCGCAGGGCCGCGCTGTTGATGCAGTAGCGCACGCCATTGGGCGACTCCGGGTCGCCGGTGAACACATGGCCGAGATGGGAGTCTCCGGCGCGGCTTCTGACCTCCGTGCGGCGCATCCCGTGGCTCAAATCCTCTTTTTCCACTACGGCGGGGCCCTCGATGGGCTTTGTAAAGGCGGGCCAGCCGCAGCCGCTCTCGTACTTATCCGTGGAGGAAAAGAGCGGCTCACCGGTGACGACATCCACATAGATGCCCTTTTCAAACTTGTCCCAGAACTCGCCCGTGAAGGCGCGCTCCGTGCCGCTCTCCTGCGTGACGCGGTACTGCTCCGCCGTCAGCTTGTCCCGAATGGACTCCGCCGCGGGCTTCTGATAGTCGCCCGGGTCGATGCGCAGCCGGGAGAACAGCGCCATCTCCGCGCGCGGGATATGGCAGTAGCCGTTCGGGTTCTTTTCGAGGTAGTTCTGGTGGTACTCCTCGGCGGGATAGTAGTTCTTGAGCGGGCCGATCTCCACGAAGAACTTCTCACTGCGGCCGCGCTCGATCTCCGCGATGCGCTTCACCGTTTCTCTCGCGCTTTCGTTGGTGTAGTAGACGCCGGTCTGATACTGGCTGCCCCGGTCGTTGCCCTGCCGGTTTTGCACCGTGGGGTCGATCACATAGAAGTAGGCCAGCAGCAGTGCGTCAAGGCTCACCTGCTCGGGGTCATACTCCACGCGCACCGTTTCCCGAAAGCCCGTGTTGCCCGCGCAGACGGTTTGGTAGTCGGCGTCCGCCTCGCAGGTGCCGTTGGCGTAGCCGCTCTCGGCATCGATAACGCCGGGGATGGACTGCATCAGCTGTTCCATGCCCCAGAAGCAGCCGCCCGCCAGATAGATGACATTGTCTGTGGTATCCATATAGGTGATCTCCTCGTCAGACCGGTCAAAAGCCAGTCCGTCCATGTTTGCTTCCTGTCCGCTCTTTTCCTTCGGCACAGTCTGCTTCTCGGCGGCGCAGCCGCCCAGCAGCAGCACCGAGGCGAAAAGCAGTGCCAATACGCTTCGATACATCGCGTTTCCTCCTTTCAGGGGAATCGGGACTCACTCCGCCCCTTCCTTGTCCTGTTCTTCGCTGCGGTCGGGCCGCAGAACAGTATACAGCAGCGATCCAAGGATGCATCCAATGCCTGCAAAGAGCCACGGACCCGAGGTGATGGCGCAGGTATCGGCGGCGCAGCCTGCATAGCGGCGGTACAGCCATGCTCCGGCAGTGCCTACCAGAGGTAGCGAAATGGCGCGCAGAATATCTGCCGGCTTACAACGCTTTTTCTTCATCATAGGCACTTTTTAAATCTCGGGTCAGCCCATATCGGCGGCGAGCGCCTGATCGATGAGCTTTTGCAGCGTCTCCGCCTGCTTCTTTTCCGTGATGGCTCCTACGATGGGTTCGCCCACGATATTGCCGCTGCGGTCGACCACATAGGTGGTGGGATAAGCAAAGATGTTGGTAGTAAACTTTCCCGCCTCACCATCTGAGTCAAAATACACATTCTGATAGGTCGCGCCCTTCTTGGCCAGCACGTCCTTCGCCTCGGAAATCGCTGCCTCGTCGCCGTCCAGCGTGAAGGTGTTGACGCCGATGAGGGAGCCGCCCTTCTCCGCCAGTTCCTTGTTCAGCGCATCCAGCTCGGAAAGCTCGCCCACGCAGGGATTGCAGGTGGTGAACCAGAAATTCACCACGGTGACGGCGTTACCGGAGAACAGCTCGTCGCTCTTCACCGTG
>ENA-OZKX01000198-OZKX01000198.1-human-gut-metagenome-genome-assembly--contig:-NODE-198-length-30119-cov-16.869611_pt1 | contig 30119 bp, 27 predicted proteins | sample MGYA00244831_ERZ653774 | MGnify/ENA primary metagenome ERZ653774 (study PRJEB26926, sample SAMN06165314) | human gut metagenome | biome: ENVO:00009003; feature: ENVO:2100002; material: ENVO:00002003...
GCAACTGTGCTGGCCATGGTCATGGCTCTGGCACTGTGCACCACCGCTTTCGCGGTGGCCGTCGCTGACCTCGATGGTAACGGTTACGCCGGCTACAACAAGGCTGGTAACGAAATTACCGCGGGTACCGTTTACGGCTACGAGGCTGTTGCTGCCACTTTCACCAAGGCTACTGGCGCTGGTAACGTGGCTCACTACAAGGTGTACACCGTGGCTAATGATGTTGCTACCGAATACGGCACCTATGTCAAGGCTGACAAGACCGACTTTGATCTGAAGCTGACCAAGAGTGGCGCTGCTACTCTGTACCTGAAGGAAGTTGTCTCTGCTAACTATGTTGCAAAGGCTGAGGCTTTCACTAAGATCGGCAATAAGTGCGGTATGCTGGATGAGGATACCGATCGCGTGTACTATGTGAGCACCAGCAAGTACACCGTTGGTGGCACCACCAAGGATGCCGGCGAGGTCTACTTCGTTCAGCTTGAGGATGAGGGCCAGACCAATGTGCTGGTGAATGGCAAGCTGGTTTCCGTTGAGGCTCTGGATAATGCTGAACTGGTTGGCCACACTTGGGTTGCTGTTGAGAAGGACGGCAAGGTCGTTTCTTACAAGTGCTCTGACTGCGGTCAGACTGCTGCTATCTACAAGACTAAGGATGCTGCTAAGGCTTCCGGCCTGAAGAATATTGAGGCCTATGTCGATGATGAAGGCAACAGCATCTTCCTGGCTTGGACTGATGGCACGACTAAGCCCGCTGACTCCACCAACAAGTCCCCCAAGACCTTTGACGCTGGCATCGCTATGTACGTCGGTATGGCTCTGACCTCCGTCGCCGGCTCCGCCGTCGTCATCGGCAAGAAAAAGGAGTTCTAATTCTCCGCTTTCCCGGAAAGCCGGCCGCAAGGCCGGCTTTCTCTTTTCCCGCCGCAGCGGCAACCCCCGCGCCGCAGCGCGCCAAAACGCGGGGGGGCGGGACGCCCACCAAGCGGCCGCCGGGCGGGAGCGCAGCGACCGGCCAAGCGGCCGCGCAGCCCCCCCGCGGGAGCGGAGCCGGGAGCAAGGCGCGGCGGGGAGCCGGGCCGGGCGGGCGGCGGCGACACGGGCGACCGAGCGCAGCGAGGGCGGAGCGGCGGCCCACGCGCGACGGGCGACAGCGACAGCGCCGCCCAACGAGCGCGAGGGCAGAGCCGCGACCCACGGAGCCGCCGGGTAGGAGCGGAGGGGCGGAGCCGCGGAGCGGAGCGGCGACCGCGGCCGGAGCGAAGCGCAGCAGCCGCGAAGCCGGAGCGGCGAGCAACCCGGAGCGACGGGCGACCCGGCGGGGCAGCCGCGCCCCCGGCGGAGCGGGCGCGCCCCGGCGGAGCCGCCGCAGCGGCGAAGTCCGGATAAAGCCGCAGCCGCACAGCGGCAAGGCAGGCGCGCATACCTTTAAGTCCCGCAAGCGAGCGCAGCGAGACGCGGGACATGGCACGGCGACCGGGGGCCAGTCCCCCGCGGAGCCGCGCCACGCATACAAGCATGAGAAAAGGCCGCAGCACCTCACGGCGCTGCGACCTTCCCCCTGCTTGAATTCCACGGACGCGAACACGGGATATTATCCAGCATAGCATATCCCGGCCAGACTGTCAAGATATTGTGTCTACGCTGCGTAGAATATGCTACATATAGTACAGCCGGTATATATCCCCGTGATACCTTCATGATACCCCCGTGATACCTCCGTGATACCTTCATGTAAAGCGTATGCGCTTTACATGGCAGCACCGTCCAAAAAAAGGGACGGTATCAGCCGTCCCACGGATACCATACCTCACCGCGTTCCGCGTAGTAGTCGGCGACATATTTCACCGTTTCAAGTTCCATGTAGTACATGACTTCCCGCCGGACTTCCTCCGGCGTCATGCCCTTTTTGCAGCCGGCGGCAGCCGCGTATTCGTCGCCCATCATGGAGCCATGCACGGCCGCGTGACAGCGCCAGCACAGCGTTATCAGGTTCATTGGATGGTCTGCGCCGCCCTTGCCGCGGGGCTTGATGTGGTGCAGTTGCAGCCCCTCCGTGGCGTCGCAAATGGCGCAGCGATAGCCGTCCCGCCGGTATACTTCCTTTCGCAGCGTGTTTGTCGTGTTCGCGTTCATCGTGTTTCGTCTCATAGTCGGACGCTCCTTTCTGTCCCGTAGGACGCCGCCAGCAGGACACATGAGCGCAAGGGCGGCCGCCAGGCCGCTTGTATCACCCTTGCGCCATGTGATACAATGGCAAGGCCGACGGGACGGAGCAGCTATCACAAGAAACTTGTGACGTAGGACGGCAAATCACAAGAAACTTGTAATTCACCGATAGACACCTGTCCGCTATCAGCGGACATATCGACTGTTACTGACCTCCGTCGCCGGCTCCGCCGTCGTCATCGGCAAGAAAAAGGAGTTCTAATTAAACTCAAAAAAGAGAAAGGCCCATTGGGCCTTTCTTTTTTTGCGCTTAATTATTCCACCCCCTGGCGGGGGTGGGGTGAATAAAGATTGCTTGCCCGCTGGGCTTTTCTTTTTTTGTACTTATTTATCTCTGGCCTGACGGCCGGGGATAGATAATATCTCACCCCTGACGGGGTGAGATAAATATATAACCCTCCCGCTGTCGCGGGAGGAATAGTAAAGATTGCTTGCCCGCTGGGCCTTTCTTTTTTTGTGGCACCTCATCCGTCACGGCTAAAAACTTTTGCGAAAAAAGAGGATTTGAGGAAGTTTTTTGGTATAGTATATTGTCAGATTTATTTTGCACCGCGGTTCGGTGGGGGAAAGGAGGGCTTTTCGTGCATTTCAGCGACCAGTTTCTGGACGAAGTGGTGGCGCGGAACGACATCGCGGACGTGGTATCCAGCTACGTGACGCTGACGCGCAAGGGCGGCAACCTGTTCGGCCTGTGCCCCTTTCACAACGAAAAAACGCCCTCGTTCTCCGTAGCGCCGGACAAGCAGATCTACCACTGCTTCGGCTGCAAAAAGGGCGGCGGCGTCATCAATTTCATCATGGAGATCGAGGGCCTGTCGTTCCCGGAGGCGGTGGAGTTCCTGGCCAAGCGGGCCAACATCCCGCTGCCGGCGGAGGACGAGGCCCGCAGCAACGCCGACCGGCTGCGGCGGCGGGTGCTGGAGCTGAACCGCGCGGCGGCGCGGTGGTACTACGACCAGCTGCAGCTTCCCCAGGGTGCGGCGGTGCAGGCGTATCTGGACAAGCGGCAGATACGGCGCGGCATCGCGGTGCGCTTCGGCATGGGCGCTTCGTTGGACCAGTGGGATGCGCTGCTCCGCGCCATGACGGACAAGGGCTTCACCAAGCAGGAGCTGCTGGCCTCCGGGCTGGTGGTCAACGGGAAAAACGGTGGGCTGTACGATAAGTTCCGCAACCGGCTGATGCTGCCGGTCATCGACGTGCGGGGCGACGTGGTGGGCTTCGGCAGCCGCGTGATCGACAAGTCGGAGCCGAAATACATGAACACCACCGAAACGGTGGCGTACAGCAAACGCCGGGTGCTCTACGGCCTGAACCTGGCCAAAAAGACCAAGCGGCCCAACATGATCCTGTGCGAGGGCAACCTGGACGTGGTGACGCTGCATCAGGCGGGGTTCGACAACGCGGTGGCCTGCATGGGCACGGCGCTGACCCAGGAGCAGATACGTCTGCTGAGCCGTTTCACCAGGGAGCTGGTGCTGTGCTACGACAACGATGGCGCGGGCCAGATGGCCACGGACCGGGCGCTGGAGCTGCTGCAGAACAGCGAATTCACCGTGAAGGTCCTGCGTCTGCCGCAGCGATTGGTGGATGGACATTATGTAAAGCAAGACGCCGATGACTTTATCAAGTATCAGGGCAAGGACGCCTTTGAGCAGCTGCTTTCCGGAAGTGCAAACGGCATTGAATTCACGATGTCTGAGATCGCGGCCAAGTATGACCTGAAGGACGACAAGGGCCGCATCGCCTACGCGGGGGAGATTGCTGAAACATTATGTAAATTAAATGATCCTGTGGGACGGGAGGTATATACCACCCGGGCCGCCGAGGCGGCGTCCCTGCCGGTAGAGGCCATGCGGATGGAGGTCCAGCGGGCCGCCAAGCGGGTGCAGGCCAAGGCACGGAAGGCGCAGGAGCGTCAGGAGATGAATCCGATATCGGCCCTGCAGCCCGCGGACCGCAGCATCCGCTATCAGAATGTACGCAGCGCGCTGGCGGAGGAGGGCGTTATCCGTCTGCTGATGCAGGACGAGAGCCTGTTCCCGCCGGAAATGCCGGTGCAGCCGGAGGAATTTTCCTCACCGCTGCTGGGGCGCATCTACGGTGAGCTGTGGCAGCGGCGGGGGCACGCGAGCATGGCGGCGCTGGCCGCGGTGCTGACGCCGGAGGAGATGAACCACCTGACGGCGCTGCTGCAAAAACCGGAATCCGCAGCCAACGCGCCGCAGGCGCTGGCGGATTACATACGCATCATTCGGGAAGAACACACCAAGCGCACCGGCGGCACGGATCCGCTGGCGGCGGCGATGGAGACGTATAAAGATAAAAAAGGTTACGGAGGAAAGCGAACATGACCGAAGAAAAGTACACCGCGGAGCAGTTGGAGCAGATGGCGGACCAGCTTTTGCAGGAGGCCGCGCCGGCGCAGGACAAGCCAGCCAAGGGCGGCCTGGACGAAAAGACCATCGCGTCCCTGCCGGCGGCCGCGCTGCTGAACGGCAACGAGAAGCTGCGCGACCTGTTTACCAAGGGTAAGAAGAAGGGCAAGCTGGATGCCGGTGAGTTGTCCGACGTGCTGGACGAGCTGGACCTGGAGAGCGAGCAGATGGACTCCATCTACGACTCTCTGGAGCAGTTGGGTATCGAGGTAGGCAGCGAGGATTTCCTGGCCGACCTGCCCGATGAGGATGGCGAGCCCGCTATGGATGAGATCGCCGAGATCGAGGAGGAGGAGCTGGTAGACCCCAACACGCTGGTGGACAGCTTCAACATTGACGATCCCGTGCGTATGTACCTGAAGGAGATCGGCAAGGTGCCCCTGCTGACTGCCGATCAGGAGGTGGAGCTGGCCACCGTTATGTCCGCCGGCCGCGAGGCCGAGGCGCGTGTGGCACAGGCCGAGGCGGACGGCGAGACCATCCCTGAGGCGGAGATGGCCGAGCTGAAAAAGCAGATCAAGGCCGGCGAGAAGGCCAAGCAGCAGCTGGCCGAGGCCAATCTGCGTCTGGTGGTGTCCATCGCCAAGCGCTATGTGGGCCGCGGTATGCTGTTTCTGGACCTGATCCAGGAGGGCAATCTGGGCCTGATCAAGGCCGTGGAGAAGTTCGACTACACCAAGGGCTATAAGTTCTCCACCTACGCCACCTGGTGGATCCGTCAGGCCATCACCCGCGCCATCGCCGATCAGGCGCGTACCATCCGCATCCCCGTCCACATGGTGGAGACCATCAACAAGGTCATCCGTGTGTCCCGCCAGCTGCTGCAGGAGTTGGGCCACGACCCCAGCCCCGAGGAGATCAGCGCCGAGATGAATATGCCCGTGGACAAGGTCCGCGAGATATTGAAGATCGCCCAGGAGCCCGTGTCGCTGGAGACGCCCATCGGCGAGGAGGAGGACAGCCATCTGGGCGACTTCATCCCCGACGAGGCCGCGTCCGAGCCCAGCGAGGCCGCCAGCTTCACCCTGCTGAAGGAGCAGCTGGTGGACGTGCTGGGTACCCTGACGCCCCGGGAGGAGAAGGTGCTGAAGCTGCGCTTCGGTATCGAGGACGGCCGTACCCGCACGCTGGAAGAGGTAGGCAAGGAGTTCAACGTCACCCGTGAGCGTATCCGCCAGATCGAGGCCAAGGCCCTGCGTAAGCTGCGGCACCCCTCCCGCAGCAAGAAGCTCAAGGACTTCCTGAACTGAGGCGGACCATGAAGCGGGTAGTTCTGGCGCTGCTGGCGGTGCTGCTGCTGGCGCCGTCCCTGGCCTGGGGCGACGACAGCCGGCACTATGAATTCCGCCTTGCCGCCAACGGAGAGGCGACGTACCATGCCGCCGCCGGCGATACCGTAACGGTATCGCTTACTCTGTGCCGGACCACCGGCACAGGGCCGATGTTCGCCATGCAGGACGAGATATGCTTCGATCCTGCCTTCTTCGCCTATCAGCCTGATGGCACCCTGCTCCGCGAGGGCGTCAAGACGACGCTGGTCACGCTGCGTGATGGCCGTCAGGCGGTCTACATGAATTACGTAGACTTTGGCGGCGGCGCGGACTGGGCGGATGAGACGGTCGTCGGCTCCTTTCAGCTGAAGGTCCTGGCCGACGGCGGTGCGTCCGCCATAACCGGCAGCCATTACATGGTGTCCACCGAGGACGGCATGGGCCGCTATGCCGCCGCTGCCCGGGACGTCACGGTGGTGGTGTCAGAGCAGTGCCGTGTGACCTTCCAAAGTAACGGCGGCAGCGGCGTAGCGTCGGCGGAGGTGCTCCGTGGAACGCCCCTGGCGCCGCCGCAGGCGCCCACCCGCTCGGGCTATCGCTTCACCGGCTGGTACAGTGACTACGACCTGACCCGCCCCTGGGATTTCAATGCGCCGGTCACGGCGGATATGACGCTGTATGCCGCCTGGCAGCCTCTGCCGGCCGCCGCGCCCTCCGCCGGTCCGTGGGCATGGCTTATTATTGGTGCTTCCATTTCGGCACTGACCGTTTTAGCCCTCCGCCGACGCCGCCGCAGTTAGATCGCAAAAAGGCAAAACAAAACCGCCCGTCCGGGCGGTTTTATTTTGCCCTGCGCGGGTCAGGGCCGTTCACCGACAGCGCACCCCGGCGCGCCGCCTGCAAAACAGGCGAAAAATTCGGCGTTTCAGGGGGAAGCCGTTGCAATACGGCATTAAGATGCTATAATAAGGCTGATATGATAGGGACGGAGGTCCAGCCATGATCGAGAAGGAAGCCTTTATCGCGGCACTGCTGCCGATCTGCGACACCGTATGTGAATATGACAGGACCCGGGGAAAGCTGCGGGTCCGGAAAACCAGTCTGGCCAGTGGGCTGGAGGACAAATGGTACACCGTAGAGGAGCTGCGGGACATCTTCCGGGACAACGGCGGTGTGTTGGCGGAGAAAAGCGTGTGGATGCGCTATCTCAGCAGCGATAACCTGCGGAGCTTTTTCTACGAAAAGGAGCGAAACGAGAGCTTTCGCCTGCGGTTCCGGCAGGGCGGCGTAGGCTGCCGGCAGTATGACATCCACATCGACCGGATCAACGACAAAGTGCTGGTCATCTCCGGGCGGGACACCCAGGAGCAGGAGATAGACGCGCTGACCGGCGCGCTGAGCCGCAACCATTACCAGCGGGATATGAGCAATGAGATATACCGCGGCGGTGTAGCGCTCATCGATATGGACGATCTGAAGCTGTATAACGACATGAATGGCCATCAGGTGGGCGACAACGCGCTGCGGGCGCTGGCGGATACCATCTATGAGGTGGTTGGCCGCAGCGGCTCACTGGTGCGCTACGGCGGCGACGAGTTTTTGCTGCTGCTGCCGGGCGTGGAGCAGGCGGCCTTTGCCACCGTGCTGGGAGACATTCAGCGGCGGCTGCGGACAGTGAGCATACCGGGCTGCGAGGGCGGCCAGCATATCACCATCAGCGTGGGCTGCGTCATGGCGCAGCAGGAGACGATCGCCCAGGCGGTGCAGCGGGCGGACCGGCTGATGTACCGGGCCAAGCGGAGAAAGGACGCCGTGGTCACCGAGGATACTCCCGTGGAGGGGGATGAGATCAAGCCGCATATTCTTGTGGTGGACGATGCGGCTATGAACCGCGCGATACTGCGGGAGATGCTGGCGGAGGATTTCAACGTGCTGGAGGCGAAGGACGGCCGGGAGTGCATGGCGCAGCTGGAGACCTACGGCGCGGATATCTCACTGGTGCTGCTGGACATGATCATGCCGGAAATGGACGGCCTGCAGGTGTTGGATGAGATGAATAAGCGGGGGTTTATCGAGGATATCCCGGTCATTATCATCACGGCGGACGGCTCAGAAGAAAAGGTGCGGCAGGCCTACGACATGGGCGTGGCGGACTACATAGAACGGCCCTTTGATATCCGTATCGTGCGGCAGCGGGTGATGAACACCGTGAAGCTGTATGCGCGGCAGCGGCGGCTGGCAGCGGTGATGACGCAGCAGCTGCGGCGGCAGGAGCATATGATGGGCATCGCGGCGGATATCCTGTCGCGGGTGATGGGCTACCGCAACGGCGAGGGCGCGGACCACGGGCGGCACGTGGAGCAGATCACGCAGCGGCTGCTGCAGAGAATGCTGGAACGCACGGATAAATACGGCCTGACCCTGCAGGACTGCCGGCGGGCCGCCGCCGCGGCTATGTTCCACGACATCGGAAAGATGGGCGTGCCGGATGCCCTGCTGCGAAAGACCGGCCCCCTGACGCCGGAGGAGTTTGACGAGATCAAGAAGCATACCCTGATCGGCGAGGAACTGATGCGGGGCATGAAGGAGATGGAAAGCGAGCCATTGGTGGAGGCTGCGGCGGAGATCTGCCGCTGGCATCACGAGCGGGTGGACGGCAGAGGCTATCCCGACGGGCTGAAGGGCGACGAGATACCGATGACCGTGCAGGCGGTGGGCCTGGCGGACGCCTATGACGCGCTGGTGAGCCAGCGGGTGTACAAGCCGGCGTATACCCATGCGGAGGCGTTGGCTATGATACGGCGCGGCGAGTGCGGCGCGTTCGATCCGCTGCTGGTGGACTGTCTGGAGGACATACAGGGTGCGTTGTGCCGTGAGGTATACGGCATGAGAGGTAAGGAATGAGCAGGACAAAGAGATTGCTGGCGGTGCTGCTGGCACTGTGCGGCGCGTTGCTGTGCGGCTGCGGACAGCGGGAGACGGAAACGGAAGAACTGCCGGTGCTGGTCATTGGCAGCGACAACTATGAGCCGTATTTCTATCTGGATGAGAATGGCGCCTATGCGGGTATCGACGTGGAGATCGCCACCGCCGCCTGCGAGAGATTGGGCTGGACGGCGAGCTTCCAAAAAATCAACTGGCAGGAGAAGGACGCCCTACTGGAGCGAGGCGACGTGGACTGCCTCTGGGGCAGCTTCTCCATGAACGGCAGAGAGGACCGCTACCGCTGGGCAGGGCCGTATATGTACAGCCGTCAGGTGGTCATAGTGCAGGCGTCCAGCGATATTTACGGTCTTGGCGACCTGAACGGCAAGCGCATCGCCGTGCAGACCTCCTCCAAGCCGGAGGAGCTGTTTCTGAAGCATCAGGTGCCCGGCGTGGAGCAGGTGGACAGCGTGTACTGCTTCGCCGACACGGTGGACGTGTTCGCCGCGCTGGACAAAAGCTACGTGGACGCCTGCGCCGGACACGAGACGGCGTACCTCACCTTCATCGCCGGGCGCGCCGGGGAATACCGGGTGCTGGAGCCGGGGCTGCTGTGGGCAGGTCTGGGCGCGGCGTTCTATAAGGACGACGGCAGCGGCAGAGCGGAGGCTCTGAACGAAATGCTGCACGAGCTGGTGGCGGACGGCACCGTGGCCGCCATTCTGGAGAGCTACGGCGTGGACGCACAGGCGGCTTTAGCGGGGTTGATCCATGGGCAATAAGTTTTCCAACAAATATATCTGGGTGCTCATGCTGGTGCTGGGCGTCTTTGTGATGGCGGTCACGGCTCTCATCGGCGGCAACAGCAGCATCCGCAACGCCCAGCAGACCGCCCAGCGGACGCTGCAATATCTGCAAAACCAGTGCATCAGCTACCGCGACATCGTCGCCGCCGACCGGCTAAAGAGCCTCGTGCGGCTGACGGAGCAGGCGCAGGAGGTGGCGGAGCGCGAGGGTATGGTGGGGCAGAACCGCTCCAACGAGGAGTTGGCGCGGTACGCCCAGCGTCAGCGCGTAACCTGCGTGCTGGTGCTGGACAAGGATCTGGAGATCGAGTTCAGCTCCGGTGCGGACATGGACTGGAGCGATTACTACACCAATGAGGCGATCCGCTCCATCATGGACTACCCGGAGAAGATCTTTGCCCGCCGCCTGACCCGTGACGGCGCGGTATACGACATAGCAGCCGTGGCGCGCGTCGAAAATCCCGGCGTCGTCTTCTGCGTCCGCCTCCAGTCGAACACGATCATCGCCTCCTACCGTGCGTCCATCGAGAGCCTGCTGGCGGGCTACGAGACGCTGCTCAATGACAGGGTCTACACCTACATCACCGACGGCGAGCGCGTGGTGGGCAGCAGCGCGGCGGAGCAGTGGAACCTGCCGGTGGACGAGGTGCCCCTCATCCGTGTGCTGGAGTCCTCCCCCTCCCCGGGCAGCAAGCTGACCCAGCTCCGCACGGACGGCACGTTCTTCGGTGCACGGGAGCGATACCAGCAGTACAGCCTGTATGTGTTCCTCCCCAATGAATACGTGTTCATCCTGGGCAAGAACATGGTGATCTCCGCCTTCGGCGTCTACGCGCTGGCGGCGGTCTTGGCGACGCTGCTGTTGGTCAGGCTCGGCCAGGACCGCAAACGGCGGGAGCTGGCGTACCAGAAGCAGTTGGAAAAGGAAGTAGAGCGTGCCACAGCGGCGGACCAGGCCAAGACGCACTTTCTTCGCAGCATGAGCCATGATATACGCACACCCATCAACATCATCATGGGTATGCTGGAGATCATCGGGCGGAACCCGGAGAATGTGACGCTGGTGCAGTCCTGCCGGGAGAAGGCGCAGACCGCGGCACGCTATCTGCTGGCGTTGGTAAACGACGTGCTGACGCTGAATCGCCCGAAGCAGGAGGCGCTGGGAAAGACACCCTATTGTTTGACAAGCGAGCTGCACGAGATGCTGGATATTTCGCGCGCCCAGGCGGAGAGCACAGGCGTTGCGCTGACGGTGATGGACCTGACGCTGGAGCATGAACAATTCACAGGCGACCCGCTGTATATGCGGCAGATCTGCCAGAACATCATTGGCAACGCCATCAAATACAATCACCCCGGCGGATGGGTGCGCTGCAGTTTCCGCGAGTCCCGTTATGCGGACGGCGTGTGTCGGCTGGAGTTTATATGCGAGGATAACGGCGCAGGTATGAGCGAGAAGTTCCAGCGCCATATGTTCGAGGCATTTGCCCAGGAAAACAGCGATAGGGGCAGCCTTTCCGGCGGCGTGGGCCTGGGTCTGGCCGTGGTGAAAAAGCTGGTGGACGAAAGAGGCGGTACCATTCAGGTGGACAGTGCACTCGGACAGGGAACGCGCTTCCGCGTGGTGCTGCCCATGATGCCCAGTGAGGCCGAACCGGAAGCCGCGCTCCCCGGTGCGGCGGCTTCCATCGCCGGCCGGCGCTTGCTGGTGGCGGAGGACAACGAGCTGAACCGGGAGATCGCGGTGTACCTGCTGCAGGAGGCCGGCGCCGTGGTGGACCAGGCCGCCGACGGCAAGGAGGCGGTGGAGATGTTCGCCGCGTCGGCGCCCGGTACCTACGACGCGGTGCTGATGGACGTGATGATGCCGGAGCTGGACGGCCTTGCCGCCACCCGCGCCATCCGCGGGATGGACAGGCCGGACGCGCAGCTGCCGATCATCGCCATGACCGCCAACCTGTTTGACGAGGACGTGGCGGCCTGCCTGGCAGCGGGCATGGACGCGCATATCCCCAAGCCGTTGGAGGCTGGGCAGATGATAAGAACGATCGCCGAGTGGCTGGAGAGGAAGAAACAATGAATTTAGAGAAGCTTTATCAAGAGATGGGCGGCGACATGGCGGACGCCGTGCGCCGGTTGGGCAGTATAGCTGCGGTGGAGCGTTTCCTGCGGATGTTCGCCGGAGACGACACCTTCGCCATGCTGGAGGCGGCCATGAGCGCCGGAGACGTCCAACGGGCGTTCCGCGCAGCGCACACGCTGAAGGGCCTGGCAGCCAACCTGGGGCTGGTGCAGCTGGGGCAGGCAGCCTCAGCCCTGACGGAGGCCCTGCGCGGCAGCGATATGCAGCGCGCGTCGGCGCTGTATCCGGAGACGGCCGCGGCATACCGTGAGGCGTGCGCGGCGATCGGAGATTTAGAGACGGACGCATAGAAAACGCTAAGTTTTTGCCGAAAAAGGCTTGACGAAACGGAATGAAAGTGATATACTACAAATACAATAATGTTCTGTTGGCAAATCGGCTGAAAGGCCGAGACGCAAAGCTACGGTGTCTAAACGGCATTTGACCGCATGATCGACCGGCTGCAAGTGGGATGCGCTTCAAAGGTGCATACATTGCAGCCGGTTTTTTATTTGCCCTGCCCGGCAGGGCCCATATTGCAGTACGGGTCGCGGAGGTCTAACCCCTACCTCGGCGGCATCGAAACCCCCATCTGTCACATGGCAGATGGGGGTTTCGGCGTTGCGGAAGCGGTGCTCACGGCAAAAAAACACCCCCGGCAGTGCCGGGGGTGTTCGCTTATGCCTTGCGGCCGTAGAGCGCGGTCATGCGGTCGATCCTGACAGAGAGTGCATCGCTCAGCTCGCCGGGCAGCAGCCGCCAGGTCCAGTTGCCGCCCTGGGTGCCGGGGATGTTCATGCGGTTTCCCTCGCCCAGGCCCAGATAGTCCTGCATCTGCGCCACGAACAGCTCCGCCACGCTGGACATACCGCCGCGGATAATACCCCAGTGGAAGCCCTCCTGCTCTGTCAGCGCCAGGTATTCCACCGCGTGGGCCACATCCTCCGGCGCGGCCTCCTGCCGCCACAGTGCCAGGGGGCTGTTGTCGTGGGTGCCGGTATAGCAGATGCAGTGCGGCGTATAGGCGTGGGGCAGATACCCGCTGGAATCCCGGGAGTCAAAGGCGAATTCCAGCACCTTCATACCGGGCCAGCCGGACTCGCGGAGCAGCTGCGCCACCTCCGGGGTGGGGTAGCCCAGATCCTCGGCGATGAACTCCAGCTGCGGGAACCAGCCGTTGAGCCGTTCGATCAGGTCCATGCCGGGACCGGCGATCCAGCGGCCGTTTTTGGCGGTGGGCTGACCGTAGGGCACGGCCCAGTAGTTGGCAAAGCCGCGGAAGTGGTCGATGCGGATCACATCATACAGCTTGCCGGCGCCGTCGATCCGGCGGATCCACCAGCCGAAGCCGTCGTCACGCATGGCGTCCCAGTCGTAGAGGGGGTTGCCCCACAGCTGGCCGTCGGCGGTAAAGTAATCCGGCGGGACGCCGGCCACAGCCTTGGGCACCAGATCGTCGTCCAGCTGGAAGAACTGCGGCTCAGCCCAGACGTCGGCGGAGTCCATGGCCACGTAGATGGGCAGATCGCCGATGATGCGGATGCCCTGCTGGTGGACGTAGTCGCGCAGAGCGGTCCACTGCCTGAAAAACAGAAATTGCAGATAGGTGAAGAACTGCACATCCTCCCGCAGAAGTGTGCGGTACTTGTCCAGCACGGCCTCGTTCTTACGCAGGCGAAGGTCGTCGTCGGGCCACTCCGTCCATGCCTTCATGCCGAAGTGCCGCTTGCAGGCCATGTACAGGGCGTAGTCCGGCAGCCACCGCGCATTGTCCTGCGCAAAGGCCGCTACGGCCTCCGCGTCCCGCTCCCAGCCCCGTTTGTAGGCCTTGTGCAGCAGGGTAAAGCGGCTCTCGTAGATCTTTCCGTAGTCCACATGGCGCGGGTCGCTGCCCCAGTCGGGGGCGGCGCACTCGGCGGCCGTCAGCAGTCCGTCAGCCGCCAGCATATCCGGGTCGATAAAATAGGGGTTGCCGGCGTAGGCGGAAAAACTCTGGTAGGGGGAGTCGCCATAGCTGGTGGGGCCCAGGGGGAGCATTTGCCAGTAGGACTGGCCGGCGTCTTTCAGGAAATCGGCGAAATCGTAGGCTGCCTTGCCCAGGGTACCGATGCCATAGGGGGAGGGCAGGGAGGATACCGCCATTAAAATACCGCTGCTTCGTTTCATAACTCAACTTCTCTCTTGGATAGGATTTGACTTTCAGCCGGACGGTCCCGGCCAAAATATACGGGGGCGGGCGATCAGCCCGCCCCCGGCGTGTTGTAAGTTTAGCCCTTGACGGCGCCTGCCGCCACGCCCTTGATGATGTGCTTCTGGCAGCAGAGATAGAAGATGATGACCGGGACGATGCTCAGCAGGATCAGCGCCATGGTGGCGCCCATATCCACCTGTCCGTAGCTGCCCTTCAGATACTGGATGACGATGGGGATGGTGCGGTATTTGTTCAGGTCCAGCACCAGGTACGGCAGCAGAAAGTCGTTCCACACCCACATGATCTCCAGCACGCCCACGGAGATAAACGTGGGCTTCAGCATGGGCAGCACCACCAGGAAGAAGGTACGCACGGGCCCGCAGCCGTCAATGGCGGCGGCCTCCTCGATCTCCAGCGGAATCGTCTTGACAAACCCGGAGAACATGAACACCGCCAGTCCCGCGCCGAAGCCCAGGTACACGATAGGTATTGTCCACGGTGTGTTCAATCCGATCTTGGCAAAAGCCATAGAGGTGAAGCTAAAGTAGGGAAGCTTGACCTGCTCGGCGGTGCGGGACAGGGTGAACATCACCATCTGGAACGGCACCACCATGGAGAACACGCACAGGTAGTACACGATCTTGCTGAACAGACTGCCCACACGGGCCACATACCACGCGGCCATAGAGGTGCAGATCAGGATCAGCGCCGAGGAGATCAGGGTGATGAACAGACTGTAGAACACCGCCTTGATAAACGGATAGTTGCCGAAGGTCATGCCCTTGATATAGTTCTGCCAACCCACGAAGGTGTCCTCATTGGGCAGGGCGAACGTATCGGTATTGACAGCGGCATTGGTCTTGAAGGAGTTGATCAGAACGATGACGATGGGCAGCACATACACGATGCAGATCACCGTGAACGCTATGGTCAACACCATTTTGCTGCGGTCATGCTTTTTGGCAAGGCTCGTCTGCATTACTGCTGCACCTCCTTTTTACGGGTAGCCCGGAGTTGGATCAGTCCGATAGCCGCCACCAGTATGAAGAACAGCACGGCTTTGGCCTGGGCCACGCCGCGGTTGTTGCCGCTGCCGGAGTAGAAGGAGTTGTAGATGTTCAGGGCCAGCATTTCCGTGGTCTTGATAACGCTGCCGTCCGGCTGCTGGAGGAAGGGACGGCCGCCTGTCAGGGCCAGGTTCTGGTCAAACAGCTTGAAGCCGTTGGTCAGCGTCAGGAAAATGCAGATGGTGAAGGAGCTCATCATGTTGGGGATAGTGACCTTCCACAGGGCCTGCCAGTTGGTGGCGCCGTCGATGCGGGCCGCCTCCAGCATATCCTCCGGCACGGACTGCAATCCGGCGATGTAGATGATCATCATATAGCCCACCTGCTGCCAGCACAGCAGGATGATCAATCCCCAGAAACCGAAGTGGCTGTTCAGTACCACGGACTGGCCGTAAGCGACCAGAAAGCCGTCGAAGATCATGGACCAGATATAGCCCAGCACGATGCCGCCGATCAGGTTCGGCATGAAGAACACCGTCCGGAACAGGTTGGAGCCCTTGATGCCCCGCGTCAGCGCATAGGCCACCGCGAAGGCCAGTGCGTTGATGAACAGCACCGACACGAAGGCAAACAGCGCCGTGAACAAGAAGGCATGGCGGAAGCTGCTGTCGGCAAAGGCCTTCAGATAGTTGTCAAAGCCTACCCATGTCCACTTGCTGGTCAGCTTGAATTTACAGAAGGACAGGAACGCGCCCTTCAGGAACGGGTAGATGAACCCGATGCAGAAGGCGGCAAAGGTGGGCAGCAGAAACAGCCACACCATGCGCTGAATTGGCCGTCGGACCAGTCGGCTGTTCAGCGCAGCCGCGTCCCGTTTTGCTTGAAATCGTTTCATTAGACCACTCCTGTTCTCCGTAGTTTTGTCACAGCGAAAGCTCTCCTCCGAAGCGCGTTCGAAGGACAGCGCACGCCGTCACAGAGTAAGAAAGAGGGGGCGGGCGAAAAGCCCGCCCCCTGTGCGTATGTGGTTGAAACCGTAGCTTAGCCGTTGGCGATATCGTTGTTGTACTGGGTAGCCCAGCCTTCCACGAAGGCGGTCTTCACATCGTCCCAGCTGCCGCCGTCGGCGGTATACTTGCCCAGAGCGTCGACCACAGCGGCACGCCAGTCATTGACAGCGGGGGTGTAGTTGAAGGCCCAGGTGACAGGATAGCAGCCATTGGCAACATACTCGTTGGCCAGAGCGCTGAACGGATTGGAGGGAGCCTTGGAGGCCTGGAACGGGCAGGCGCCGAACTGCTCAGCCATCATGGCGGTGCCTTCCTCGGAGGTAACGACCCAGTTCAGGAAGTCCAGAGTGGCCTTGATGTCCTCCTCGGAGGCGTTCTTGTTGACGGACCAGTAGTTCTCGGTACCGGTGCACAGGCCGGCCTTCTCCTCGCCCTCAATACCGCAGTAAATGGGGATCATGGTCAGGTCGTCAGCGTTCATGCCGAACTTCTCGCCGGTCAGGTTGCTGTACTCCCAAGTGCCGTTCTGATAGAACACAGCCTTGCCCTCGCCGAACTCGGCCTCAGCCTGGTCGCCGGTGGCGGTCAGCAGGGCGGCGCCGGTGGTGGCGGAGTCAGTGGTGTACAGGTCCCAAATGGCCTTGTAGTTGTCCAGATAAGTACCCTTGATGGTGGCGGGCTTGCTGGTCACGCCTTCATCGCGGAACTCATAGAACAGAGGCATATTGGCCAGATGGCCGGAGAAACGCCAGGCGGAGGTGCCGTCCAGACCGGCGGAGGTGAAGGCGTCGAAGCCCAGCTCGGCAGCGCGGCTGTGGATGTCGTCAGCGATCTTCTTCAGGGACTCGAAGTTGGTGATGTCGGTAACCTCATAGCCGGCTTCCTTCAGCAGCGCCTTGTTCACGATGATACCGTAGGTCTCCAGGCAGTAGCCGATGGAGATGACCTCACCGTCGGCGTTCTTCAGGGCATAATCCTTGGAGGTCAGCTGGTTGTACACGTCGCTGCTGCTCAGGTCGTAGCAGAACTCACCCCAGGTAGCCACGCCGCCCTCGTTGCACTGGAACAGGGTGGGCGCGTCTTCCTTGTCCATCTCGGACACCAGGGTGGACTCATACTCGCCGGAGGCGGCGGTGAGGATCTTGACGGGCACGCCGGTCTTCTCGGTGTAGGTGGCGGCCAGAGCCTTCCAGGCGTCGTCAGACTCAGGCTTAAAGTTCAGGTAGTACACGCTGCCGGTGGCAGTGTCGCCGCCCTCGTTGGTGTCATCCTTCTTCTCACCGCAGGCCACCAGAGACAGGGCCATCACGAGAGCAAGAAGCATTGCAAGAAACTTCTTCATGGTAATTACTCCTTTTTTGTTTTTATTTTCACATCACAAGGATGTAAAAAACAGATCATTAGGGTACAAAAAACAAATTATTGGGATGCAGGAAACGGATCCTTAGGATACACAAAATAGATCACAAAGATATACAAAAGTATCACCTGGGCGCGGCCACGCTGCGGCCCTGGCGCAGGGTGGTGGGAAGCAGCTCACAGGCGTGGGAGCCCTTGTGCCGCACCATGTCCAGCAAAATCTCGGCGCTGCGCCGACCCATTTCCTCCATAGGCTGGCACAGGGTAGTAAGCGGCGGCTCAATATAGGCAGACAATTCTAACCCATCTATCGCTATAACGGAACAGTCCTCGGGGATACGCCTGCCGGCGTCCATCAAAGCCCGCATGGCACCAATGGCCATAGAGTCCGCGATGGCGAAAAGTGCTGTAAAATCAACGTTTTCGGCCATTTTTTCCTGCACGGCTCTGTAGGCGTCCTTCGCGCCGAATCCGCCGGTGGAGATCACCAGTTCCGGGTCCACAGGGATGCCGTGACTCTCCAGCGCCTGCACATAGCCCTCATAGCGCAGCTGGCTGATGGACTGATCGTTGGGACGGGAGATCAGCGCGGCGATGCGCCGGTGTCCGTGGCGGTACAACTCCTCCACCGCCTGCTGTGCGGTGTCACCGTCGGCGATGGACACAGAGGAATACTCGCCCTCGATCAGCGTGCCATAGCGGTTGGAGTAGGAACAGCACACAAAGGGAACGTTCAGCATCGCCAGATCAGCGGGGGTGTAATCAAACCGACCGCCCAGGAACACGATGCCCTGCAGGCGCTTTTCGCGCTCCATGACCGCACCGCATTTGACCTCGTCGTCGCAAGTACCGATCTGCTGCATGACCATTGTAAAACCGGCATCGGTGATGGTGCGTTCAATGGCGCGGATAATGTCGGTGTAGAACGGATTGGACACACCGCGGACTACCAGACCCACAGCGTCGGACTTGGTGCGAACCAGATCGCGGGCACTGTTGTTGGGAATGTAGTTGCTATTCTTGATAGCGGAAAGCACCTTACGCCGGACATCCTCACTGACATCCGGCCGGTCGTTCAGCACACGGGAGACGGTACTGACGCTGACGCTGCACTGTTTTGCTATATCCTTGATCGTCATACCTGGGTGTGCCTCCTACTATACCAGATCGAAAGGAAAGAAAATCGTCAGAGGAAAGCGAAAACATTACCGGTAACGTTTCCGTTCAGCATAGTTATCCTATCAGTGTTTGCCGCAATTGTCAATTGCTTCGCTGTATTTTTGCCGAAACGCACAGAAAAGACGGTGGTTTTCTTGTGATTTTCACAAGAAAACCGCCGCCCGATTGAACGGGCGGCGGCGAAGTATCGAATGTACGGCGCAAAATGGCGGAATTACCGGCGAAGGAGGGCGCGGCGCGCCCTCCAGTCGGGCAGATAGGCTTCCACCTCGCGGTAGAAGGCGGGGGAGTGGTCGTGGTGGCGAATGTGCGCCAGCTCATGGACCACCACGTATTCAATGGCGGTCTCGGGATAGGCCATCAGGTAGAGGGAGAAGCTGAGACGGTTTTTGCCGGAGCAGCTGCCGAAGCGGGTGCGGGCGGCGGTGATGGTGATACCGGCGGGCTGCACGCCCATGCGCTGGGCCCAGTGGGCCACCAGGGGCGGCAGTGTCTCTTTTGCCTGCTGCCGCCATGCGTCAGCTTGTGCCGCAGACGGCTCCGGGTGGGCGGATAGATAGGCCTGCCGTGCTGCCAGATGTTTTTCCAGCCAGCCGCGGTGACTGTCCACAAAGCGGGCGATGTCCGCATCGGTGGCCCGCAGAGGTGCCCGGACCAGGGCGGTGCCCTGCCGGGTGACCTCCAGCGCCAGGGTGCGGCGGCGGGAACGTATCACGGTATAGTCGATCATTGGCCGTCCTCCGGGATGAAACGCGGGCCGCGGTAACCGTCGCGGTCCACGATCTCGGACCACATGGCGGCGGGGCGCACCCACAGACCGCCATTATCATACAGGGCACGGTAGACCACCAGTTCCTCCAGTGTTTCAGAGTGGCGGGCGGTGCCGATGACCTCATATTCATTACCCTTAAAGTGGCGGTAGCGGCCTGGTTTTATCGTTGGCATACTATATACTCTCCTGACAGGTAACAGTTGTGTTGACGATACGAATAGTATATACTATTGGCAGTGATTTGTAAATCGGAGGTGCAAAGATGAAAAACACCACGCTGTGCTATATCGAAAACGAACGGGGCGAATACCTGATGCTGCATCGGGTGAAGAAGCAGAACGACCTGAACCACGACAAGTGGATCGGCGTGGGCGGCAAGTGCGAGGAGGGCGAGAGCCCGGAGGAGTGCGTTTGCCGCGAGACGCTGGAGGAGACGGGGTTGATGCTGACCGACTATCGGTACCGGGGGGTTATCACCTTTGTGTCGGATATCTGGGAGGGGGAATATATGCACCTGTTTACCGCCACCGGCTGGACGGGAACGCTGCGGGAATGCGATGAAGGTGTGCTGGAATGGCTGCACAAGGACGCGCTGGCGACGCTGCCCCAATGGGAGGGGGACAAGCTGTTTCTGGCGCTGATCCACGAGCCGGACACGCCGTTTTTCTCCATGAAGCTGCAATACGCGGGCGATACGCTGGTGTATGCCGCTCTGAACGGAAAGGAGCTGGCGGTATGATCCTGGTGAGCGCGTGCCTGCTGGGCTGTGCCTGTCGCTACGACGGGCAGAGCAAGCCCCATCCGCTGGCACAGGAGCTGGCCCGGCGTGGCTTGGCGGTGCCGGTGTGTCCGGAGCAGCTGGGCGGGTTGCCTACGCCCCGAAAGCCCTCCGAGCGGCGGGGCGATCGGGTGGTGATGAACGATGGCCGTGACGTGACGGCGGAGTACCGCCGGGGTGCGGAGGAAGCTCTGCTTTTGGCGCGGCTGTACGGCTGCACTGCCGCCGTGCTGAAGGAGCGAAGCCCCTCCTGCGGCTGCGGACGCATCTATGACGGAACGTTCACCGGAACGCTGACGGACGGCGACGGCGTCACGGCGGCGCTGCTGAAGGAAAACGGCATAAAAGTGTACGGCGAGAGCGAATTGGAGAAGCTGCTGTGAGCCGTCTCTCCCATTTTATTTTCCGCCAAAGGCGCACAAATTTTGAATTTACATTTGGCAGAAAAGCAGGTATAATATGACCAACAGCGTTGATATGTGCGGCGACGGGAGCTCCCGTCATTCCGTGGGTACCCACGGAATGATGCCGCCTGTATGCTATGGGAGAATAAAAGGAGGCGTGTACAATGAAGAAGCGCGTAGTGGGTCTATTTTTTGCATTGGTGCTGTGTTTGGCGATGGTGCCCATTTCTGCTTTTGCGGCGGGAAAGACAGCCATTAGAACTGTTGATGAGCTTTTGCAATTTGCAAAAGCTGTGGACAATGGCGAATATGATGGCAAGAAAGATGCGGTCGTATCGCTTGAAAAAGATTTGGATTTAACAGGTATTGCGTGGGCACCAATTGGCAGCGTATTTGCTGATGATGGAACTCTGCTGCATTACTTCAGCGGCAAATTTTATGGAAACGGGCATACGATTTCTAATTTGGACTTTTCCGATGCCTATGGCATGATTGAATATGAATCATATGGCTTTTTCGGATATATTGAGAACGCCGAGATTTCCGGTCTTACTGTACAGGGCTCTGTAAATGCTACTGGTTCAAGGAAATACTCTGATTTTGGCTCCATTGTCGGTGCATCTAACAAGAGTACGATTCGTGATTGTGTATCTGATATATCATTCACTAACAGTGACAATTATCTCGACGGTTCTATTGGCCTATGTGGGTTTGCTATGGACTCCACCTTTGAGCACTGCCAAAGCAAAGGCAGCATTAGTGTCACTCGAACTGATAATGGCGTTGCCAGTCTAAACGTTGGTGGTATTGTTGGTTATGCTGGTGGCACTTCTGAAATCCGCTACTGTGTCAACACAGCTGACATAGAGGTTTGCGCCAACAGCATCGGCGGTATTGCCGGCTTTCTGGGCAGTGGTAATCCGTCCATAACAAATTGCTATTCCATCGGCAAATTGACGGTTCTCGGCAAACCTTCTGGCGGTAATACGGGCGGCATTGTGGGCTACATCTACGGTGACCCCCCTATCAAGAGCTGTTATTTCGCTGGTGAAATTGATTTGACCAAATATGGTGTCACCACACCACCATATAAGCGTCTCGGCGGACTTGTTGGTAAGGTTGAATCCGGCACACCTGTTTTTGAGAACAACTACTATACCGCAACGGAAAATGTTGCTTCCTGTGGCACTTCCACTTTTGCCGCTGGCACCGCAGAATCCATCGATTTCATGAAAACCAAGGAATTTTACGACAAGCTCACCCAGAACGGCGGCGACTACCGCTTCAACCCGAATGGCACACCGCTTCTGCCGGAGCACAAGTATCCGACAGTAGAGGAAACGCCGCGTTACTACTACAGCTCTGCGACTACCGCGAAGGACGAGGGCAAGACCGGCTCCCCCAAGACCATAGATGCGGGCGTGGGAATGTACGCCGTGAGTGCGGCGCTGTCTCTGACCGGGATGGTATATGTGAGTAAGAAGAAATCTTGAGAACGCAAAAAAGAAATCCCGAAAGGGATTTCTTTTTTGTCGGGGGACGAAGCCCCACGCCAGCGTGAGCGCTGGCTCGCAATGACAGGGAAGGGACGTCGTACCCCAAGGGCATTTGTTCCATGCGCTCCACGGCAGGACACCGGCCCCTACAAACGAAAGGACAGCGCCCCATGCGGGGCGCTGTCCTTCTATATGAGGGTGTTACCACTCCAGGTTCTTTTCCGTCTCCTTGCTGAACACATGAGCCACATTGCCGCCGAAGATCATGTTGACCTCGCTGCCCATGGGGAAGTGGGCGGCGTTGCCGTTGGTGGGGACGATGACCACCACATCATGGCCGTGGGTGGAGATATGCAGATGCACAGAGGAGCCCATCAGCTCACTGACATCCACGGTACCCTTGACGCCGTCGGCGCAGAGCATGATGTGATCGGGGCGAACGCCCAGCGTCACGTCCTGTTCCGGTACATTTTTAGCGCTGAGCCGGGCCTGCTTATCCTCGGCCAGTTCCACGTTGATGCCGTCGATAGCCACGGCGTATTTGCCGTCGCTGTTCTTCACCAGCTTCGCGTCAAAGAAGTTCATCTGGGGCGTGCCGATAAAGCCCGCCACGAACAGGTTGGCCGGGTGGTCAAAGACCTCCTGGGGCGTGCCGATCTGCTGGATGAAGCCATCCTTCATGATGACGATGCGGTCGCCCAGGGTCATGGCCTCGGTCTGGTCATGGGTGACGTAGATAAACGTGGTGTTGATCCGCTGGCGCAGCTTGATGATCTCGGCGCGCATCTGGTTGCGGAGCTTGGCGTCCAGGTTGGACAGAGGCTCGTCCATCAGGAACACGGCGGGGTCGCGGACGATGGCGCGGCCGATGGCCACCCGCTGGCGCTGGCCGCCGGACAGGGCCTTGGGCTTGCGGTCCAGATACTGGGTGATGTCCAGGATCTCCGCGGCCTGACGGACCTTCTTGTCGATCTCGTCCTTGGGGACCTTTTTCAGCTTCAGGGAGAAGGCCATGTTTTCGTACACGGTCATGTGGGGGTACAGGGCGTAGTTCTGGAACACCATGGCGATGTCCCGATCCTTGGGTTCCACGTCGTTCATCAGCTTGTCGCCGATCCACAACTCGCCGGAGGTGATATCCTCCAAACCGGCGATCATACGCAGGGTGGTGGACTTGCCGCAGCCGGAGGGGCCCACCAGCACGATGAACTCCTTGTCGGCGATCTCCAGACTGAACTGCTGGACAGCCACAACGCCCTCATCGGTGATCTGAAGATTGTTCTTCTTCTCCTGGGGCTCCTCGCCCTTCTTGACCTTCTTTTTCTTCTCGGTGTTGGGGTAGACCTTCTTCAGGTCCTTCAGAATGACCTTTGCCATACATTTTTGACTGTAACCGTCCTGCCTCCGCAAAAGACGGCCTCGCACGGGCATTGCCCTCAGTGCCTTACGACAGGTCTCCACACTGCCGCACCGCCAGCCACAGCGGGTATTCCTCCTTATCTTTTGCCGTCCGGCGGCATGAAGTGGAGTGCCGCCTGACGGTGGGAATACGGTAAGTATAACCGAAAACGTTTCCAAGCGCAAGGGCTTTTTGTGACATATATGAAAAAATACTGCCTGCCGGGAAGGACAGGCAGTATTTCTCACAAATCAACGATAACAGGCGTGTGGCCGGTGTGGGGCAGCAGCTTTTCCAGCACGTCGGCGGTCTTCAGCTTCAGTGTGCTGGTGCAGATGCACGGGTGGCAGGAGAAAAAGGGCGCGTCACAGACCTCGCGGTCGATGAGCAGCCGGACACGGTGCTCCGTATCGTTGGCCAGCCCCAGAATGGTGGCGGAGCCCGGGTGGCAGCGCAGCAGTTCCCACAGGCTCTCCTCCGGGGCGAAGCTCAGGCGGGAGGAGTTGATCTGCGCGCTGAGGTCCTTGGTGTGGAAGGGCTTGTCCGGCGGCATACACAGCAGATAAAAGGTGGTTTTCTGCCGGTTGCACAGGAACAGATTTTTGCACACGGACACGTCCAGTGCGCGGCTGACCTCGGCGCACAGCTCCATGTTGAAGGCGGCGTCATGGCTGACGCGGTCGTATTCGATGCCCAGCTTGTCCAGCAGGTCGAAGGCTGCGGCCTCCTGCGGCAGCAGCTGGCTCTCCGGACGGGTGTTATGGGATACGGGGGTGATGGTCACTGTGCGTCACCTCGTTTCAGCAGCAGCTCCCCGGCGCGGTAGATGTCGCCTGCGCCAACGGTAATGATCATATCGCCGGGCTGGGCCAGCTTTTCCAGCTCGTCCGCCGTCTGCTCCAACGTGGCGCAGTAGACGGCGCCGGGGATGCGGGCGGCCAGGTCCCGGGAGGAGATGCCGATGTCGTTCTTTTCCCGGGCGGCATAGATCTCCGCCAGCACTACGCGGTCCGGCAGGCGCAGTACCTCCACAAAGTCGTCGAACAGCGCGGCGGTGCGGGTATAGGTGTGGGGCTGGAAGGCCAGGATGAGCCGTTTGTGGGGCAGCGCCTGCGCGGCACTCAGCAGCGCCCGCACCTCGTCGGGATGGTGGGCGTAATCGTCATAGACCTCCGCGCCGCGGAAGGTGCCCTTGTGCTCAAAGCGCCGTCCTGCGCCGGTGAAGGATGCCAGGCCCGCCGTTACCGCCTCGCCGGGAAGGCCGAGAACATAGGCGGCGCTGGCCGCTGCCAGGGCGTTGGAAATGTTGTGGGCGCCGGGGACGTGCAGGGACACATGGGCGTAGGTCAGACCGTTGATGACCACGTCGAAGTCGCCGTAGCCGTCAAAGAAGGAGACGTTGTCGGCATAGCAGTCGGCGCTGCGGTCTTTGACACTGAAGGTGAACACCGGATGCGTCAGGCCCTTGACGGCCTCGCGGGCACCCTCGTCATCGGTGTTGGCGATGATAAAGCCGCGCTCCGGCACCAAGGCGGCAAAGTCGTGGAAGGAGTGCTCGATATCGGCCAGGTCCTTGAAGAAGTCCAGATGATCGGCGTGGACGTTAAGGATCACTGCCACGGTGGGAAAGAAGTTCAGGAAGGAGTTGCAGTATTCACAGCTCTCCAGAATGATGGTGTCGCCCCTGCCCACCCGATAGCCGGAGTGCAGCAGCGGCAGCGTGCCGCCGATCATCACCGTGGGGTCTGCCTGGGCCGCCATGAAGATGTGGGTGGCCATGGAGGTGGTGGTGGTCTTCCCGTGGGTGCCGGAGACGCACAGGGCGTTGCGATAGCCCTGCATGATGGCGCCCCAGGCCTGGGCGCGCTCATAAACCGGGATGCCCCGGGCCACGGCGCCGGCGATCTCGGGATTGCTGTCGTGAATGGCGGCGGTACGGATGACCGCGTCGCAGTTTTTCAGGTTCTCCGCCGAGTGGCCGATGGCCACGGGGATCCCCACAGAGCGCAGGTGCTTCACCGTGTCGCTCTCGCTCATGTCCGAGCCCTGCACCGTCACGCCCATGCCCTGCAATACCTCCGCCAGCGCGCACATACTGACGCCGCCGATGCCGGCAAGGTGTACGCGCTTGCCGGGGTGGATATACTTGTGAAAGTCCTCAGTAGGATGAAACATATTTGCTGCCTCCTTGACAGGAACAGAAAAATTACTGTACTATTATAATACAACGACTCCGCCCATGCAACCGGCTTTTTTGCCGGTATTTGGCGGCGGAGGATGAAAAAACGTGAGGGGAGGCGAAGCCATGCTGCCGCAGGCGGTGCGATATGTGTTGGAACGGCTGGAGGATGCGGGCTTCGCCGCCTATGCCGTGGGCGGCTGCGTGCGGGACACGCTGCTGGGCCGCACACCGGGAGATTGGGACGTGACCACCGCCGCGCGGCCGGAGCAGGTGCTTGCACTGTTTGACGGCTATGCCATCCCCACCGGGCTGAAGCACGGGACGGTCACGGTCCGGGCGGGGGAGATGCACATTGAGGTGACCACCTTCCGGGCGGATGGGACCTATACGGACCATCGCCGGCCGGATCAGGTGTTTTTCTCCGACAGGCTGGAGGAGGATCTCTGCCGCCGTGACCTGACGGTGAACGCCATGGCGATGGACCTGCGCGGGCATATCACCGATCTGTATGGCGGGCGGGAGGATCTGGAGGCGGGTATCCTGCGGTGTGTGGGAGAGCCGGAACGACGCTTTGAGGAGGATGCGCTGCGTATCCTGCGGACGCTGCGCTTTGCCGCCGTACTGGGATTTTCGGTCGAGCCGCGGACCGATGCAGCGCTGCGGGTGAAGGCGCCGCTGCTGCGCTGTATCGCGCCGGAGCGTATCCTGACAGAGATGGATAAACTGCTGTGCGGCAGTCACGTGCTGCCGGTGCTGTTGAACTGGCCGGACGTGCTGGCGATGTTCCTGCCGGAGATCGCGCCCTGCGTGGGCTTCGATCAGCACAATCGCCATCATATCTACGACGTGTGGGGGCACAGCGCCCACGCAGTGGCCGCCGTCCCGGCGGAGGTGGTCCTGCGCTGGACTATGTTGCTCCATGATATCGGCAAGCCGGCGTGCTTTACCCGGGATGAACAGGGCGTGGGGCATTTTTATGGTCACCCGGCCATCTCGGCGGACCTGGCGGCGGATATCTGCCGCCGCCTGCGGATGGACAACCGCACGGCCGAACGCATCGTGACACTGGTGCGCTGGCACGACCGGGATATTGCCCGGACGGAGAAGGCTATTGCCCGCGCCGTGTCGCAGCTGGGAGAGGAGACGTTTCGGCAGCTGCTGGAGGTGAAGCGGGCGGACAACGCCGCCCAAAGCCCGGAGGATCGCTGCCGTCTGGCGGATATACAGCAGGCGGAGGATCTTCTGAACACGCTGCTGGCGAAGCGGCAGTGCTTTTCACTGAGGGACCTGACGGTGAAGGGCGGCGACCTGATGGCGCTGGGGCTGCGGGGGCGAGAGGTCGGTGATGCGCTGCAGTATCTGCTGAACGCCGTGCTGGACGGAACGCCTAACGATAAAGAGACCCTGCTGAAGCTGGCGGCGGAGAGAAAATAGCCCCGCGGCGCTTTCTGCGGGAAGGGGGTATAAACTTCGACTCCCCGGAGGCAAGACAGCAAAAGAGGAAGATACCAAAAGGTGTCTTCCTCTTTTGTGATTTTCCACAGGTTTTGTTATCACTGCTGCGCATCGGGCAGTTCGTTCTTCACATACTTCTCCCATACATACAGGCGGTCGCGCTCGTCGATCTGCCGCAGCACTCTGGCGGGTACACCGGCAGCGATACTGTTGGGCGGGATGTCCCGTGTCACCACCGCGCCTGCGGCGATGATGCTGCCCGCTCCGATGGTCACGCCACCACACACCGTCGCACCGGCGCACAGCCAGCAGTGATCCCCGATGGTGATGGGTTCGGCATACTCCAACGCATGGCAGCCGTTGGGGTAATCTGCATAGGCTCGTTCTTCGGCGATAAACGGATGGTTGGGCGTGGCCAGCGTCACATTGGGTCCAATGAGCACATTGTCCCCCAGCGTAATGGGCGCTACATCCAAAAATACGCTGTTGTAGTTGACGAAGCAGTTCCGCCCCACATAGATATTCACGCCGTACTCGCAGTAAAAGGGTGCAAACGCCTCGAAATTCTTTCCTTCTGCGGAGTGGACCAAGCGCTCCAGCGCACGCTGTTTGGCCTTTGTGCACCACAGCGGGAGGCGGTTGAATCGGTCACAGCGGCGCATACCAACCCGGTGCCGCTTGGCATTCTTCGGATCGACAGGCGTATAGAGCTGCCCCAACACCATCCGTTCCCATTCACCGCTCGTCCTGCTCTTATCCATGATCAGGCACTCCTTTATGTGCGCCTATACCGATACAGATACAGGGCCGTTTCCAATGCCAATCGCTTCATCGGATCGATCGGATCGGCCTCCAGCAGCATCCATAGCTGCTGGAGCCGGTAACTCACGGTGTTGTAGTGCAGGTGCAGCTCCCGTGCCATCCGGCGCTGGTTGCCCATACAGCGCAGCCAGCTCGCCAGCGTGTCCAGCAGCTCTTGCCGCCGCGGCTCTGGCTGCCGCAGGAGCGTTCCCAGCTGCCGATGGATATAGGCGTCCGTTTCCGCCGGGGAGGATTCCTCCAGCAGCTGTACCACCCCCGCTGGGTCGTCTGTCACGCAGGGTACTTCCGATCGCACCGCCATGTGGAGCGCCGCACGGGCGCTGCGGTCTGCTTTCTGAAAGCCCACCGTACCGCCGTAGGGGCGGCTGACGCCGCAGATAACGCCGTGGTCGGCGGCAAAGTCCGCCATCACCTGCCACAGCGGCATCTCCAGCGCGAACAGGTCGTCCGCCTCCAGCGCCAGCAGGAAGCCATCCTCCGCCAGTGCGCCCCACATGTCCGCGCCCAACGCCCGGCAGCGCTCTTCTACCTCGTGCAGCCAAGAGCGCCGCTGCAACTCCGGCGCATCAGCCCGTATCCACAACAGGATATGCGGACATCCCAAATGGATACCGAACTCCGCCGCCTGCCGCTCCATCGCTTCGCTCAGCGGCGCGCCAGAGATGAGATGGTGCAGTAGTACGGCCAGCTGCCGCTCCTGCTCCGCCGGTATTCGCCGCCGTGCGATCTCGCGGGACACCGCATCGGCCAACTCGGCAAAGCGCATATCGGTCGGCAGTTGGAGCAGCGGCAGTCCCAGTCGGTCAGCCTTCTCCGCCAGCGCCGCCGGCAGGGGGCTGGGCAGGTAGCGCCCCGGCTTGATACCCACGCCGGACAGGCCTTTTTCTGCCGCCGTGGGCAGCAGCGCATCCACGGCCTGCGGATCGTCTGCGATGGCAAAGCCCGTGGTGATGAGCAGTTCTCCCTGCGCCAGCCAGCGTGCGTAGTCCGGTGTGTCCGTCAGATTGACACCGCTGACCCTACGGCCAAGTCCCGCCGCGCCGCCGCAGACCGTGCAGCCCGCGAACACGGGCAGGCGCAGCACCTCCTGCAGTGTGGGATAGTCCGCTGTGTGCTGTGATGTCATGGCTTCTGCCCCCCTTTGTGATACTATCACAATTTCCATAAAAATGTTCATTTATTTTTGCCAATGGAACAGACCGTCCGTTGTTTTATGATAGCGGTAGTAAAACGAACGGAGGTATATTCCATGGCAAAGCAAATGAAACAGGATACTCCCCCAGTCCCCCGCAAGCGGAGACTGGCCGCGCTGATAGCAGCCCCCCGGTGCGGCGGAGAGAAACGTGACACGCTCTCCTGCCATGCCCGCCGCTGCACCGCCTCATCCATGGCGCAGGGTCTGAAGCACTACGCCTGACGCGGCGCACCCCTTCGGCAGACTCCCCCGGCAATATGCCGGGGGAGCTGTCCGTTCAGGGCTTTCTGGTTTCCTTCTTCAGCAGGGACGCCGCCGTGATGATGGTCAGTACCGACTCTGTCACCATGCCGGAATACGACCGTACCGCAATGACATACACCAGCCACGACAGGCCGCTGGCAATGCCCGCCACCTGTATCACCCACCGCCTGGACTGGAAGAACGGCAGTAACGCCGCCAACGATGCCACGATGGGCAGTACCGTCACTGGCGTCTCATAGGTCACCACGGCAATCAGCAGAAATACTGCCACGATGGGTATCGCGGTGACCAGTTTACTCCAGTTGAATTTCTCCTGCAATAGGAAAAGCAGCAGCACGACAATCTGGAAAAAGCTGCACAGTGCGCCGGAGCGTGCGTGGAGCAGTGTGTAGTGGATGGCGAAGATCAGGTTGGCCACCACCTGCCACAGCAAGATGGTACGCTTGTCATTCTGCCAGTAGCTGAGACCCATGGCGATCAGTGCGCCGAACCCGATGAGTTGGTAAAATATGTTCATCCGTCGTTCCTCCTAATAAAAAACGCCGCACACCCTGTCGGATGCGTGGCGAAAAATGGAAGCGATGCTCCAGAAAAATCCACACTTATTTTGGAGTTTTATTATACCATGGGACAGCCGTATTTGTCAATTGCGGCAAAGGACAACCTCCAAAAGCCATGGGCTTTTGGAGGCGAGTGTCATGCCATATCAGAATAGATTTCCCGTCGTCCGCAACAAGAAGCACCCAATTGGAGCATATGAGATGCTTCCTTTCCGGCGGGCAACTGCTTACAATAGTCTTATTGCTTAAAAGGAG
>ENA-OZKX01000200-OZKX01000200.1-human-gut-metagenome-genome-assembly--contig:-NODE-200-length-30022-cov-5.774118_pt1 | contig 30022 bp, 14 predicted proteins | sample MGYA00244831_ERZ653774 | MGnify/ENA primary metagenome ERZ653774 (study PRJEB26926, sample SAMN06165314) | human gut metagenome | biome: ENVO:00009003; feature: ENVO:2100002; material: ENVO:00002003...
TCTACACTCGACTAGTCGTCGGCAGCGTCAGATGTGTATAAGAGACAGGTTCAGCGTGGGGTTTTCGAGGTTCAATATAAAGAAACTTCCGCATTGAAACAAATAATTTATTAATGCAAAACTGGATTAAAGGTCGTTCAAGCAACCGTTTCGCGGGGGCGCGTATTATTTTTTGCGACTTTTTACCGCATTGACGACGGATAAAATAATGAGAAACCCCCAAACCGCAAGCGAGCTGAATGCGCACAAAAAAAGCATATCGCCCTCTATGCCTCCGCCAAAGGTCATAACCAAAGTATATTGCAGGGAGAGGACGGACACCAAAGCGTCTACGAGGTTGACGTTGCGCAGCATTTTTACGCTGAGATTTCCGTTCTTTTTGGCCTTTGAAAAATTTATTGCCGACATTACGATTTTGTAAGTGGTATACGCGGCAATGGTTATTGCATGCACGGAGGAAAAATTAACTTCCTTTTTTTGGAGCGCCATCAGAGTTATCGGAGCAATCAAAGAAATGTCGGTTGCAAAAAGCAAGGCGCTTTGGACGCGGAACAGCCTTTTCCTCGCCTTTTCCTTCTGCGGTTCGTCGTAACCCTTTTTCACGTATTTGATTTCCGCAGACAAGATGAAAAAACGTATGCAGAACAGCGACAGGTAATACGCCGCGATACCCGTATTCCAGGCGGAAGAGTAAGCCAGCCCGAGGAAAAGGTTGTATGCGGCGTATGCCGCGCCCGTTATTAGAGAAACGGCGGAAAAAAAGAACGTGCGGAAGGCATAATCGTTTTTAAACCGCTCAATGTACTTTTTTTCCGCGTTTTTCTCCGTCATACGATTTTTCCTTTCAGATTAAGTCGGCTTTAAGCAGGTCGTTGCCTTTTTCGAGAATATTGGCAAGCTTTTCTTCGTTGTCGTCGATGATCGGCAGCAATTCTCCGGTTTTCTTTTCGACCATTTTTTTGTAAATAAAATAATTTACGCAGCACAGCGCAATGCCTGCGATGCCAAGCGCGATTCCGCCGACAAATGCGGCGAAATTGTTTTGATTGAGCATAATCAGGCTCATTCCGCCGCCCAGCAAGAGCGCAGCGATGCAGCCGAAAATGTAAGAGAATACGCTTGCTCCCAAGGTTTTTGCGCGCTGCAAGTTGTTTATCGTGCCGAAAATTTCCTCCGCCTGCCTTTCAAGACGCGAAAGCTCCTGCTTGTGTTTTTGTTTCCTGTCGCGTTTTAAAGAAAGAGTCGTGTTGTCGACGGCTGTATGGGCCGCGGAGGTCACTTCCCAACCGAAGGCCTCGTACATATCCGTCGCCTTTGTCATGTCCTTGCTTTTGACTGTTTTTGTCCTGTATTCGTAGGACACAAAATCTTTTTCCTGCATATTATTCTCCTTTTGCGGTGTCGTCAGACGCGCGTTTCTGTTGACTTTTCCGCAAGACATCTGTATCATATTAGAAAAAAACCGACAAATCAACCGTTTGCGGGACGGAAAATACACAATCGGTCAATCTGTCGCCGCAAATGAGACGAAAAAGGAGAATCTGTATCGTGCAATTTGACGCGGAAGCTTATTCGAAGCACTACATCGTGCAGGCGCTGTTTAAACTGATGGGCGCATACGAATACGACAAGATAAGCGTAACGGACATTGCAAACAAGGCGGGAGTGGGGCGCGCAACCTTTTACCGCTATTTCAAACGAAAAGAAGACGTAATCGTATTTTATTTCGAGCACAACACAAGAGAGTTCGTGTTTACTCAGCGGTTTGAGCCAAGATGCAGGGAGGACTATGTTTCAATAGCCAAAAATGTTTTCAAGCTTTTTAAGCAAAGCAAGGAGCCTTTGAAGCTGTTGAAAAAAGCCCGTTTGGAGCATTTGTATCTGGATTATCTCAACAAGGGCTTTGTCGGAATGTTTGACAACGAGCATCCCGAGCTTGATCGTTACACTCCGTATATCTATGCGGGTATGCTGTTCAACGTGTCCATGGCGTGGCTTGATAACGACTGCGCGGAGGACGCCGACAGCCTTGCCGAAAGCATGGTGGGCGCAATATTCGACTGAAATTTTGCAGGGCAGTAGTTCTGCGTTTTGTTTGCAACGGCGAAATTTTAACAAATACTTAGCGGCGTTAGGGCGTATTTCACGGCTGCGGACGGCCGCTTTTTCATTTTTAAAAGTACGGCTTGTCGGTATTGATTATTTTTAAAATAATACTAACCATTTGATTTTTCAACTGGCGCTTATATCTATAAAACACCGATTAAACATCATATACCCATATTTATAAAAGAAAAAATAAAAAATCCGACATGTTTTTCGCAAGAATAATGATTTTTGTCCAAAATTTCAATCAAAAAGAAAATTACTTTTTTATTTATTTTGCTTGCAAATCTAAAAGCCTTTTGATATATTTAAACACGTTAACCTTTTTTATGTGTTCTAAAAGTGGAATATCGTTGAATCGGATTGACAAAAACAAGGAGAAAAAAGGAGAGAATTATGGCAAAAAATTTCAAGAAAAAACGGCTGTTTACTGTGGCTGCGCTGACTGTTTTGCTTGCGTTGGCAATGCTTGTTTTTGCCGCGTGCGAAACGGGCAAAACATACACGCTTACGTTTGAAACGGGAAACGGCTCGGCGGTTTCCCCGATAAAGGCAAAAGCGGGAGATAAAATCGATTTGCCCGACGAGCCGACGCTTGACGGGCACAGGTTTGACGGCTGGTATCTGTCGGAGGATTTTTCCGGAGAGAAGGCAGCGCTACCCGAAACCATGCCTGCGGAAAACAGAACCTATTACGCTAAATTTACAGCAATAAAAACGGCGACGCTTACGCTGGACGCGGCGGGAGGCGTTTTGGAAACCTCCGTTTTCGAGTTGGAGGCGGGCGAAAAGGTGTGGCGGATTGTTTCGCAGGCGGTACCGAGTTTGACCGGCGCGGTATTCGGCGGCTGGTTCAACGGCAATTCGGCGGTGACGGAAAACACGGTCATGCCCGCAAACGGATTGACGCTCACCGCAAGGTACAAGGCGTCTTACGTCGTGGAGGTTTATCTCGAAGATTTAAACGGCGAATACGGCGCGCCCACCGACCAAGTGACGTTTGAAGGGGGAAGCGATTGGCTGGGCAGGGAGGTCAGGCTGGGCGCCTCCGTGCTTAAAGCGCCCGAAGGCTTTTTGCTCGACCAAACAAAAACTCAGCCGATAACGCTTGTTGCGGGCGAAAACGTATACAAGGCGTATTTCTACCGCGCCGACGGTTATGTGTACTACTTCGTCAACACGCCGCAGGGCGCCGAGGCGGAGGGCGAAATGGATTTTGCGACGGTAACCTACGGCGCGCCGCATACCGTGTCGGAAAGCATGTTTACCGTGCGCGGTTACCGTTTTGCCGGGTGGTCCGACAGTCCCGAGGGCGAAGTTGTTTACGCCGCGGGCGACGAGATAAGTCAAGTCAAGGGCACGATTATGCTTTACGCGCGGTGGAACTACGGCGCGACGGACGCGGGCGGCGGTGCGGACAGGATTTATCTACTCATGGAGTCCCCCTTGAAGGCGGTGCTCGAACGTCCCGTGCTGGGCGAAAAAACGGGTTCTTACGACCCCGACACCCGCCTGTTCGAGTTTGAAATCGCGGACGGGCGGACGCTCAAAGGCAGAATGCACGCGGACGGCAAAGGCTTCGCGTATTTCGACGGCGATATGACGCTTACGCTCACGCAGGTTGACGGAACGGCCGCGGGAAAAGCGACAATCGCGCTGGACGGGCTTGACGCCGCCCTTTACACGCCCGAAAACGGAGCGGCGACAGAGGGGAGCTATACGAGAGTGTCTCCGTCGGTTTATCAGTTTTCTTCCGAGAGCGTTCGATTCCGCTTCCGCATCGAAAAGTCGGACGGAGAGGACGTGTTTGTGATGAGCGACGGCTATGAGGGCACGTATTATTACTACAACGGCGGCATTTCTTACCCTGTGGTAATCCTCGACGGCTTCGGCGCTGCGGCGTATCTTGCCGACTCGGAGTCCTCCCTGCTCACGGGCGCATACGCGCCGTCGGGTGAGGAAATCGAGGTGACCTATCCCAACGGCGACGGAGAGGTGCGCTTCCTTTGCCGTCTCGGAGAGGAGCAGGGCAGGACGACTTCGGGAGACGTTGTGACGGTAACCGTGTTTTACCTTGCGGACGATACGCGCGGAGAATATGCAATCGAGGATTTGAGCGGAGCCGAAACGTATTTTTACTCGGACGGCTTCGGCAAGGCGTATTACGGCGAGGGTGCGGAGCGTCGGGAGGTGGATTACGTTTATTACCGCGAGCATGGCTATTACGTCGTGATTGACGGAAAAATAAATTATTTCGGCTTCGTCAGTATGTACCTTGACGGAAAAAATGTTTTCGGCTGTCTCAACATGACGGCAAAAACGGGCGGACTTGCCGAACACAACACTGTCTGGACGGAAGAAAACGCGCGCAGCGGCTTTACCGTAAAGCTGAGAATACTCGACAGTCGGACGGCGGCGATTGAGGTAAGCATGACAAACGGACGTTGGCAGCGGGTTGTTACGGGCGAAAACACCTATGACGGGGACGCTAAAATTTATCACTTTGCGGCGGAGTGGTTTGCCCCCGACACCGAAAATATCAAATACGAGCAGCTGCTGGCTCCTTTTTACGGCGATTTTTATTACAAATCTCAGGGGACGTCTTCCTTTGTCATTGCCGACGACGCTTTTTCGGAATACACCGTTTACGACGGCAGCGCCGTCTACACTCTCAAATGCGACGGCTTCGGCAAGGGTTCTCTCTTGAAGCGCGGCGACGCCAATTCGGTTCCGATAGTTTACGATTATCGGCACGGATACGAGACGGAAAACGCGTCTTACGGTTTTATTTCTTTCACTTTGCAGATGAGTCTGTTTACCGTGAGGGTAAACGAGGACACCAAAGAAGGGCAACTCGTCACGGAGTTCACGGAGCTTGAAAACCGCCTGCCCGAGCAGGGAGAAAAGTTCTGCTTTGCCGCGGTTGACGAGAGCGGCAAGGGAAGCGCGTACATAAGCTTCCCCGACGGCAGCGGCGGCTTTGTCGCGGGAATTGACGGCGCCTACACCGCGGTTGTTTTCGGTAATGCGGACGGAGAAACGGTATACGTCGAATATACCTTTACGGCGGATTTCTTTGCGCAGGGCTTCGAGGCTCTTGCACAGGACGGCTATGCCTCGTTTGTATTCAGATACTACCCCGCGATGGGCAATTATTTCTTTGTTTTCGACAGCTCGGAGCAGGAAAACTACGTCATAGACGACGGAGAGTCGCGCATAGAGTTTTCCGTCAACGGCGACGGCACCGCATGGCTCAATTCTCTGCTTTGCGCAGTGACGCGCGACGGGGACGAATTTGTGCTGACAACCGCGTCGGGAGCAAGGGGAGTCGTCCGCGTCGTCGGCGACGGAACGGCGCAGCTTGCCTCCTCAGAGCGCGGCACGTACTTTGCCCTTGCGGACGGTACGCCCACGCTTGAAAAAGAAATGCTGTTTCTCGACGGCTTCGGCGGCGCGACTATGCAACGCTATGTCGCCGCTACGGAAACAAGCGAGTCCCGCATAGAGGACGTTGCGAGCGGAACGTACGTCAGGCTGGATTCCGCAAGCGGCTACTACGAGTATGACGTGAGCTTTGCGGACGGAGGCTATGAAAATTTCAGGTTTGCATACGGCACGATAACCGTCGGCAACTCCGCCGTCGCCGTTTATATCCTTTACGACGAGTCGCAGGAGGAAAGCTTCGAGACGTCGGACGGCGGGACGCTTCTCATCGACGCATACGGTCAGGCGACCTTTGAGGACGCGTCGGGGGAAAAACGCGCCGCAATCGCAAGCCGCGCGGCGGACACGGTGATTGAGGGACGGGAGCTTATGCGCGTGAGAGTGCTCGACGCGGACGGAAAAAATTACGGCGCGGAAAAAACCTACGCCGTTTCGGAGGAGAACGGAAAGAAACGTCTGCTTCCCGTTGACGGCGGTCTCGGCGTCTACTTCCTGCTCGAAGGGGACAAAATCCTTTCCGAGTCAAAGCTGGTTCTTGACGGTCTGGGAGGGGGCGTCCTGTATTGCGGCGAAACGCAATCGGAAGTCAAAGGAACGTATACGGCGGCAGAGAGGGAAAACGAGTGGATTTTCCGCCCCGACGGCACGGAGACAGAGAGCTTCCGCTTTGCTCTCATGCGCGGCGTGCCGACGACGGAGAGAGAGAGCTTTGACCTTTTTGCCGTTTATGCCGAACAATGGGAGTGCACGCTGCTTTCCGCAGATTGGGAAGTCGCTGCTTTTGGCGGCTACGGCTCCGGCACGTTTATCGACAGATTGGGCAGAGTTTTTTCCGTTTACTGCGAAATCGTAGACGAAAACACCGTCCGCATTTACGGAGCGGCTTTCGGCGAAATGTGGCTGACGGCGGATTTTCTTTCCGGCACGTTTGAGCTGTACGACCAAGCCCCCGCAGAATAAATAATTTTCAAGGCAAAAAGCCGCCCTCTTGTTCGGGCGGCTTTTTTTGCATTTCAAGACGTTCACTCTCGCCACACAAAATTTTTATTATGGGACAGGGACGTTCATAAAATTTACTAATGTGTTTTTTTTTTGTATTTTTATTTGACATTCGGTGAAATGAATGATATCATTGACGCGATTACACATGAAATAACGACATTTTTTTGAATTTTTCTACAAAACGATAAAATATGGCAAATTTGCGAAAATTCGCCTTTGTTAGAGGAGTTGTCAAAAAGCATTTTACGGACGCGTACGGGACGGATTGTCCGGCACGGCTGTGGAAAATTTAAATCGGAGGAACTTTTATGAAAATCAAGAGATGGCTTTATGTCTTGTTGATTGTGCTCGTAGCGGCGCTCACCCTTTCGGTGCTGACAGCCTGCGAACCCAAGCCTAAAAATCAGGATTTGGTTGCGGGGCCCGAAGCGGGAGTTTACTACTACGACGACGAGGGAATCGAGTATCAGATAGCTCTGGCTGCCGGCAATCGCTTTACCTTCTGGGTTATGGGCGAAAACCTTTCGGGCGAATACACCCTGACGGGAACAGAGCTGGTGTTCGATTTCACTGGGGACAAAGCGGACCTGACCGCCACGCTCAGCGACGAAGTGATTACGCTTGAATATTCGGGCGCGCAGCTTCGCTTTTTGAAAAAACTTGCGTACAGAGTCACTTTCGATTCGGCGGGAGGCAGCGCCGTCGCGCCGATCAACGTGCTCAACGGCAGAACTCTCTCCCGTCCCGCGGAACCCGTCCGCGACGGATATGCCTTTGTCGGCTGGTACAAGGACAGCGCGCACACCGTGCCGTTTTTGTTCGACACGGAGATAATAACCTCCGACACGACGCTCTATGCGTTCTGGGCGGAGAGTGAAGAGGGACAGGCGGAGTTTACGGTGACGTTTGACCTCAACTACGACGGCGCTCCGACAGTCGCCCCCGCAGTGACAATAGGCGGCAGACTGATAAACGTGCAGCAGCCCGTCCGCAGCGGCTACACCTTCGGCGGCTGGTGGATAAGCATGTACGACAGCGCCGAAATGCTCACCGCGCGCTACACGGAGGACACGGTGTTCTCCGAAAACGCCACTTTGTTTGCTCTCTGGACGTCTACTTCCCAAACGGGACTTGCCGCTCCCGAGGTCAGCGTGACCTCCGAAGGGGTTACGCGCAGCGTTGCCGCAGGCGTGACCTACCGCTTGAAGGTGGAGGGCCCCGACGGTTTTACCGCTGTGGACAAGGCCAGCGACACGGCGGTCGAGGCAATCGACTTCGCGTCGGCTCCGGCAGGCGACTACGTGATTACGGTTACCGCAGTCCGCGCGGACGAGAGCGTTTCCGTCACGAGATATTTCAAAAACAAGGCGCTTGACGCGGTTTCCTTTTTTACCGTCGTGGAGCCTTCCGCGTTGATTTTCAAAAAGGTCGAGAACGCGCAAGCCTATTACATCACCATAGTGTGCGGAGACGAGGGACACAGACACGAGCGTTTTGCTCTGGGCGACTCCGCGTTTTACAATTTTGTGAACTGTTCGATGACGGAGGAGGGAATCTCCTTTGTCGTCACAGCCGAAGCCGACGGCTACGCGCCCTCGGTTTCCAAGCCTTTCGTCTATCGCCGCGCGCTGGAAAAAATCGAGCAGACGAGTTTCCGGTTGGATGAGGAAACGGAAATTCTGACCTGGCAGGCGGTGGAGAACGCTCAGGGCTACAAGGTTGAAATTTTGTGCGGAAAGGAAAACCACACGCACACGGAGTTCATAGGCAGCGAGACTTCTCTGTGTCTCAAAGCCTGCGCGCCCTGTGCGGACGGCGTGCGGGTTAAAATCGTGCCTGTGACAAAAGGCTACGTTTCGCCCGAAGCTGCGGAGTATGTTTACGCAAAAACAAGGCTTGCCACTCCCGACAATATCCGTGTCGAGGACGAGCTGCTTGTCTGGGACTCCGTAGGCGAGGGAGTAAGTTATCAGGTAAGAGTGGGCAACGCTCAGCCCGTTACGGTTGACGCAGCCTCTTTCAGCCTTGCGGAAATTGTTGCGACGGCGGCTCCCGGCGCCGACTTTTCGGTGTCTGTGCGCGCCCGTGCCGACGGCGAGGATTCGCTTTGGAGCGACGCGCAGGATATGCGCTATTACGCCATGTACGGCACGTTGGAATATTCGCGCGGGGTGGTTTACTGGCGTCACGTCATAGGGGCGACGGGTTATCAGATACGGTACAACGGCGACGTTAGCACCCTGCGCAACGTGCCTGCGGGCGAAAACTCCTTTGAAGTCGCTCTTCCTTTCGCGGGGAGAAACAGCATAGAGGTTCGTTTTGTTGACGGAGAAAACGTCGGCGCGTGGGTTTCGCTGGACGTGGTTGCTTACAGAATAACCTTTGACAGCCGCGGAGGCAGCAGCGTTCAAAGCATAAACAAGGCTTACGGCGACAGAATGCAGGCGTTTGAACAGCCCGAAAGAAGCGGCTACGAGTTTGCGGGCTGGTACAACGCAATCGGCGGCGCGGAGGGCAACGGCGCGGAGTATACCGACGAGTTCTTTGCCGAGACGGGCGACATAGTGCTTTACGCATATTGGAAATCCACGTCCTTTACCGTTACTTACAACTACTACGGCGGCATAGCTCCCGAAGGCTCCGTCGGCAACGCGCGCCTGATTTTCGGAGAGCATTATACGCTGGAAATTCCCGTTCCCTCCGACGCCACGCTGGTTTTCGGCGGGTGGTATCAGGAGCCGGGCGGACAGGGGAACCGCTACACCGACGAGCTGGGCAACAGTCTGGCTGTCTGGAACACGGCAAACGACGACACGACGGTTTACGCCTATTGGATTGAGGCGCTTGCTTTCAGAGAGTCCACCAACGGCGCTTACGCCGTGCTCAAAGGTCCCGATATAAATCAGGTCAAAAATCTTATCATACCCGTGAGCTACAACGGCAGGCCCGTTTCGTATATCGACAGCGGAGCGTTTTCCGGCTGTTCGAGTCTGGTTACGGTGGAAATACCCGACACCATAGTTCAGGTAGGCGCAACGGGAGCTACTCCTTTCAACGAGTGCGGAAATCTCGAAGAAATCAACATTTACCACGTCGAAGGCAACAATCTGATTGTTTACAGCTCGGCGGACGGAATTTTGATTTTCGACGACGAGGTTACGGGACAGCGTTACGTTACGTGCGTTCCGTCGGCAAAGAAAGGCGCGGTTCGTATACCCGACGGCGTGACGGAAATCCCGATTCGCGCTTTTGCGGGTTCGGATATTTCTTCGGTTACGGTTCCCGCGTCCGTGACTGCCATACGTATGCGCGCGTTTACCGGCTGTCAAAATCTCAGCGAGGTTGTCTTCGAGAGCGGAAGCTTCGAGCTTGTGATTGAGAGCGGCGCGTTTGCAAATTGCAGTTCGCTGACAAGCATAACTTTGCCCGCGCGTATGGGCGAGCTTGAAATAGGCAACGAATCTCTCGGCACGGTTTACGGAGTAGATTTGTTCAACGGCAGCATTTATCTCGAAAACATCTTTGTCGAGGAGGGAAACAAATACTATTCGTCCGTCGACGGCGTGCTGTGCGACGCAACGGGAACGACAATTATTCATTTTCCCAACGGCAGGAGAGGCGAGTATGTCGTGGGCAACAGAATAACCGCGATTGCTTCTTACGCTTTTTCGGGGCACCGTTTGAGCTCGGTTGTATTCCACTCCGGCGTTTCCTCAATCGGTGAAAACGCGTTTTACGGCTGCTACAACCTCGAAAGCATAACCTTCAAGGGCGGATTGCTCCCCGCCGAGCTTACCGTAGGCGAAAACGCTTTTTCCTTCGCATATCAGAACGACGCTCTGACCGAAGTAATTTTCGAGGCGGGCAGCAACGTGGTGGAGATAGGCAAGGGAGCGTTTGCCAACAATGTCGGTCTGACGACAATCGAAATCCCCAACACGGTTAAGAAAATAGGCGAAAGCGCTTTTGCAAACTGCTCGGTGCTCAAAAACGTGACGCTCGTGTCGGGCGGCGCAGGGCTTGTCATCGGCAACTACGCTTTCCAAAACTGTATAGCTCTCGAAGCCTTTACTCTGTCCGACTCAGTCACAGAGCTGAGCATGAACGTGTTTGACGGTTGCAGAAATTTGCAGGGCGTTTACGTGGACGAGGGCAACGAATATTTTGCGGACGACGACGGCGTGCTTTACGACGCGGACAAGACGATAATTCTGTTCTATTCGCTCGGACGCGACGGCAACGTCGTGCTGCCCGAAACAATAGAGACAATCGGCGCGGGCGTGTTTGCCAACAACATGAAAATAACGGAAATCGTCATCCCCGCCTCCGTCAAGGAAATTCAGGAGGACGCTTTCAATATGTGTCTGTACCTGACCGACATTGTTTTTGAAACAAGCGAGGACGCTCAGGCAAACCTTTCGATAGGGGACAGAGCCTTTGCTTACTGCGCTGCCGTTTCAGAGCTGAACCTGCCTTCTTACGTTACGGCAATAGGAGACGAGGCGTTTTACAAGGCGGCAATCCTCAACAAAATCAATTTCAGCGAGGGGCTTAAAGAAATAGGCGACAAGGCTTTTTCGGATACCGCTTTGACCGCCGCCGTGCTTCCCGACTCCCTTACGACGCTTGGAGCGTCCGCGTTTGCCGGCTGCGTCTCTTTGAGCACGCTCAAACTTTCCTCCGCGCTCGAAAAAATAGGCGACAAGGCTTTCTTCGACTGCATTTTGCTTAGCCAAGTCACAATCCCTCAGGGAGTGAGAGCCATAGGCGCAAACGCGTTTGAAAACTGTGCGCTCATTTCGGAAATCACGCTCCCCGACACGGTCGAGACTGTCGGGCAGGCTGCTTTTCTCAACTGCACGGGGTTGGAAAAGGTCGTGTTTGCGGACGGAGGCGCGCAGCCTCTCTCAATCGCGGGCACGAGCAGCTCAAACGGCGCGTTTGTCGGCTGCACGTCGCTTTCGTCGGTAAAGCTGCCGTCAAGACTTACTTCAATCGGCAAATACGTGTTTTACAACTGCTCCGAGCTTGTTTCCGTCACCTTCGAGGAGGACGGCGAGGGCAACCCCGTGAGCAATCTTGTCACAATCGACAATTACGCTTTTTCCGGCGCGGGGATAACCGAGTTTTACATATCCAACACGGTGGAAACAATAGGCGACTATGCGTTTAGGGACGCAACCGCGCTGGTTTCTCTCGTATTCCAACCCGACGACGAAAACGCCGCCGAAATTCTGAAAATAGGCACAAGCGGAGGCAGCGTATTTGTCAATACGGCGATTACCTCCCTGTCTTTGCCCGCCAGAACGGAATTTGTCGTAGACAGCAAAACGGGAGTGCACAAGTCTATGTTCGGAGATACGGCCAACCTTACTTCCATAGAGATACATTCCGACAATCCGAAATACATGTCGCTCGACGGCGCGCTTTACACAAAGGACGGAACAAAGCTGGTTTACTTCCCTGCGGGAAAAACAAGCATAAGCCAAGAGCAGCCTTTGCCCGACACGCTGCAATACATCGGAGAGTACGCTTTCCATTATTCGCGGCTTACCTCAATCGCCGTGCCGGAGGGCGTAAGCAAGATCGGCGACTACGCGTTTTACTATTCGTCGCTGCAAAGCGTGACGCTGCCCGCGTCCCTCGCGACGCTTGGAGCGAGCGCTCTCAGGGAGTGCGCGGAGCTTGCCGTCGTGGAGTTTGCAGAGAACTGCGTGCTCGGCGCAATAGGCGGCTATACGTTTACGGGTTCTGCCGTCGCTTCCCTTGACCTGTCGAATACGTCCGTTCAGACCTTGGGCAACACCTCGTCCACTGCCGACCAAACGGTTTTCGGCGAGGCTTTGACAAGCATAGTTTTGCCTGACACCCTCGACGCAATAGGCAACGCCGCGTTCAAGGGCACGTCGTTGACGTCAATATCCATACCGTCGTCCGTGACGAGAATCGGCAAAAACGCCTTTTATCAGGTGTCCACTCTGACGCAGGTCGTTTTCCTGCCTTACGAGGGAGAAGGAATCGCGCCGCAGCTGACGTTGGAGGACAACCGTTCAAGCAATATACCGACGGAAAATCAGGGCGTGTTCGCCGAAACGGGACTTACATCGGTGGAAATTCCCGCCCGTATGGTGTCTGTCGGAGCTTATGCCTTTGCAAAAATCCCTACCCTTGTCTCCGTCACGTTCGAGGACGCGCAAAACGGAAAGCTTACGTCCGTCAAGGCGGGAGCGTTCCGCGGCACGGGAATCACCCAATTTGTCGTTCCCGAATCCGTCGTTGACCTCGGAGAGGAGTATGTCCATTCGAGCAACAAGGCGCATACAACCACCTATGTTCAGACAAGCAGACGTTTAGGCGTGTTCCTTGACTGCACCGAGCTGACAAGCCTGACGCTTTCGTCGAAAATGACCAAGTTCTGGTGGCACAATGTCGTGGGCTGCACCTCCCTGACGGAAATTCTGGTTGCCGACGGCAGCGAAAACTTCTCCTCCAAAGACGGCGTGCTGTTCAACTCCGACGGCACACGTCTGATATGCTATCCTACGGGCAAAACGGGAAACAGCTACGTCGTTCCCGACGGCACACTCAATATAGAAACAAGAGCCTTTGCCGAAGCGGTGCATTTGAGAAGCGTTACCGTAGCAAACACCGTCGCTTATCTCGGTTACGGCGTATTTCAGAAGTCGGCGGTCACGGACGTTGTGTTTGCGGAAGGCGGAACGGAAGACTTAACCTTCGACGCAACCGCGCCGGCAGGCAGCACTTCTTCCAACTACAACGCGACTATGTTCGGGTGGAGCGCGCTTGAAAGCATACGCTTGCCCGCTCGTATGACAACCATGCCCAATTTCTTCTTCGAGGGCTGTTCGGCGCTTACGTCCGTCACGTTTGAAGAAAACAGCAGGCTGACGAAAATGGGCAACGCCGTTTTCAGATATTGCAGCGCGCTTGAAAGCTTTGTTATGCCGGACAGCGTTACCACGCTCGACGGCACGACGGGATTGTTCATCGATTGCACAAAGCTTTCCAAAGTAACCCTGTCGGCAAATCTCCAAAAACTCGGACAAAATATGTTCAAAAACTGCGGCGCGCTGGAAACAGTGGAAATACCCGCAAGCGTCAAGACAATCGAGCAATATGCGTTCCAAAATTCCGGAATCAAGAGCATAGTCATTCCGTCGACGCTTACAAAATTCGGCAATACGGGACTCAACGAGTTTCTCAATTGCACGCGTCTCGAAAGAGTGGAGATTTACGCGCCCATAGGCAACAATCTGACTTATCTCAACACAAGCTATTTCAGCGGCTGCACGTCGCTTAAAGAGGTTGTCCTGCCCGACAGCATTGTGGAATTGGGCAACACCGCGTTCAAGAACTGCGTGAGTCTTGAAAGCATCGACCTGTCGGGAATCAGAGAAATAGGCAACAACACCTTTGAAGGCTGCACGAGTCTCGCTTCGGTTGACCTGTCAAGCGTCAACACAATCGGCAACTATGCTTTCAAGGGCTGCACCGCTCTGACCGAGGTTTACATTCCCGATTCGGTTGTAGACATGGGCACAAGCGTGTTCCTTGACTGCGACAATCTGCAATCTTTGACCGTCTCCGACGGCAACTCCGCTTACAGGCTGGGCTCCGCGGGAGAGCTGCTCAATTACGACGGAACGCAAATCCTTTACGTTCCCGCGTCCGCAACGGGCGAGTATGTCATCGAGCAGGGCATGACCGCAGGCGACTATGCCTTTGCGGGCACGGGCGTGACAAAGGTCGTCATACCCAACTCCATGACCGTCATCCCCGTCGGTATGTTTGCAAATTGCGCAAGCCTCACGGAAGTGACGCTGCACGACGGCATAACCGAAATAGGCGCGAGCGCATTCACGGGTTCGGCTGTGCAAAGCATTTACATAGGCAGAAACGTGACCGTGATAGGCAACAGCGCCTTCAAGGACTGCGCAAGCCTTACGGAAGTGACTTTCGGCGAAAACGGCAGCAGCACGTTGTCTTTGTCGGCTTCGGCGTTTGAAAACTGCACTTCGCTTGCGAGTCTGGAACTTCCCCGCCGCGTCAGAGCGCCGCAAAAGACCTCGACCGACAGAAACGGAAACGTCACGGTGACGACGCTTTCCCCCGCAATCGGAAGCTACGCTTTTGCCGGCTGCACTTCGCTTGGTTCACTTACGTTTGCGGCAAGCGGGGCGGAGTGGATGACCGAGCCGCTGAATGTGGGAGCCTATGCGTTTAACGGCTGCACCTCTTTGAAATCGGTAGTTCTGCCCGATTACAACAGGAGCGGTTCGTCGGCTACTTATTACGCAATCGGAAGCTATGCCTTTGCAAACTGCACTTCGCTTGTCTCCTTTGAAAGAGAGGGCAGAGACCCGACTCAGGGATACCGCGGCGCGTACTACGACGTGGGCGGCTATGCGTTCTTCGGCTGCTCCGCGTTAAAAACCGTCAAGCTGCCCTCCAACTGTTATTTCGACGGCGAGTTTATTTTCGGCGGCACGGGCATTGAAGAAATCACTCTCAGTCTCAAAGGCGCCTACGGTTCTCCTTACTCCATGTTCGAGGGCTGCGCGCAGCTTGAAACGGTCGCGATTGAACACGACGCTTTGATATCCACCGTGCTCTACGACAGAATGTTTGCAAACTGCACCGCGCTTGAAAGCGTCACGGTGACAAACGAAAAGAACGGTGTGTCCACAATCAGAGAAAGCGCGTTTGTCAATTGCGCGTCTCTTGCCCGACTTAGCCTTTCGGGCGGACTGAAAACCATTGAGGCAAACGCCTTTGAGGGGTGTACGAGTCTCGATTTCACAATCGGCGCAAGCGTGACGACAATCGGCGCAAACGCATTCAAGGGGTGGACGGACGCACAGACCATTACTTCGCTCATTGCCGCCGACAAAATACCTTCCGGCTGGCATTCCGATTGGAACAAGGACTGCAACGCGCTTATTGTGTGGCCTTAAACGATACGAAAGCCGCACGCCTTCGGTGCGGCACGTCTAAATTGCATTACTTAAATAAATCCGGTTTTGCAGTCAAGTCACCGAACCCTTCGGTTCGGTGACTTGACTGCGAAAGGGTTGAGTTTTACGCCGTTAAATCGGCGAAAGGAGAAAAAATGGATAACAGGCAACTGTTTGAACGGCACAGAAAACGGCTTGAAAAGGAAGCTTGGCTCAAATCCGTTCTGCTTTCCCTCGTCATAGGCTTTGCCGCCATGCTGGCGACAGCCGTTTTGACCTGGGTGTTTGAAAAAAACGGATTGTGGTTCTCTCTTTCGGCTCTCGTCGTTGTGACGGGAGGACTCACGCCGTTGTTTTATTTCAAACGCTTCCGTCCCGACGACAGGCAAATCGCGCGCCGTATAGACGGGCTGGGGCTTGAAGAACGCGTGATAACCATGACGGAGCTTGCAGACTCGAAGGAGTATATCGCCGTGCGTCAGCGCGCGGACGCGCAGGAAAAAATGAAAGCGTTGGACATAAAGCAAATCAGCTTGCACGTGTCCGCCGCGCTTATTGCGCTGGTGTGCGTTTTCGGAACGCTCGGACTTTCGCTTACCACGGTCAGCACGCTGAGCTATTACGGACTGCTGCCCACAATAGGTCAAATCATAGACACCACCCTGCCTCCCGAGCCTATTGTCGAATTTGAAGTAAACTATTACGTCGAAGACGGACAGGGCGGTATTATCGAGGGAGAAGAGTTCCAAATAGTCGCGCAGGGGGAGACAGGCTCTCTCGTGTACGCGGCAGCCGACGAGGGCTGGGCTTTTGCGGGCTGGTCGGACGGATATGCGGAGCCTTATCGACAGGAAGAGGACGTGCAGGGCAATATGGAAATTTTCGCTTTGTTCGAGCAGATGGGCGGAACGGGCGACGGCGACGGCGAGCCTACCGACCAACCGCCCGACCAACCGGGCGAGCAGCAGGGCGACAACGGCGACGGGGACGATTCCAATCCCGTCGAGCAGGGCGGCGGCAAATACGAGCCCGCCAATCAGATTATTGACGAAGCGACTTATTATCGCGACGTATTCGGGCAGTATTACGACCTGATAGTGGAGTATCTGTCCTCGGGCGAAGAGCTGCCCGAAGATTTGCGCATAATTATCGAAGCGTATTTCAACATTCTTAAATAACCCAATTCCCCAAAAAATAAAACTTTAAAAATCAAAAGGACAAAAAAATGGTAACGGAAGCTAACATAGAAAAATTCAGCGTACAGTGCAAAAACATTTTCGAGCAGATAAAAAGAGACGTAATCGGTCAGCAGGACGTGGTCGAGGGCGCGGTCATTGCCATGATAGCGGGCGGAAACGTGCTGCTCGAAGGCGTGCCCGGCGTCGGCAAGACAAGATTGGTGAGAAGTCTCGGCCGCGTTTTCAATCTGCCCTTTTCAAGAATACAGTTTACGCCCGACCTTATGCCTGCGGACGTAACGGGCACCAACATAATAATCAAGGACGAAGCGGGCAATTCGCAGTTCAGCTTTCAGCCCGGTCCGATATTCAGCAACATAATTCTTGCGGACGAAATCAACAGAGCCACTCCCAAAACACAGTCCGCGCTGCTCGAAGCGATGCAGGAGCACACTGTTACCGTTATGGGCGTGTCGAGAAAGCTCAACGAGCCGTTCTTCGTGCTTGCGACGCAAAACCCCATAGAACAGGACGGAACCTATCCTCTGCCCGAAGCGCAGATGGACAGATTTATGTTCAAAATTATTGTCAACAACCCCAATATAGACGAGCTGATGCAGATAGTGGACATGACGCAGAAAACCATGGCGGAAGTGGCTGACGTGGCTTGCAGCGGCGAGGAGCTGTTGGAAATGAGAAAATCGGCAAACGCCATACCCGTGGCTGAGGAGGTCATGAGATACGCCATGGTGCTTGTGTCGGCAACGCATCCCGACAGCGACTGTTCGACCGAGGCGGCAAAAAAATATATCAGGCTCGGCGCAAGCCCCCGCGCGGGGCAGGCGTTGATTTCCGCCGCCAAGGTCAAGGCATTGATGAAGGGGCGTTTCAACGTGTCCTACGGCGACCTCAACGAGCTTGCCTTTCCCGTGCTGCGTCACAGGATAAAGATGAATTTCGAGGCGGTTGCGGAGCGCGTGAGTCAGGACGACGCCATAAGAATGATAATTGACGAATTGAATCACCGCAAAACTTTTAAAAGCGAGGCGGCGCAGATGACCTCGACCGATACGGACAAAGCGGTTGAATCCGCCGACGACAAGAGCAGACGCAAAAACGGGAGAAAATAATGAAGAGCGCTTACTTGAACGATGAGTTTTTCAGTCGTTTGGAGACGCTGGCATTGAATCTTCGCGCCGATTTAAACGGTTATTTCGGCGGAAAGCATTTTGTCCGCTCATACGGTCAGACGGTGGAGTTTGCGGATTATCGGGAATATCAGCTGGGCGACGATATACGTCGCATAGACTGGAACCTGTTCAGCAGATTTGAAAAATATTTTATCAGGCTTTTTACCGACGAGAGGCAGATGGACGTTCAGATATTTCTGGACTGCTCCGCGTCCATGGGCAAGGAAAACCGCGCAAAGGCGGAGTACGCCGTCAGCGTGGCTGCCGCGCTGGGCTTTTTGTCCGTTCACAATATGGACAAGGTATCCTTCAAGCTGATAAAGGAAGACGCCGTTGACGACCCTTTCGGCACGATAATAGGAAAAAACTCCTTTTTCAGAGCAATCAGCCTTTTGGAAAATCTGGATTTCTCCGACGACGCGGACATTTCGCAGGCGGTGTCGAGCTGCGCAAACACGGGCTCCAACAACGGATTGTCCGTAATCATTTCCGATTTTCTTACAAGAAAGGACTGGAAAAAAGCCGTTGATTACTTAACTTACAAAAAGCGGCAGGTGCTTGCAATACAGCTGCTTTCTCCCGAAGAGGAGGAGCCTACTTACAGCGGCAGGGTGAGTCTCATCGACGTGGAGTCGGGAGACCTTGCCGACCCGAGAAATATGAAACTGAGAATTACGCGCAGCCTGCAACTCGCTTATCGGGAGGCGTTGAAGGACATGAAGGCGGACATCAAATCTTTTTGTGCGTCGAGGGGAGCGGATTTTATTTCCGTCTCCACCGACAAACCCGTTGAAAGAATGCTGTTCGGCGAGCTTTTGAAGGCAGGTATTATGGAATGAGTATTTTGTTACCTTTGGGTTTGTTGGGATTGATTGGAATAGCCGTGCTTATTCTCATTTATATCCTCAAACCGAATTATCAGCAGAAGCTTGTTTCCAGCACGTATATCTGGGAACTGAGCCTTAAATATCGAAAGAAAAAAATTCCCGTCAGCCGCCTGCGCAATCTAATCATACTTATTTGTCAGCTGCTTATTATTGCCGCCTGCGCCATGATTCTGGCGCAGCCGGTAATCCGCGCGGAGGAAATGGAAAGCAACGAAAGGATTGCCGTCATCGACGCTTCAGCGGGTATGCTGGCAAGCGACGGCGCGGCTTTTCGCTTTGTGCGCGCGGTTGAGCAGGTAAAGGAGCTTGCGGAGGAAACCTTTTCGCAGTCGGGCATCATCACGGTTATTCTTGCGGACACGGAGGCGTCGTTTGTCGCGCGCAGAGCGGACGCGACCATGCGCGACGAGGTTTTGGCGCAGCTTGACGAGCTGGCGCGCTGCGAAAACGGCGTGCCCGTGCACTGCTCCTACGGAGTGGCGGATATAGACGCGGGCATGGAGCTTGCCGAACAGGTGCTCGAAGAAAATCCTTCCGCCGCCGTAAGGCTTTATACGGGAAAGGAATATATCGATTCGGGCATAGTGGACGTGATTGACATAGGTTCGGAAAACGAGTGGAACGCCGCGATTGTCGACGCCTCGGCGACGCTGGACGAAAATTTCTACACCTTTTCCGTAGACGTTGCGAGCTACGGAATAGGAGCCAATCTGCGCGTTAACTGCGAGGTTTACGGCGTGAACGGTCAGGACGTTACGGAAATGCTCAGCCTGCCCGCCCGCTGCGACGTAGGAGAAACAGTCACGGTAGAATTCAATTCTGACAGCGTGGACATGATGATTTATATGTTCGACTACGTGCGCGTGTATATAGAAGCGGTGGATACGGCGGGCGCGGTGCTCACCGATTCGTTCGTTTGGGACGACACGTTTTATCTGTACGGCGGCACGCCTCAGAAAATCAACATTCAGTACGCAAGTCCCAAGCCCAATCCCTTTGTTAGCGGCATTCTGATAGGTCTGCGCGATTCGTTGTCTTCGCGCTGGGACATAGACCTGACGGAGGTCAGGGGGGAAAACGCCGTTCCGGAAATCGCGGGGTTCGACCTTTATATATTCGAGCATACCATGCCCGAAATTATGCCTACGGACGGAGTCGTGTTTCTGATAAATCCCGACGTATCGCCCGAGGGCGCGGGAATAACGCTTGCCGCCGGCGAAGTCACGGGTGATTTTACGCTTTCCGCAGGGGATGCTCATCCCATTACCGAAAGGGTGAACGCCTCGGACATAACCGTCAGCAAATACAAACAGGTTAAAATGGCGGACGGCTTCGAAACATTGCTTTATGTGGGAAACGACCCCGCTTTCATGGTAAAAAACGAGCCGGGAGTGAAAATCGCGCTGATGCCTTTCAGCTTGAACAGCTCCAATTTTTCCGTTCTGATGAGCTTTCCCGCCCTTATGTACAACATGATGAACTACTTTTTTCCGGCGACAATAACCGATTCGCAGGAGACGGGCAGCGCCGCCGAATATATCTTTGAGGTGAACGATACCGTTATTCTCAACGGCAGGGGAGTGCAGCTTACCGTGACGGATTCTGCGGGAGCGGAGACGGAGCTCGACATTTTTCCCGCGGCAATCGAGGCGCTTTGTCCCGGTACTTACACCGTTTCGCAGATTCCGTTGTCGGGTGTGGAGACAATCGAGCGCTTTTACGTAAGGATTGCTCCGTCGGAAAGCGATTTGGGGCTGGTGGTCGACGAGCTTTACAGTCCGTATGCGGAGCTGCCCGAAAGATTCAACGATTTCGACCTGCTGCTTTATTTTGCAATCGCGCTGGTTGCGCTCGAATTTATCGAGTGGATTCTGCAAACGCGCGAGCACTTTTAACGGAGGCAATGCGACATGACGAATTTTCAGATAGAATTTACCCATCCGTGGCTGTTGCTGTTGCTTGTTCCCGCGTTGTTTTTCGCGTTGTTCCCATATTTTCGGCTTTCCAAAAAGTATCGAAAGACACGGAACCGCATTACGTCGATAGTTTTGCATATGCTTGTCATGGTTTTGAGCATATCCGTGCTTTCGGGAATAAATTTCAAGTACGAGCTTCCCAATACGCGAAACGAGCTTATTCTGCTTGTGGACGGCTCGTTCAGCGGCAGCGAAACGGAGGAAGCAAAAAACAATTTCGTTCAGGCGGTTCTTAACGAATGCGAGCCTGAAATGCGCGTAGGCATTGTGACCTTCGGGTTTAATCAGGTTTACGCCGCGCCGCTGACGACGGACAAAAGCAGAGCTTACAGACAGTATCTCGAAGCGGAAAAGCCGGACGGCTCGGCTACCGACATAGCGTCGGCGCTGCAATACGCGGGCGGAATTTTTGAAAATCCCCAATCGGGCAAAATTGTCCTTTTGACGGACGGAGACGAAACCGACAGAAGCGCGTCTGCGGTTATACGGACAATAGCGGCTTCGGGAATCACGGTGGACACCGTGCATTTCCCCGCGGAGCGCAACGACAGCGAGGTATTGATAACGGGCGTGACGCTGCCCGATTACAACGTGGTGGTGGAGGATTCCTTCAAAATAGGGCTTACTTTGCAAAGCTCTTTCGTCGGCGCCGCAAACGTAACCTTGCTTGACAACGGAGAGCCTGTGGGAGAGCCGCATGCAATCGAGCTGGTAAGCGGCACGCAGACGGTTGAGTTCGAGCACGTGTTTCACGAGCAGGGACTGCACGCGCTGAGCTTTGAAATCTCAAACGACAGGGATACCCTTACTCAAAACAATATATTCAACTCCTATATTTATTTGGAGGTTTTCGACGACCTGCTGATTATCGAGCGCAACGCCGACGAGTCCGCCGCCCTTGCGGAAATTCTCGGCGAACAGTTCAACGTCAGCGTGGTCAACGTGTTCAACGAGGAAGAAATGCCGACCGAGCTTGACGAGCTGAGGCAGTACGACGAAATCATACTCATGAACATTGCCAACGCGGATATGCCGGCAGGCTTTGACAGCATTCTGTATTCTTACGTAAACGAAATCGGCGGCGGTTTGTTCACCGTCGGCGGCAACAGGGAGGACGGAGAGGGCGGAACGGTTGCAAACACCTACGACAGGCAGGATATGGCGGGCACGCTTTATCAGCAGATGCTGCCCGTGCAGGCGATAGACTATACTCCTCCCGTCGGCGTGGTAATAATCATCGACCGCTCGGGCAGCATGGATATGCGGGTAGAAGGCAGCGGCGGAAAAACCAAGCTAGATTTGGCAAAGGAAGGCGCAATGAGCAGTCTGCTGTCTCTGACCGAAAGAGATTATTGCAGCGTCATGACGCTTGAAGACGACTACAACGAGGATTTGGAGATGACTCCGCTTCCGCAGAGAGCCAAAATAGAAGCCGCGATAGAAAAAATAGAAATCGGCGGCGGCACGATTTTCACGGGAGCATTGGAGCGCGCGGGAGCGGCGCTGAGAGGACTTCGCAGCGTGGAAAGGAGGCACATAATTCTCGTCACGGACGGCGAACCCGGCGACAGCTTCTGGACCGACCCGATAAATCAGGTGGGCGGCTACGGCGGCGCGATAAAAAACAACGCTCTTTCGGGAATCACTCTCTCCATCGTGGCAATCGGCGTCGATTCAAAAGCGGCGCAGACCATGAAGGAGGCGACCGAGCTTGGCGGCGGCGAGTTTTACAACGTCTGGGACGCCACCACTCTTCCCGGCATAATGCGCGAGGATATGGACATTCCGCAGATAATAGCTTACAATCCCGAGCCTTTCACCCCCAAGGTGCGCGACCACAATTCGGTGCTCAACGGCGTGGACGAAAGTCTTTTGCCCGAGCTTGGCGGTTTTTACGGCACAAAAGTTAAAAGCGGCGCAAGCGTGCCTCTTATGGCGGAGTATGTTCCCGTGCTGGCGCAGTGGAAGTTCGGCAACGGAATGGTGGCAAGCTTCATGTGCGACTTAAACGGCACGTGGTCGTCGGAGTTTCTGGATAGCGAAACGGGGCGCAAAATACTCAACAATCTGGTAAACTGCCTGTTCCCCGTGAAAAATATAAAGCCGGGCGCCATTGACACGCGTATGACGGAGGAAAATTATATTACGTCTTTGAGCGTTTACGCTTCGTTGGAGGAAAGCGAAACTCTTGAAATAACCGTAACCGAGCAGACGGGCACGGCGCAGCCCTCCGTTCAGAAATTTACTCCGACGGTCACCGACGGTTTCGGCAAGGTGGAGTTTGTGATAACCAATCCCGGCGTGCACGAAATCGCCGTGCAAATAAAAAACGCCGACGGCTCGGTTGCGGAAAGCTACACAACCTACAAGAGCTTTTCTTACTCTCAGGAGTATAACGTGTTCACCGACGACGAGGAAAACGCGCGGCTGTTGGAGCTTATTGCGGCGCGCGGTGGCGGCGCGGTCGTGTCTTCCGCCCAACCGTGGAAAATTTTTGACGACTTTCAACATACGCTTGAACACGAGTTCGACCCGAGATGGGCGTTCATAATTGCCGCTCTGGCGTTGTTCCTTCTGGATATAGCGGTAAGAAAATTCAAGTTCAAATGGCTGCACGAAATCGTAAGAGACCGAAAGCTCAAAAAGGAGCTGGGTCAAAACAAAAAGTAGGCTCCAAGGAGGAAAAAATTGAGAAAATTCTTTAAACTTACCGTTACATTTACGTTGTTTCTCTTAACTCTTCTTGTTTTGACGGCTTGCGATTTTACGCCGAGACTGATTGCTCCTACGGGACTTTCGGTAAACGAGAACACTCTTGCGCTCGGCTGGTACAAAATCGGCGGCGCAACGAGGTATACGGTGGAAATAAACGGCGTCGAATATCCCGTCGTCGAAAACTCTTATCCGTTGGCAAATCTCGAAGCGGGCGAGTATCGAATACGCGTCAAAGCAATGGGCGACGAGGAAAATTATCGGGATTCCGATTGGTCGGAGCCGCTTGACTTTGTCAGGGAGCAAGAGTCCGGTTTGACCTACCGACTGATTGACGCAAACACGGCTTACGAGGTCACGGGCATAGGCTCGGCGTCGGGCAATGTGCAAATCGACAGTGTTTTTCGCGGCAAGCCGGTAACAAGCATAGGCGACGGCGCGTTTGCCAACAACAGCCGTCTCACGGGGGTGGTTGTGCCGGAGGGCGTCACGACAATCGGCAGGCGCGCGTTTTACAACTGCGCTTATCTTACGGAAGTGGCGTTGCCTCAAAGCGTAACGGGCATAGGCGAATACGCTTTTCAGAGCTGCCGCCGTCTGGAAAAAATAAATCTTCCGACAGAACTTAAAGAAATCCCCGCTTACGCCTTTTCCTATTGCCGCGCGCTTACGGAAATCAAAATCCCCGACGGAGTAGAGAGCATAGGCGAATATGCGTTTGCCAACTGCGAGGCGTTAATCTCCGTTTCCGTTCCCGACAGCGTAAGGACAATCGGCGCATACGCGTTTACCGTGTGCACGTCGGCAAAGACAATCGAACTGGGCGCGGAGCTTTCCGCAATCGGCGAATATTCCTTTTATCGCTGCTCGTCGGTAAAAAGCGTCGTGTTGGGCGAAAAATTGAAGGACGTGGGAGCGTATGCTTTTTCGGCGTGCTCGTCGCTAGAAGCGATAGAAATTCTCGGAACGGAGGTGTCAATCGGCGAATCGGCTTTTTACAACTGCACGCTTCTTTCGCGGGCGGACATAAAGGGCGATGTGCTTTCCGTCGGCGAGTATGCTTTTGCCGGCACCGCGTTCTGGACGGAGACCGACCCGCTCGTGTATGTTGACAATTGGCTGGTGGGCGTAAACAATATTGAGGTTGAAAGCGTTTCTCTGCGGCAGGATACAATCGGCATAGGCGCGAGAGCGTTTGCGGGCTGCGAGCAGTTGAGAGACATATTGATACCGTCAAGCGTCAAATCCGTAGGCGAGCGCGCTTTTTACAAGTGCACGGGGCTGCGCGCGGTAGTGTTCGGCAACGGCGGAGTGGAAAGCATAGGGGAATATGCCTTTGCGGGCTGCACCGCGCTTCAAAGCTTTCAGCTGGGAGACAGTCTTAAAAATATCGACGGCTATGCGTTTTACGGCTGCACTTCCGTTACCTCAACCACATTTATCGGCGGGCTTCCCGCGTCGCTTGAAAGAATCGGCGTCTACGCTTTTTACGGCACGGGCGTGTGGAACAGAACAAGCGGCGTGGTGTATGTGGGCGACTGGGCTGTGGGCGTCAACGGCTCGGAGATGTACGTGACGCTGGACGCAAAGACGCGGGGGATAGCGGACTACGCGTTCTACGGCGCGACAGTGCTCGAAGTGAACATTCCGCAGACTGTGGAAATAATCGGCCGCGCCGCGTTTTACAACTGTATGTTTTTGCTGGAAGCGACCTTGCCTTCCTCAATAGAAAGCATAAACGACTATATGTTTTACGGTTGTATGTTTTTAAGCAGCGTCACCATTCCCGAAGGGATTACGGAAATCGGCCGCTCGGCGTTTTACGGCTGTCCGAGCTTGTCAAGCATAGTTATTCCCGACAGTGTGAGCAAGATATCGGATTTTGCGTTTTACGGCAGCGGTCTGCGTTCCGTCGAAATCGGCGGCGGCGTGAGAGAGCTCGGCGAAAACATTTTCAGCGGCTGCGTCAACCTTCAAACCGTAACAATAAAAGACGGGCTTTTGACTTTGGGGACGCGTATGTTTTATCGCTGCGAGTCCTTGAAAGAGGTGGTTTTCGGCAACAGTCTGACAACTGTCGGCAATTACGCCTTTTACGGCTGCAAATCGCTTGACAACGTCACTCTTCCGTCTTCGGTGGAAAGAATAGGCAATTACGCCTTTTACGGCTGTTCGTCGCTTAAAACGCTCGTCCTCAACGAGGGGCTTAAACAGATAGGAACAAGCGCGTTTCTCGACTGCAATTCAATCGAAACTATCGTTTTGCCTTCAACGGTGACGGATATAGGCAATTACGCTTTCAGAGGCTGCTCGTCACTTTCGGGCATAACGCTGAGTTTAAGCGTAACGACGTTGGGCAACCACGTGTTTTACGGCTGCAACACGCTCACGATTTACTGCGAGAGCAAGGCGGCGGGCGAAAATTGGGGAGCGCGTTGGAATTCGGGCTATCGTCCGGTAGTGTACGGCTGCGTTCTTTCATCAGACAAGTCTTTCGTGCAAGCCGTTGAAAAAAGCGCGGTGGAAAATTATCGGCTTGTTGACGGCGAACCAGTAAACACCGTTACCGCGCCCGTGCGCAGAGGGTATGAGTTTGTCGGTTGGACGACGACTGCGGGAGGAACGACGGCGGAGTACGCGGCGGAAAATTTTTGCGACGCGCCCGACGGCACGACGCTTTACGCCGTGTGGCAGGAAAAGTCCGAGCCTCAGCCTCCTCTTGACGAGCAAGAAGAAAACTGATTTTTTTCGGCATTTAAAAGCCCCCTTGAAAAGCGAGGGGGCTTTGATGTTATATATATTATATAGACTGCCTTTTTTCGGCGTGGCTTTGTTGTTTTGTCAAGCCGCCTTTTGCTTCGCGCGTTTGTTTTCTGTTTCAATTATAAATATGTTAAATCTCCGAGCGCGGCGATTCTTTCAGTTGAAAATTTTGTCCGCGTCGTCGAAAGGAGTTTGGTCGTCCTTGAAATACGTCCTTCCCGCTCCGAAGTAGCCGACAAAGCTGCCTTTTTCTCCCTCGTCGTCGGAATGCGCGCAGCTCATTTTATACACAGTTACGCCGCTTATTTCTATCGGAGCGGCATCTATTGTCAACTGCGCTTTTTCATTGAAAAGCGAGTTGTCTCCGCTTCGGCGTTGATGGTACAAAACGTAGTCCGAGTTGATTTTTTCTATGGTTTCGCCAAGACGGAAATGCAGCCAATGTCCCGTTTCCAGCAGTGCGACGAGGTCGGCTTCCGTGGGTTGGGTTTTGAATACCGCCGAGTCGATTATGTCTATGTTTGTTTTGCTGCCTGCCTGATAAACTCTCGAATACATACGCGTAAAAATAAATTTGCTTTCAGGATCGGTCTCGTCCGTCGACGGCTGTCTGATGAAAATTTCCGTTTCGGTATCGGTATTGGCTTTGGTGAATTCGACGGAGGTGTCGAGAGCGTATTCGAGTTGGTTGCCCGTTGAGCCGATAAAGTGTATGTGGGAACAGGTGTCGGCGGGAAACCATATTTGCGTGGCTTTCGTGCTTATTTTCAGTCCCGAAAAGGTATCGGAGCCGCTCGTGTCCAGCTTGCCGTCCTCCGTCAGCTTGGGAGTGATTGTGAGATTGCTTATATCAATGGAGACGCATTCGGGAGCTAGACTGCCCATGCTTCCCCAATTGTAAAAATTGAGGCTGTAATCGTCGAAAACAAGCGTTTTGTCCTCGCCGAGGTTGGGCAGCACTATGCGCAGGGAAATTCCGCCGTCGGTTATGGGTTGTCCGTCAACCGTTATGGTTTCGTTGCCGGTGAAGATGGCGGTAGTTTCTCTTGATTTCTTACCGGTCGCGGAGTCGTAAACGGGTATATTTTCAACCGTGTAGGATTGAAATTCAGCCGCGCCGGCCAAAATGGCGTAATACATGAAGTCAAATGCCTGCGCAGTAAATTCTGTTATAAAAAAATTTGAAAAATCAAGTATTATTATCAGATTGTTGAGGTATTCGCACAGTGAGTTTTCGTATTTGGCATAGTGAAGAATACCGTTTGTTCTCAGACTTTCGTTTATTTTATCGTTTCCGCCGGCGGGGAATGCACCCGAAACGGAAAGTCCGCCGTCGGTGATTTTCACGTCGAAGCCGCAGCCGCGGTCGTTTCTGTTTTCGCCCGCCAAAATTTTGCTTTGTTCTTCAAGAGAGGCTTGGTCGTGGTCGGGGACGGGCGTGACGTCGGGTTCCTCCGCAGAAGCGAAAGAGAGCGCGCCCTCTCCCGAGATACCCGTCGAGGGCGACGCAAGCAGCGCGAGGGGCGCGACGACTGCTGAAAGGAGCAAGGCGGCGAGCAGCAAAGCGCCCGCTATCCTTACCCTGCGGTTAAGCGTCTGTTTTTTCACCTTCGTCCTCCTTTGAATCCAACGGGACGTTTTGCGTTTTATTCCCGTTCGCCGAGCTGAACGAAAACGCGCCCGTAGCTTTAATCTGTCTGTACACCTTGGCGACGCGCCCGATTTTTCTTCCGTTGTTCAAACTGCGGAGAGCCTTTTCCGACTCCGCCGCCTTTTTCGCGTCGCCTTCCGCCGTGCGGGATTTTTTGTTTGTAGAAAAAGCTTTATTTTCAACGCGCCTAATCAAACCGTCGGCAAGCAGCTGTTCAAAGCTCCTTGACGGGGGCGCAAAGTCCTGCGGGACCTTTTCGATTATTGTCAGAGAATGGGTTTGCGCCAAAAGCTTTATCAGCTCCGACGCGAATTTTACGCCGCGCTCGCTGTTTACGCGAAACAGAGAGGGCACGCCTCGATAAAATTTGCCGCGCTCGGAAACGTCGCAGATAAAATATTTGGCTTCCGTCGTCTGCGGCTCGATTGCAAGGCAGAGCAAAATCTTTCTGCCTCTTACGTTCAGCTTTGCGAGGAGCTTTCTGCCCTTTCTGAACGTTTCGCACCGTTTGCTTATGCGCGCTTTGACTCCCGAAAGGGAAAGCAAAGCGTTTTTTATTGCGGAGTAGCGTCTTTTTACGTCGTCGTCCGCCAAAATCAGCCTTGCGCCGAATGTTTTTACAAAATATTCCTGTTTGTCCGTTAAAAAGAACGGAGGCTTCTGCGCGGCGGTTTCCGTTTTTTTATCCGTCGCGTCGTCAAAAGCAATTGCCGCCGAGCTGAGAGCGTCGTCAACCGTCGTCGCAGTCCGTTTGGTCGTGTTGCCGCCGCCCTGCGTTTCCGCAGCCGCGTCGCGCGCGGTGAACAGAATGACAAGCTCCCAGACCAGATAAATCGTCATAGCCGCGCACGGGCAGATAATCAGACTGATTATTCCCGCTTTGGAGCCGACAAAGCCCACGGTTTTGTTGAGGAACGCGGGCAGGGGAGTGGCTTTGCCCAGCACAAAATCCTGCGGTACGTAATAACCGTCGTCGAATACGTTGCTCGTGCCCTTTGTCAGATAAGTTCTTCTTCCCTCTGCGTCGGTTGAAACGGCGACGACCTCGTGCACCCAAACGGGGCAGTCCTTTACAAGCTCCGCGGAAAAAGCGTTTTTGTATTGGGCTACCGCGCGATAAAAAACAATCACGTCGCCGACGTCGTATTGGTCTTCCCGATTGACGAAAACGACGTCGCCGACATAAAGTTCGCTTGCTTCCATGCTTTTTGACCTGATTACGCCAAACCTCAGTCCCGCAACGCCGTTTTCGCGCTGCGCGAGGGTGGACACGGTCATAAACAGGGAAAAAAGCAAAACAAGCGCAAACAGGACGTCGAGGACGACGCCGAGAGATTTTTCAATTTTTTCGCTTTTGAAAATACTCATGGTTTGCCTCCCGTTTGCGCTTGCGCTCGGTTAAGTGATTGCGAAATTAATCTTGCGTCTGCGTCAGATTCAGCGAAAAAGTCAGACTGTCGGTAAAGGCTTTTGCGGGAGCGCTGTCTTTGACGGAAACCGTGATTGTGTAAACCACGGGCGTGCCCTGTGTGACGACCTCTGTTGCTTGGGCGGCTTCTTCTCCTACCTTGATTTCGACTTCAAAATTGCTTTCTGCGGACACGGTTGCCGTGAGCTTGGAGTCTATGGTTATGTTGGAGTCGGCGGCAAAGGTGTTGGTTACCGTCACGGTGAAAACCCACGTGTCAGTCGTTTTGTTTGCTTCCGCAAACGTGAAGGTCACGCTGTGGCTTTCGGCTGTTGTCGTTTCGTCAAAGCTGTAAGACGACTGACCGAAGCTCACCTGCTTGGTGCCGCTCGCGTCCGCAAAAGCTACCGTTGCGTTGACGTCGGTCGGGTTGAAGGTGAGCGTGCCCGTCGAGCTTAACGTGACGCTTGATGCCGCCCAGATGCCCACGCACATAACGGCGAGCACAAGCGCAAGCGAAACGATGGTTGAAAAAATCCTTACTTTTCTTCTCATAAAAAGGTCTCCTTTTTGTATTTATATCGCGTCGTCGCATACCCTTTCGGGAAAAGGGTATGCGACGATTTAATATCCGACATTTTGTTTTCCGAACGGGGAAATCTTTCGGCAATACCGTTTGTGTGTAAAATTATAACATCTGTCTCTTATACACATCTGACGCTGCCGACGA
>ENA-OZKX01000204-OZKX01000204.1-human-gut-metagenome-genome-assembly--contig:-NODE-204-length-29912-cov-8.718291_pt1 | contig 29912 bp, 25 predicted proteins | sample MGYA00244831_ERZ653774 | MGnify/ENA primary metagenome ERZ653774 (study PRJEB26926, sample SAMN06165314) | human gut metagenome | biome: ENVO:00009003; feature: ENVO:2100002; material: ENVO:00002003...
TTGTTTAATTTACAAGGTGCACGCTCCATTCGCGGAACAGGTGTTATCTTAACACTATAGTTTCGAATTGTCAACACCTTTTTTCAATTTTTTCAGAATTATTTTCTGGTGTCCTTTTTCACTCTTCATGAAGACAAATCCGGAACAGGATGTTATAATAAGGTATTCTTTATTCTTCCATCGGCAGGGGGTGTATTTGCTTGCAATTCCGCCGCATAACGGCAACCTTCGGAAAGCTCGACCGCCGCGCGCTGACATTTGAAAAGGGGCTCAATATCATCGAAGCGCCGAATGAGTCCGGCAAGTCCACCCTGCTCGCCTTTCTGCGCGTGATGCTCTACGGTTTCCCGGCGCGCGAGCGCGGCGCGTTTGCCGACAAAAACCGCTATGCCCCCTGGTCGCTTGCGCCCATGCAGGGCGCGCTGGAGCTCATCTGCCGCGCGGGTGATCTCACACTCACGCGCGACACGCTTCGTGCGGGCGACCCGATGGGCCGTTTTTCCGCCGTCTACACCGGCAGCGGCGAAGCCGTCCCCTCCCTCACCGCCGAGGACGCCGGCGAGCAGCTGCTCGGCGTACCGCGCGAGGTCTACGAGCGCAGCGCGTTCATTTGCCAGAGCAGCCTGACGGTCGACGCAAGCGCCGAGCTCGAGCGCCGCATCGCCGCACTCCTCACGACCGGCGATGAGCACGCATCCTGCACCGACGCCATCAAGTCACTCAAAAAGCAGCTCAACGCGCGCAAATATAATAAGTCCGGCCGCATCCCCGCGCTGGAGGCCGAGATCGGCGAATTGACGCGCTCTCTCGACGAGCTGGCGCAGCTCGACGCACGCAAGCAGGAAGCAGAAGCCGCGCTTTCTGCCCTTGGCAGCGAAGAGGACGCGCTTCGCGCCGCGCTCCGTGCGCATGATATCTGCGATGCGCAGGAGCAGCTCGCAGCCATCTCCCGTGCCAAAGCCGTCGCGGAGGATGCCGCCCGCCAAGCCGAGCTTGCAGCACGCACCCTCCGGCTGAACGCTTGTCCGCCGCGTGAGGTCGTTGCGCAGGGCCGCGCCGCATGGGACGGCTTGAAGGGCCGCAAGTCCGAGATCGACCGGGCCGAGCTCCGCTGCGAGGAAGCTGAGACCGCCCTGCGCCGATTTGACGCGCAGCACGCCGCTCCGTCCCTCTCCCCCTTCTATTATATAGGTCTTGCACTCGGCGCTCTGTCCGCACTGGCGCTGATCGCCTGCACCGTCTTGCAAACGCCGCCGCTCTATGATATCGTACTGGGCATAGCCGCGATCGTCGGCGCCGCTGCCGCCGCCCTGCTCCATGTGCGCCACCGCAAAGCCTTTACCGCGCATGGCACGCTCCGCAGGCAACTGCTTGACGCGCTCAACAGCGCCGCTTCCGCAAAGGAGGCGCTGCTCGCTTCCTACGATTCGTCCGCCGCCGCGCTGCTCGCGCTCATTCCGGCAGGCAGTCTCTCCCGCGCGACCGCATATATCACCGACGCGCTCGCGCAGTATGACGCGTTCGACGCCCTCAGCCGCAAGGCGGACGAAGCGCGCGCAAGGTATGAGCTCCTCTGCGCGCAGCGTCCGGCAACACCAATACCCGACACGCCCGTTGTCCGTCCCACACGCTCCCGTGCAGCGCTTCGGGATGCGCTCACGGAGCTTTCCGAGCAGCGCCGCGCCCTGCAAAGTGAGCTCGACCAAACCGCAGGCCTCCGCCGTGCCGTCGGTGAACGCGAAACGCTTGAAGCGCAGCTCGCGCAAAAGCGCGAGGCGCTTTCCAAGGTGCAGGCGGAATACGATGCCATCGCCCTTGCAATGGACGCCCTGCAAAGCGCCAACACCGCACTGCAAAGCCGCTTTTCCCCCGCGCTCAGCCGCCGCGCGGGTGAGCTCTTCTCCCGTCTGACGGGCGGCAGATACGAAAGCGTCCTGCTCGACCGCGATTTCGGCGCGCAGGCCGGTGAAACAGGCGCGGCCGTTGCGCACGACGCGCACTGCCTGAGTCTCGGCGCGCTCGACCAGCTCTATCTTGCCGTGCGCCTCGCCATCTGCGAGACCGTTTTGCCCGCGGACGACCCCATCCCCCTCGTGCTGGATGACGCGCTCGTCCGCTTTGACGACGACCGCTGCCGCGCCGCGCTCGAGCTATTATATGAAGAGAGCCAAGCACACCAGATCCTGCTCTTCACCTGTCAGCACCGTGAAGCCGCGTACCTCTCCGGGCGCAACGGCGTCACGTTCCTCAGTCTGTAACCTACTTTGTTAAAAGGAGAACACCTCATGTCCACATTGCAAGCCCTGCTCCTCCCCAGCGACTTCATCGGTCTATGCGAACTGTTCCTGCTCTACATCGCTTATAGCGTACTCGGCTGGTGCGGCGAAATGCTGTACTGTTCCATCCCCAAGGGCCATATCTGCGAAAAGAGAGGCTTTCTCAACGGCTTCCTCTGCCCCATTTACGGTCACGGCGCACTGCTCGTGCTCTACTGTCTGCACGGCGGCTTCAAGAACCCGGTGCTGACGTTCATCTTCGGTGCCATCGTCACATCGGTCCTCGAATACTTCACAAGCTGGGTCATGGAAAAGCTCTTCCATATGCGCTGGTGGGACTACTCCCATTATAAGTTTCAGATCAACGGCCGCGTCTGTCTTTTGAACTCCGCGTGCTTCGGCCTTGCGAGCGTTCTTTTGTGCCATGTTGTGCAGCCGTGGCTCTGGGCGCACATCACCGGTCTCGGCGCGGCCATCACCGTGCCGCTCGCCTCGTTCATCTTCGGCATTTACCTCATGGATACGATCCTCTCCTTCCGCAGTGCCTTCCAGCTCAGCTCTCAGATGGGCAAGCTGCGCGAGCTGCAAGCCGAGCTCAAGGACTACGTTGCCGAAAAGCGCGAGGAGAGCCAGGAGCGCAAGGCCGAGCGCCGCGCCGAGGTGCGCGAGCGCGCCCGCACGCTGCGCGACAGCGCCGATATCTTCGAGCGCCGCCTGCTCTACTCCCACCCCGATATCCGCAAGACGCGCGAAGATCTGCTTGCCGCCATCCGCGCCCGCCTGAACGAGAGCGAGGCCGAGGCCAGGAAAGCGGCCGACGAGCTCTTCGGCGATGAGCACAAGGCATGATTTGTCAGGCCGCGCGCGGTTGACTTCCGCGCGCGGCTGGTATACACTGTTGCAAAATCCACCCGGCAAAGGAGATCATACAAACTATGAGCGAATGCACCCATAATTGCTCCACCTGCGGCGAGAGCTGCGCGGAGCGCGCGACGCCGCAGTCCCTGCGCAAGGCGCCGCATCCGGAGAGCCGCATCGGAAAGGTGTTCGGCGTCGTTTCCGGCAAGGGCGGCGTGGGCAAGTCGATGGTCACAAGCCAGCTTGCCGTCACCATGCACCGCCGCGGCTTCAAGGTCGGCGTCATGGACGCCGATATCACGGGTCCCTCTATCCCCAAGGCCTTCGGCGTGCACGACAAGGCCACCGGCTCGCAGACAGGGCTTTATCCCTGCGCCAGCCGCACAGGTGTGGAGCTGATGTCCATCAACCTGCTGCTCGAGGACGAGACCGATCCCGTCATCTGGCGCGGCCCCGTCATCGGCGGCGTTGTCCAGCAGTTCTGGACGGACGTGGTCTGGGATGTCGACTACCTCTTCGTCGATATGCCCCCCGGCACGGGCGATGTGCCGCTGAGCGTCTTCCAGTCCGTCCCGCTCGACGGCATCGTCATCGTCACCTCCCCGCAGGACCTCGTCTCCATGGTCGTGGAAAAGGCCGTGAAGATGGCCGAAAAAATGGATATCCCCATCGTCGGCCTTGTGGAGAACATGAGCTATGTTTCCTGCCCCGACTGCGGCAGAAAGATCTACCTCTTCGGCGAGGGCAAGAGCGAAGAGGCCGCCAGGCGCCATTCTCTTCCTCTGCTCGCTCAAATGCCCATCGACCCCGCGCTCGCCGCGCTCACGGACGATGGCCGCATCGAGGACTTTTCGGGCTCCTGGCTCGATCCCGTCGCCGATGCGCTTGAAAAAACGGAAAAGCGCGCCGAATAACGCCGGCGCAGCAAAAAATCGCACCTCATATGAGGTGCGATTTTTAATATCCTGTTTTGCCTTAGTCGTTGGAATAGTTGTCGAAGTAGCCCTGGATGTAGACGATGGGCGTGCCCTTGTCTCCGCTGCCGCTCGTCAGGTCGCACAGCGAGCCGATCAGGTCGGTCAGGCGGCGGGGCGTCGTGCCCTCGGACACCATGTTGCCGACGAGACTCTCGTCCGTCTTCTCGCGGATGCGCTCCTCAATGGCCGCCTTGAGCGCCTCGCCCTTAAGATCGCCGAAGTCATTGTCGGCAAGGTACTTGAGCTTCAGCTCGTTCGGCGTACCGACAAGACCCTTGGTGTAGCCCGGGGAAACAACAGGGTCGGCGAGCTCCCAGATCTTGCCGACGGGGTCCTTGAACGCGCCGTCGCCGTAGACCATGGCCTCAATGCGCTTGCCGCTGGCCTTGCTCAGGCGCTCGCTCAGCTCCTCGGCAACGGCCATGCAGTCGCGCGGGAAGAGCTTGACCGTCTCCTCGGTCGCCTTGTTGGAGCCGAGCAGACCGTACTCCGCGTTGTAGCCGCTGCCGTCGACGCTCTTGTTGAGCAGATCGTCCAGGCCGAGCACCACGCGGGCGCCGCCCTCCTTGAGCAGGCGCTTGCTGCGCGCGCGGGTGTGGATATCGCAGGTGATGACGGCGTCGGTGTAGTCCAGCAGCGTCTGCACGCGGTTGCCGAAGATGACCTCGACCTCCGCGCCCGCATCCTTGATGATGCCGGAGTAAAAGTCAATGTAGTCAACGCCCGTGAAGGGGTGAACCGCCGCGCCGAACTTTTCGCGGAACTGCGCAAGCGTCAGCACATCGCGGTAGGGGTCCACGCCCGCGGCGTCGAGCTTGTCCCAGTCGACAAGGCCGTTGCCGACCTCGTCGGAGGGGTAGGAGAGCAGCAGCACGATCTTCTTGCAGCCCATGGCCATGCCGCGCAGCAGAAGCGAGAAGCGGTTGCGGCTCAGGATGGGGAACGCGACGCCCACGGTGCCGCCGCCGGTCTTTTCGCGCACATCCTTGGCGATCTGGTCGAGCGTGGCGTAGTTGCCCTGCGCACGCGCCACAACGGATTCCGTCACAGCGACCACGTCGCGGTCATGCGGCTCGATGCCCGCCTCCTTCCACGCTTCCACCACGGAAGCGGCGGCGACCTCAGCAATATTATCTCCCTCGCGGATGATGGGTGCGCGCACGCCGCGCGCAACAGTTCCGATCGTTCTCATAGCTATCTCTCCTTCAAATCAGACAGGTTGGTCAAAGAGCCGGCTCCGGCTCTTGCAAGTCATACAGTTCTGTATTATAATCACCGCAAAGGAATAAGTAAAGCATCGTTTTTTGATAATAACTATCGTCTATTCTTATGTCAGGAGGTCCCTTCGATGGTCAAGCTGGAGCTCTACCGCGTGTTTCGCGAGGTCGCCGAGGTCGGCAACATCTCCCTCGCCGCCGAAAATCTCTATTTTTCGCAGTCCGCCGTCAGCCAGAGCGTCAAGCAGCTCGAGCAGCAGCTCGGCACGCGTCTTTTCCTGCGCTCGCCGCGCGGCGTCTCCCTCACGGAGGACGGACGTCTCCTCTTTGAATATGTGCGCAGCGCCATGGGCCTTTTGGAAACGGGCGAGGATAAGCTGCAGCAGTCACGCACGCTTCAGGCCGGCACGCTCGTCATCGGCGCGAGCGATACCGTGACGAGTCAGTTCCTGCTGCCGTATCTCGACGCGTTTCACCGCAGCTATCCCAATATCCACATCCGCATCATCAGCGGCCGCAGCTACAAGGTGCTGGGCCTTCTCCGCGCGGGAAAGGTCGATATCGCCTTCGCCAGCGCGCCCGGCGACGCGGACGACTTAGAGCACGTCCCCTGCCTCCGAACGCACACCTGCTTTGTCGCCGCGCCGGACTACCCCTGCGATTTCAGCCGCGCCTATACGCCGGAGGAAATCGCCGCCTTTCCGCTCATCCTGCTTGAGCGCAAGGCCTCCTCGCGCACGTACCTCGAAAAATACTTTCTGCAAAGCGGCGTGAAGCTCACGCCCGAGATCGAGCTTGGCGCGCGCAGCCTTCTGGTCGACCTTGCAAAGATCGGCTTCGGCGTCGCGGGCGTCACGCGGGAATTTGTCCAAAGCGAGCTGGCACGCGGCGAGATCCGCGCGCTTTCGACCTCCTTCGCCATCCCGCCGCGCAGCGTGGACCTGTGTATGCTGCGCAACGTGCCGCACAGCGCCGCCACGCAGCGCTTCGCGCAGGATCTGCTCGAAAAAATGCAGGCCGGCGCCCCCTCCAATTAGTTTTTGCGGCCCCACCTTTCCTTTGCGCGGCGGTTTGCTCCGTTTTCTTCATTTTTCGCCAGTCGTTTTTTTAATTATTAAATTAACGAAAGTTTATCATCAATTTGCATAATCTTTTCATAAAATCTTTGGCGCTTTTGGAGCCGCCGTATCGCTTGACTTCTTTCCGCCCTCATGTTACGCTTTTGTTGCTGAAACAAACGAATATCTACCAATGACGCCTTCGGAATCAACGCAAACCGGGGGCCGAGGAAACTCTGGAGAACTCATTGAATTGAGTGCCGAAGGTGCAAGACCGTAAGGGTCGAATCTCTCAGGCAAAGGGACAGAGAAAACCGGCATTGTCGACGCGCCGCTTTTCGTCCCCCGCTCGACAAAATGTCCTCTCCGGAGTTGCTGATCTTCGTATCGGCAACTTCTTTGTTTTTTAGGAGAGAGAGCTATGTTTGAATCGATCGAAAATGCGTTGTATCCCATTGTATGTGATATCAACACCTACCTCAGCAACTACATCCTTGTGTTCCTGCTGCTCGGCATTGGTTTCTGGTACTCCATCAAGACCCGCTTCGTCCAGATCCGCTGCTTCAAGGAGGGCTGGAACAGCGTGTTCGGCAATCTGTCGCTGCGCGGCAAGAAGCAGGACAGCGGCATGAGCTCCTTCCAGGCGCTTGCCACCGCCATCGCCGCCCAGGTCGGCACGGGCAACATCGTCGGCGCTTCCGGCGCCATCCTCACCGGCGGCCCCGGCGCCATCTTCTGGATGTGGCTGATCGCTTTCTTCGGTATGGCCACCATCTACGCCGAAGCAACCCTCGCGCAGGAAACGCGCATCGTCGAAGAGGACGGCAACATCAAGGGCGGCCCCGTGTACTACATCACCACGGCCTTCAAGGGCGGCCTCGGCAAGTTCCTCGCTGCTTTCTTTGCCATCGCCATCACGCTGGCGCTCGGCTTCTTCGGCTGCATGGTGCAGTCCAACTCCATCGGCTCCACGATGCAGACCGCCTTCGGCATCCCGTCCTGGATCGTCGGTCTCGTGCTCGTCGCCATCTGCGGCTTCATCTTCATCGGCGGCGTGCAGCGCCTCGCCTCCGTCACCGAGAAGGTCGTCCCCATCATGGCTGCGATTTTCCTGCTCGGCGGTCTCGTCGTTCTGATCTTCCGCATCAAGTATGTCCCCGCGACCTTCGGCATGATCTTCAAGTATGCCTTCGCTCCGCAGGCCATCATCGGCGGCGGCTTCGGCTATGCCATCAAGACCGCCATTTCTCAGGGTGCAAAGCGCGGCCTGTTCTCCAATGAGGCCGGTATGGGTTCTACCCCCCATGCCCACGCGCTCGCGAACGTCAAGTGCCCGCACGATCAGGGCGTTGTCGCCATGATCGGTGTGTTCATCGATACCTTCGTCGTCCTGACCCTCAACGCGCTCGTCATCATCTCCACCCTCTACACCGAGGGCGGCCCCCTCCACGACTGCGGCGCCGCTGCCGCCAGCACCACGCTCGGCAAGACCAACCTCGCCCAGACCGCCTTCGGCGTTGTCTTCGGCGAGAGCGCGGGCAATATGTTCGTCGCGGTGTGCCTGTTCTTCTTTGCCTTCTCCACCATCCTCGGCTGGAATCTCTTCGGCAAGATCAACGTCGCCTACCTCTTCGGCAAGAAGAGCGTCATCGTCTACACCATCCTCGCGCTCATCTTCATCTTCCTTGGCACGATGATGGCCAACGACCTCGTCTGGGAGCTGAGCGATATGTTCAACAACCTCATGGTCATCCCCAACGTCATCGCCCTCTTTGCCCTGACGAACCTTGTGGTCAAGCACGCCAACGACCCGAGCCGCGACATCAAGAAGTAAATCCCTTCCGTCAAATAGAGAAGGACCGTTTCCGATGGAAACGGTCCTTTTTATGTTCTTTTCAGAAGTGCTCGCGCGCGTATTTCATCAGCTCCTCGCGGAAATCCGGGTGTGCGATGGAGGCCATCGCCTCCGCGCGCTCGCGCATGGACTTGCCCGCAAGACGCACCACGCCGTACTCCGTCGCCACATAGTCGATCATCGTGCGCGGAGCGGAAACAGTGCTGCCGCCGGGGATCGCCGCAACGATGTTGCTCTTGCGCTCGCCATCCTTCGTCACGCGCGAGGAATTGATGCAGATAAAGCCCTTGCCGCCCTTGGAGCGGAACGCGCCCTCAAGGAAGTCCATCTGCCCGCCGACGCCCGAAAGCTGCCGCGTTCCGGCGCTCTCCGCATTCTCCTGCCCCATGAGATCGAGCTGCACGCCGCCGTTGATGCTGATAACGTTGCTGAGGCGTCCGATGCGCTCGACCGAATGGATGTAGTCGAGGTCGCCGGGGTGGAAGCGCTGCGGCTCCGCGTCGAGCCAGTCGTAGAGCTCCTGCGAGCCCATGGCAAGGTTCCAGCTCGCAAGCCCTGTGTCGAGCTCCTTGCGCGCGCCCGTCAGCTTACCCGCCCGATAAAGCTCCAGAAACGCGTCCGAGATCGTCCCCGTGTGGCAGCCGAGGTCCTTCTTGTCCGACTCCGCGAGCATCCGCGCCACCGTGTACGGTACGCCGCCCACGCCGAGCGACAGCGTCGCCCCGTCGGGGATCTCATTCACCACGAGCCTTGCGATGGCGATATCCGTCTCGCTCGGCGCGCGGTATGAGCGCACTGGCAGCGGCTCATGCTCTCCCTCGACGACATAGTCCGCCTCGCTCAGGTGCACGCGGTGCGAGCCGTCCACGCCCTGCAAGCGCGGATAGCGCTCGTTGATCTCGAAGATGACCGTGCGGGCGCTTTCAAAAATCGTGCGCCATGCAAAGTTCGAAATGCCGAGCCCGCAATATCCTCTCTCATCAGGCCGCGACACCGGCACGAACGCCACGTCGCAGCGCAGATGCCTGTCGCGGTACAGATACGGCAGATACCGCAGCGCCACGGGCAGGAACTGCACGAGCCCCCGCGATTGGAGCTTTCGCTCGTAGTCGCCGATGTGCCAGCTATAGTAGGAAAAGCTCTCCTGCTCGGGGTCCGACTCCACGATCTCGATGCGCGGCCGGATGACAAGTCCGCCGCGCACCTTCACGTCCTTCACCTTCCCCCTGCGTGCGGCGAGCGCGCGGTCCAGCAGCTCCGGAAAGCCCGCGCCGAAGCCGTAATCCACCCAGTCGCCGTCGCGGACGGCCAGCACAGCCTCCTCCGGCGTGACAAATTTTCCCTTGATCGTCTCCATCTGTCTATTCCTTTCTCTTTTCAGCAGAGTTCCCGAAACGCCCGCGGCAAGCCGCGCTCAATGAGCGCGAGCGGGCTTGCGCAATAGGCCGTCATCTCTTCCTCCAGCAGCTCACCCGCGCGGCCATGCAGCCAAACGCCGAGCGCTGCCGCGTCCCGCGCGTTCGCGCCCTGGCACAAAAGCGCGGCGATCACCCCCGTCAGCACATCGCCGCTGCCGCCCTTCGAGAGCGCCGAGCTGCCCGTCGTATTGCGGTACAGCGTCCCATCCGGCAGGGCGATAAGTGTCCGGTGTCCCTTGAGCACCAGGCAGCAGCCGTACCTTTCCGCAAATTCGCAAGCGTATGCCGCGCGGTCCTTCGAGGAAAGCTCCTCGAGCGTCCGCCCGCTCAGGCGGGCGAACTCACCGTCGTGCGGCGTCAGGATCGTCGCGCGGCCGCGCCGGTCGTCGAGCCGTTCCGGGCAGCCCTGCAGGGCGTTCAGCCCGTCGGCATCCAGCACCATCGGCTGCCGCGCCTGCCACAGGATCGCATGGACGAGCCGTTCCGTTTCCTTCCCGCGCCCGAGTCCGGGGCCGAGCGCGATCACGTCGCAGCCCTCAAGCTTGTCCTGCATCGCGTCCAGCGACGCAAGGCAGAGTCTCCCGTCCGCCTCCGGCAGCGGGAAGGGCATTGCCCCCGCGCATTTCGCGGCTTCGACGGCCCAGATGCTCTCCGGCACGCCGAGATAGACGAGACCGCAGCCTGAATGCTCCGCCGCGCTCGCCGCGAGATACGGCGCGCCCGTATAGCCCACGCTCCCGCCGATGACGAGCAGCTTGCCAAAATCGCCCTTGTGCCCGTCCTGCTTTCGCACCGGCAGCAGCCCCTTCACCCAAAAGTGGGTAAGCTCTGTTTCACGCATCGTCCGTTCCCTCCGCAAGCTTCAGTTTTTCCGCGCGCGGCAGCTTTTTGATGGCAGCCTCCCGCCGCAGCGCCGCGCCCTTGTCGGCGCACATTTCGCGATACACGATCGCGACGGGCGGGTGCGACCTTGTGTACTTCGCCCCGCGAGCGCTCCTGTGTTCTTCAAATCGCCGCTCCACATCCGTTGCGCTGCCCGTGTAGAGCGAGCCGTCCGCGCAGCGGAGCATATAAACGTACCACATCAGTATTTCATCGCGCCCGTTGCGCGCAGCGCGTTGCAGAGCGCGGCCGCCGCCTGCTCGCGCAGGATCGGTGCCTTCGGCTCGATGTGCGCAAGGTCGGTGCAGTACATTGTCACCGCGTTTCCGTCTTCATCCGTCACAGAAGATGTCAAAAGGTCGACGCAGCGGATCGCCCATGGCGAAAAGCTCTTATACTGCGCAAGCGGCTGCAAAATGGCCAGCGGATGCTCATCGAGATAGGCGCGCGCATCCAGATTCAAAAATTCGACCAGGCGGCCCAGCACCGTGATGAATTCCTCCTGCGTCATCGTCGCGTTCGGCGCAAATTTTCTGTCGCCGACGCCGGACACCAGCCCCAGCGACGCCATCGCGTTCACCGAGGACGCATACCAGCTTCCCTTCGGCACGTCGGCAAAATAGCCGTCCGCCGACGAATAGACATCGAGCGCCTGCGCCAGCAGCGCGCAGACCTCCGCGCGCGTCATCGTGTCGCCCGGCCGGAACTTTCCTTTGTCGCCAAAGACGATGCGGTACGCCGCGAGCGTATTGATCTCCTTCTCATACGCGCTGCCCGAAGCATCGGAAAAGTCCATGCTCATCTCCGCCTTGCCGCACTTTTCGCGCGCCTGCGCGCTCGTCACGCGCTCCTCCGTGCCGTTCTCGCCCCAGTAGAGCTCCGCATCGGGCGCGAGCGCGCGCAAAACAGCCTCCAGCGCCGGTGTCTGCTGCTTTGCCTCAGCGATATCCATATAAAAACTGAGACCGTTCAGCACCAGATGCAGGTACGCGCTGTCATCCGTCGGCTTTTCGCCCGCGAGCAGCTGCGCGACTGCCGAGGCCGTCCCCTGCGGGATATAGAGCGTCGGAATAACGCCCACGCGGTCGCTCGTGTTGCCGCCCGCGCAGTAGAAGCGGTACGCCGTCACCTTCACGGCGTCGTCCGTCAGATACGGGCAGTTCGTCCCGTCGTAGACGATCTGCGCCACGCCCTTGCCGTAGCTGCGCTCGCCGATGACGATGCCCGAGCCCGTGCCGAGGATGCCGCCCGCAAAAATTTCCGACGCGCTCGCGCTGCCCGCGTCCGTCAGCACGATGGCAGGCTTGTCCGTCAGGTCCGCGCCCGCATAGCGCTCGGGGATGGCATCGCCGTCGCGGTCGACAAAATAGGCAAGCTCTCCCTTGCCCGCAAAGGTCCCGAGCGCCGTCACCGCTGCGGAGGTAAGGCCGCCTCCGTTGCCGCGCAGATCCACGATCCATGTGCGCACGGCGCTCGAGTATTTGCGCACGCCATCCTGAAAATATGTCCCCGTCTGCGAGCCGAAGCTGTCGCAGTCGATATAGCCGACGCCGCCTTCCGCGCTGACGCTTGTATTCGTCTGCGTGACGAGCGCGCGCGTCACGGTGAAGTCCTTTTTGCTGCCGTCCGCGCGCAGGACCGTCACGCGCACCTGCGTGCCCGCCTCGCCGAGCAGCTTTTCGCGTGCCTCGGCCGTTCCCGGCACGCAGTTCTCTCCGTCGATGGCAACGATCACGTCGCCCGCGAGCAGTCCCGCCTGCTCCGCGCCGCCGCCTTTGAGCGTCGACACGATCTCAATGCCGTCTTCGCCGTATAAGATCTCCGCGCCGATGCCGACAAAGCTCTCTTCACCCTCCACGTCGGAGAGGAAGGCTTCATATTCCTCCCCCGTCATGTAATAGGTGTAAGCATCCGTGTAGGAAAAGAGCTCGTCGAGCGAGCTTGCGTCCTGCGCCGCGCGCGGCAGGCGGTCAACGTAGCTGCGCTGCAAAATTTCGCGCGCTTCCTCCACGCTCAGCGCCTGCGCGCCCGTTGCAAGGAGCAGCGCCGCAGCGCAGGAAAATGCGCCGAGGCGCAGACCTTTCTCTTTCATGGTGTTTCTCCTTTGTTTCTCAGTGTGCCTTCATTATACCGTGACGGGCGCAAAAAGCAAATGAAATTCCTGCCCGCCGCCCGCCTTGCCAAGCGGTCGAAAATAGGCTATACTATCGGCATAATGAGAAATATTTGCTTTCTGGAGGATATTATGGACGAGCAGAAAACCACCGGCACCCTATACATCGTCGCAACGCCCATCGGCAACTCGCGCGATATGTCCGAGCGCGGACGCGAGATCCTGTCCACCGCCGACATCATCGCCGCCGAGGACACCCGCCGCAGCGTGGTGCTGCTCAACAAGCTCGGCATCCGCGGCAACAGCCTGAGCGCCAACCATAAATTCAACGAATACGGCAAGGCCAAGTGGTTCATCGAGCAGCTCGCCGCCGGCAAGAGCATCGCCGTCATCACCGACGCGGGCACGCCCTGCATCTCCGACCCCGGCAACGAGCTCATTCGCGCCGCGGTCGAAAACGGCATTCGCGTCGTCGGCGTGCCCGGCTGCTGCGCCGCGGTCAACGCGCTGTCGATCTCGGGCTTTGACCTCTCGACCTTTTTCTTCTATGGCTTTTTCCCGCGCGAGACGGCCGACCGCCGCCGCGTGCTGATGATGATGCGCAAGGGCGACACCGCGACCTACGCCTTTTACGAATCTCCCAAGCGCATCATGAGCGTCATCGACTTTTTTATCGCGGAAAACGCGCAGCTGCGTCTCTGCCTCTGCAACGACATGACGAAGCTCCACGAGATGACCTTCCGCGGCACGCCCGCCGAGGTCAAGGACCAGCTCATCGCGAAGGAAACTTACGAAAAGGGCGAATATGCCCTCATCGTCGAGGTCTGCGACGACTACCGCCTGCGCGAGGTCGAGCATATCACCTCGCCCGAGGCGCTGCTCGTGGACTGCATGGTGCAAAACGACTGCACGGCCAAGGACGCGATCAAGCTGCTTTTGAAGGATGAGAACAACACCTACAGCAAAAACGAGCTGTACGCCGCGCACCTTGCGCTCAAAGAGAGGTTCGGCGCATGAGCATCGTTCTAAGCGACCTTGCCGAGCGCCTCGGCACGCTCACCAAGCTCGTCCTCGCAGAACCCGTCGCGCGCATCGACCACTCGCGCGTCACTGTGCGCCCGCTCGCCCTGCGCGGCAAGGCCTTCTTCCAGCTTGAATACCAGCAGGGGCAGAAGGTCTCGCACCGCAACGTCGCGCGCGGCGCGCTGCTCGAGACCTTCGAACAGGAGCTTGACGGCCTCTTCCGCTCCGTCACGCTCTGCACCGAGAGCGAAACGCGCCAGTACGTCCGCAAGGCGAACGGCGCGTACAAATGCACGGCGAAGTCCGGCGCGTCCCGCGCCGCCGTGACCGCCTCGCACAACCGCAAAAAAGAGTACATTTTGCGGGAGGGCGAGAACATCCCCGCCCTCGTCGATCTCGGCGTCTTCACGCCCGAGTTCAAGATCGTCAAGGCAAAGTACGACAAATATAAGCAGATCAACCGCTTCATTGAGCTTGTGGATGACGCCTTCCGCTCCTACGGGCGCGACGAGATCACCATTCTCGACTTTGGCTGCGGCAAATCGTACCTCACGTTCGTGCTCTACTACTATTTCGCCGTCAAGCGCGGCGTTCGCGCGAAGATCATCGGCTACGACCTCAAGGAGGACGTTGTCGCGCACTGCAACGAGGTCGCCGCGCGCTACGGCTACACGGACCTTCACTTTGTCGTCGCCGACGTGACGCGCGACGTGCTCTACGATGAGCACATCGATATGCTCGTCACGCTCCACGCCTGCGACGTGGCCACGGACTACGCCCTGCACTACGCCGTCTCCCGCGGCGTTGAGCACATCTTCTCCGTCCCCTGCTGCCAGCACGAGGTCAACAAGACCATCCGCAAGGGCGGCGACTTTGACCTTCTTCTCTCCCACGGGCTGTTTCAGGAGCGTTTCTCGGCGCTCCTGACCGACGCCATCCGCGCCGCCGTTCTGGAGGACGAGGGCTATGACGTCGACGTCATTGAGTTCATCGACTTTGCTCACTCGCCGAAAAACCTGATGCTGCGCTGCCGCCGCACGGGAAAGCGCGGCACAAAAAAGCGCACCGAAGCCCGCCGCCTGCGCGAGCAGTACGGCTTCGAGCAAACCCTATTGTCGCTCGTACAAAAGGATGAAACATAAAAATTTCACGCCCGCAGGCGTGAAAGAATCTTGATCCGTAAATCCCGACGACATGCGCGTCGGGATTTACTCTTTGCGCGGAGTGCGTGTCGAGCCTTGCGAGGCACAAAACGCAGCGAATCCTTCTCGAAGAAGTGGCTGCGCCACTTCTTCGATGATCTCAAAAAGAGGGACGCAGTTGAAAACTGCGTCCCTCTTTTTTGAATATTTTTTTACTGTGCCGTGCGCACGGTGTCGAGCGAGCGGTTGAGCAGATCCACGACCGGAGGGGCCACGAAGACCATCAGCACCGCCGTCGCCGCGCCCGAGATGACGCGCACCACCAGGCCGCCGAAGACATAGGCGTAGCTGTAATAGTTATAGATCACGCTGTCGATATACATCGCTCCCGTGTTGAGCGCGGTCACGACCAGCGCCGTTCCGATCAGCGCCGCGGTAAGCTGTCCGCGGCTGAAGCTGTAGCCGCAGTGCTTGGCGTAGAGGCCGACGAGCAGGCCGCGTGCCGCCTGCGGCAGGATCCACAGGATGGTGGTCGCGGTCACACCGTAGGTAAGCAGCTGGCCCATAAACGCACCGAGAAGACCCACCAGCAGGCCGCCGAGCGGACCGTAGAGCATCGCGCCCACGATGACGGGGAGCGACGCAACGGAGATGTTGATCCAGCCGAGCCGCACCGTGCCGGCAAAATTCAGCACAACGTAGACCGCCGTGAGCATCGCGATGGTGACGAGCTTGCGCGTGGACATCGTCGAGGACTTCCATGTGAAGATGACGGCGGCGATGAGGATGAGGGCGACCGCGATGATGATCGTCCACATGATGGGGGAAAGCGCTTCGATCTGAAGGGACATTGTGAGGACCTCCTTTTCAAAAATCATATGCTCCGCCTCGGCGGTGCGCCGTGCGGAACGGCTTGATCCGGGAAAAAGAAAACACCTCTCCCTCCGGATGGCAGGAACCACACGGAGGAGAGGCCTCACAATGCTCTCGTCTGAGTGGCAAGCGGATGCGGAAGCCATACTGCAAACCATGGGTTTTTCGTCCGTGGGCAACTTCCCATCCCAGCGGCACTGTTCGCTCTTCGCGTAAACACATGGCTTCCTACTCTGCCGGTGCAGCCCTTTCTCTCTTGGCTGCACGCTCAACATAGCAGACCGCACAGCACTTGTCAATCATTTTCCGTCTCTCTTTGCGCACTTTTGCCTTTTTTAGGCGATTCATCATTTTTTCTGAATAAAATCACCTTCCGCATTGGTCACTTATTCTTGACGCACCCACTCTTTTTTGCTATTCTAAGGGGTAGAGAGCACCGCGTGGAACCTGCGCTCCGCAGGCTCGCCAACGGTAGATACATCTAAATACTTAGGAGGATACCGCACCATGATCAAAGAAACCATGGAATTCCTGTCCCAGTATGACCCCGAAGTCGGCGCCACCATTGAGAAGGAATATCATCGTCAGCAGCGCAACATCGAGCTGATCGCTTCCGAAAACATCGTCTCCCCCGCCGTCATGATGGCGATGGGCACCTGCCTGACCAACAAGTACGCCGAGGGCTATCCCGGCAAGCGTTACTACGGCGGCTGCTACTGCGTCGACGAGACCGAGGAGATCGCCCGTCAGCGCGCCTGCAAGCTCTTCGGCGCCGAGCACGCCAATGTTCAGCCCCACTCCGGCGCTTCCGCCAACCTCGCCGCGTTCAAGGCCATGCTCCAGCCCGGCGACACCTACATGGGCATGAATCTCGCCCACGGCGGCCACCTGTCCCATGGCAGCCCGGTCAACATCTCCGGCCAGTACTTCCATCAGGTCCCCTACTCCCTCAACGACGAGACCGAGCAGCTCGACTATGATGAGATCTACCGCATCGCGCAGGAGTGCAAGCCCAAGATGATCCTGGCCGGCGCCTCTGCCTATCCCCGCAAGATCGACTTCGCCAAGTTCCGCGAGATCGCCGATTCCGTCGGCGCTTATCTCATGGTCGATATGGCGCACATCGCGGGCCTCGTCGCTGCCGGCGTGCACCAGAATCCCGTGCCCTATGCCGACGTTGTCACCACCACCACCCACAAGACCCTGCGCGGTCCCCGCGGCGGCATGATCCTCTGCAAGAACGAGATCACCAAGAAGAACATCGAGACCGGCGAGATGGAGACCATCACCCTCGCCAAGAAGATCGACTCCGCCGTGTTCCCCGGCACCCAGGGCGGCCCGCTCGAGCACATCATCGCTGCCAAGGCCATCTGCTTCGGCGAGGCGCTCAAGCCCGAGTTCAAGGCCTACGGCGAGCAGGTCGTCAAGAATGCCGCCGTCCTCGCTGAGGGTCTGAAGGCCGAAGGCTTCCGCCTGGTCTCCAACGGCACCGACAACCACCTGATGCTCGTCGACGTCCGCAACTTCAACATCACCGGTAAGGAGATCGAGCACCGTCTGGACGAGTGCTTCATCACCGTCAACAAGAACTCCATCCCCAACGACCCCGAGAAGCCGTTCGTCACCTCCGGTATCCGCGTCGGCACCCCCGCTGCCACCACCCGCGGCCTGAAGGAAGAGGAAATGAAGCAGATCGCGAAGATCATGGGTATGGTCGCCCGCGACTTCGAGGGCAACAAGAAGGAAGCTCAGGACGCCGTCGTCGCCCTGACCCAGAAGTTCCCCATCTACGAGTAAGATAACTCAAAAAAGAGAGGCTGTCCAAATGGACAGCCTCTCTTTTTTGATGGGGTCACACTCCGCTTCGTGCCTCGCTGCCATTGGCAGCTGCGACACGCGCGGAGCGAAAAGAGTTTTTTGGCACGCGCGTGTCGCGCCAAAAAACAATTAAGATCATTTGCCGCCGGTGGGCGGCAAATGCGGCGGTGCCTGACGCGCTTACAGCGCCATGCGCAGGATCTTCAGCACGTCCTCCTTTGCAAGCGGCATAAAGCCGTTCGCAAGGCCGCCGTTCGCGGCTTTCTCGGCCATGACGTCAAAGTGCGTGTCGTCGATGTTCAGCTCGCGCAGGTGCGCGGGCATCCCGATGGAGGTGAAGAACTCACGCGTTTTGCCGATGGCCGCGCGTGCGATCTCCATCGGTGCGCGCTGCTCCTCGATGCCCCATACGTTCACGCCGTACTCGGCGAACTTCCACGCGTTGTCCTCGTGCAGCACGTACTCCATCCAATAGGGCGTGAGCAGCGCAAGGCCCGCGCCATGCGTGATATCGTAGAAGGCACTCAGCTCGTGCTCGATGGCGTGCACCGACCAGGCCGTGCTCTCTCCGCAGCTCAAAAGGCCGTTGATGGCAAGGCTCGAGGCCCACATCAGGTTTGCGCGCGCCTCGTAGTTGTCCGGCTCGGCGAGCGCGATGGGTGTATAGTGGATGCAGGTCTTCAGCACGCCCTCGGCAAGGCGGGACTGGAGGTACGCGCCCTTCGTGCGGTTGAAATAATTTTCAAATGTGTGGCTCATGATATCCGATGCGCCGCTCGCCGTCTGATACGCGGGCAGCGACATACTGTACGTCGGGTCCAGGATGGAGAAGACGGGCTTGGTGTGGTCGTTGCCGCTGCCCCACTTTTCGTTTTTCTCCATGTCCGAGATCACGGCAAAGCCGTCCATCTCCGAGCCGGTGGCCGCGTTCGTCAGCACCGCCGCGATGGGCAGTGCCGCCACAAGCTTCTTGCGGTCGAGCACGAGGTCCCAGGTGTCGCCCTCGTAGCACACGCCCGCCGCGACCATTTTGGCGCAGTCGATCGTGCTGCCGCCGCCGACGGCCAGCACCGCCGTCAGTCCGTGCTCGCGGCAGAGCTCCACGCCGCGGCGCACCGACGTGATGCGCGGGTTGGGCTCCACGCCCGAAAGCTCCACAAACGAAACGCCCGCGCCCTCGAGCTGGCCAACGACCGCATCATAGAGCCCGCTGCGCTTGATGCTGCCGCCGCCGTAGACGAGCAGCACATTTTTGCTCAGCTGCGCCATGCGCGCACCGAGGTGCTCGATCTGGCCCTTGCCGAAGTAAATGTCCGTGGGCACGTGGTAGAAAAAGTTGTCCATCTGTCGTTCTCCTTTTTATCTTGATGTAGTGAGCCTCTTATTTCGATATCAGTCCGCCGCGGTGAGACGCGCTTCCTCGTATGCCGCGCGCTCCTCGCGGAGATCACTCAGGTCCGCCGCCGTATAGCCGTGCTTTTCGCCGTACTGGTACAGGCTCAGCGCTGCGCTTCCCTCGTCGCTCGCGCACATATCCTCCACCGCGCCGCGGAGCGCTGCAAGGAAGCCGTCCGTCGCGACGGTCTTGTTCTTCTTCGTGACGGCGATAGCTTCGCGGTCCTCGATGGCGGTCCCGTCGTCCGCGTCCTGCACCAGCGCGAGGGTGATCGTATCCTCATGGTCAAAGCAGGCCGTGAGCGGCAGAAACGCAACATCCACGCTGCCGTCTGCAAGCGCCTGTGCCGTCGCCTCCGCGCTCGTGCCGAAAGTGACGGCGGCGCTCCCGACTTCGACGTTTCTTTCGCTGAGCGCAGCGACCAGCGGCAGCATGTCCTTGAGCGCGAGCAGGTCATCCACGTCCCGCTCGCCCTTGACAAATTCGACGTGCAGCGTCTCAAGCTTGATCGGCGTCTCGGGGATGGCATCGTCATCGCTGGGAGCGTCCGTATCGTTTTTCTTTCCGCAGCCCGCAAGACTCAGCACCAGTATGAGCGCCAGCAGCGCGGCAAGTCCTTTTTTCATTCTGTGTGAGCTCCTTTCCGCCGGGCGTCATCGCCCGCAAGTCCGGTCTTTCGTCCTTACTCTACCATTTTGACGCGGGAAAGGCAATAAAAGTTTCCCTGAAAATACTTGACAGTTCTCTGATTCTGACTATAATTTGAAATTGATTTTCATTTTCGTATTCAGGAGGTCACCATGGCGACCTATACCACCAAGCAGCAAAAGGCGGTGCTCGACTGTCTCTCCGAGCGCGCAGACTCCCCCGTCAGCGCCGCGGCCATTGTCGACGCGCTGCGCGATCAGGGGGAGCATATCGGCATTGCGACGGTCTACCGGCAGCTTGAAAAATTAGAGCGGCAGGGCAGCGTCCACAAGGTCACGACCGACGAGGGCGCGTACTACCAGTTCTGCACCCATGGCTGTGCGACAGACTGCTGCCTTTTCAAGTGCGAGCGCTGCGGGCGCATCGTGCATCTCGACTGCCATCAGCTCGCGCCGCTCTACGAGCATTTGGAGCATGAGCACGGCTTTTCCATCAATCCCCGCAAGACGATGTTCTACGGCCTGTGCCGCGAGTGTCAGGAGGGCGCATGAAACGCATTGCTTCCTTTTTTTTGGCGCTCGCGCTGGCATTTTCCCTCACCGCCTGCACCGTGCCTGTGGAAAAGGCGGACGACGGCAAAATCCAGATCGTCGCGACGCTTTTCCCCTATTATGACTTCGCCCGCGCCATCGTCGGCGACCGCGCGGATGTGACGCTCCTGCTCTCGCCCGGACGCGAGGCGCACAGTTTCGAGCCCACGCCGCTCGACGCCGTGACGATCTCGGAAGCCGACGTCTTCCTCTACAACGGCGGCGAGGGGGAATACTGGGTCGACAGTATGCTCGACGCGGCGGGGGAACACATCACCGTCGTTGCACGCATGATGGACTATGTCGACGCGCTCGATGAGGAATATGTCGAGGGCATGCAGGGCGCGGACGGCCATGACCACGACCACGACCACGATGAGCATGACGAGCACGATGATCACGACCACGACGAGGAAGCGCACGACAGCGACGCGGTCGAATACGATGAGCACATCTGGACGTCGCCGAAGAACGCCGTTCTGCTCGTTGGCGCCGTCTGCGACGCGATCTGCAAAGCGGACCCTTCCAACGAAGCCTTTTACCGCGCGAACTGCGATAACTACTGCGCGCAGCTCGAAGCGCTGGACGCGCGCTTTGCCGACCTGTGCGAAAACGCGCCGCGCAAGCTTCTCGTCTTTGCCGACCGCTTCCCGATGCTCTACTTCTGCCGCGAATTTGGCCTTGACTACCGCGCGGCGTTCCACGGCTGCTCGGGCGACACCGAGCCCTCGCTCGCCACGATCAAGTTTCTCATCGACAAGGTGGAGGAGGAAAGCATCCCCGTGGTTTACACCATCGACTTCGGCACGAAAAAAGTCGCCGCCGTGGTGAGCGAATGCACCGGTGCGGCGGTCGGCACCCTGTATTCGATGCAGACCGTCTCGCGCGCGGATTTTGACGCGGGCGAGACCTACCTTACGCTCATGGAGCGCAACTACGAAGCACTCAGAAAGGGGCTCAACGAATGAATGAATCGCCCATCGTCCTCGCGTGCGAGGACGTCACGCTCGGCTACGAGCACAAACCGCTCCTGGAGCACCTGACCCTCACCGTCCGCGCGGGGGACTACCTCTGCATCGTCGGCGAGAACGGCAGCGGCAAATCGACGTTGCTGCGCTCGCTCCTCGGCCTTCTCTCGCCTCTCGCGGGCAAGATCGACTGCCCTGCCCAGCGCGAGGGGCGGCTCGGGTATCTGCCCCAGCAGACGCCCACGCAGCGCGACTTTCCCGCAACGGTCACGGAGGTCGTGCTCTCGGGCTTTTCGAACCGCCGCACCCGCTTTTTCTACACGGCGGAGGAACGGTCGGCCGCGCTGATGAACCTCGGCAAGCTCGGCGTACTCGAGCTCAAGGACAAGTGCTACCGCGAGCTTTCCGGCGGCCAGCAGCAGCGCGTGCTGCTCGCGCGCGCCCTGTGCGCGGCAAACGACCTGCTGATCCTCGACGAGCCGGTCACGGGCCTCGACCCCGCCAGTATGCAGGATCTCTACAAAACGCTGCGCTATTTGAACGAGCGCGAGGGCATGGCCATCATCATGGTCACGCACGACATCGAAAACGCCCTGCGCGAGGCCAAGCACATCCTCTGCGTCGACCGCGCGGGCTGCTTTTACGGCGCGGTGGACGAGTTTCTATCGTCGCCCGCCGGCAAACGGTTTGGAGGTGAGCGCGCATGAAGCTGCTTCTTTCAATGTTCGCCTACCCCTTCATCGTGCGCGCGTTCGTCGTCGGCATTTTAGTCTCCCTCTGCGCCTCGCTTCTCGGCGTGCCGCTCGTTCTGAAGCGCTACTCCATGATCGGCGACGGGCTGAGCCACGTGTCGTTCGGCGCGCTGTCGGTCGCGGTCGCGTGCGGCTTTGCGCCGCTATGGTTTTCCATTCCCGTTGTCGTCATTGCGGCGTTCGTCCTCATGCACGTGGCGGAAAAGAGCCGCGTCAGCGCGGATGCGATGATCGCGGTGTTCTCCGCCTCGGCGCTCGCCATCGGCGTTATCGTCACCTCGCTCACCACCGGCATGACCACAGACGTTGACAGCTATATGTTCGGCAGCATCCTTGCGATGTCGCGCTCGGACGTCTTTTTGAGCGTCACGCTCGCGCTGTGCGTGCTCGCGCTCTATATCCTCTTTTACCACAAGCTCTTTTCCGTCACGTTCGACGAGCCCTTCGCCCGCGCGACGGGCGTGCACGTCGGCGCGTACAAAACGATTTTGTCCGTCCTGACGGCGCTCACTGTCGTGCTCGGTATGCGCATGATGGGCGCGATGCTGCTCTCAAGCCTCATCATCTTCCCCGCGCTCTCGGCCATGCGCGTTTTCAAGAGCTTCCGAAGCGTCGTGTGCTTTGCCGCGGGCCTCTCGGTCGTGTGCTTCTGTCTGGGGCTCACGGGGTCGTACCTGCTCTCCACGCCCGTGGGCGCGACGGTCGTTGTCTGCGACCTTGCGGCGTTTCTCCTCTGCTGTCTCATCGGCCGGGGGCGGGGATAAACATCTTCTTAAATTTTCTGAAGGGCTGCGCCTGCAAGCTTGCAAAGCGCGGCCCTTCGTGTTATATTTTAAGCAGTAACCCATTTCTTTGTCTGATTTTTGATCTGTCATTTGAAAGGAGCTATTGTCATGAAAAAATTTCTTGCCCTGCTGCTGGCCCTAACGCTGGCACTCTCCCTCGCCGTCCCCGCCTACGCCGCGGACACAACGGAAGAAGATGACCTCGACTGGGCTGCATTGGAAGCCGAGCTTGCCAAGGCTGAGGCCGAACAGCGTGCCGCGGCGCTCAAGGAGCTCGGCGCTGCCGCCGGTCAGATCAACGTCCTTCTGAACGACAAATGCGTCGCCTCCCCCGACGCGGTGCCCGTGCTCAAGGACGGCCGCACCATGGTGCCTATGCGCTCCGCGGTCGAGGCCATGGGTGCAGTCGTCGATTATGACGCCGCCACGCGCACCGCGAGCGTCAAGATGGGCGATGTGAGCTTCACTCATGTCATCGGCACAGATGCCATCACGCTCTCCGACGGCTCGACCGTCAAGATGGACGTTGTCTCCTACATCGACAAGGGCCGCACCATGGTGCCGCTGCGCTTTTTCTCGCAGGTGCTCGGTTATGACGTGTTCTGGGACAATGACTACAAGCTCGCCTTCCTGATGGACGAGGATACCTGGGCGGCGGCTGTCGACAAGGATCTCACCATCCTCAACAGCCTTTTTGCCCAGCAGAGCAAGACCTCTGACCTCTCCAAGACGCAGAAGAGCACGCTGACCGCCAAGGGCACCGTCAAGGTCGTCGACAGCATCAACGGCGACAAGAGCTACCCCTACTCCGGCAGCATGACCGTGCTCGCCGGCAAGAATGCAGCTAACCTGACGATGAGCCTTGACCTCTCCTCCATGCTCGAGCTGCTCGAATCGCTTGCCGAAGAAGCTGTTCCCGCCGAGTACCGCGCACAGCTTGCAAAGTTCAGCGCCGAGGCCATTCTCTCCGACAAGGCCTATATCAAGAGTCCGCTTCTCGACGCGATGAGCGAGAGCAAGAGCGGCACGTGGTACTCCCTCGGTGAGCTGAACTATTCCGAGCTCTATCAGCAGGCTGTTTCCGCCGCGTCCGCGTCCGCGTCTGCCGCGACCGTCGGCCATCTGCTTTACGCCATGATGCAGCAGGGCGACGCCAACCATTTCTTTGATTCCTGGGAGGGCTGCACCACCGCCGCGAAGTTCATCAAGCTAATGTATGCCGACAGCACGTTTGTCAAGTCCGGCAGCGGATATCAGTGGCACTTCGGCCTTGCCGAGCTCGCCAGGCTGATGAACAGCATGGACAGCGAGGAAAGCTATACCGCCGACTCGCTCAAGAAAGACGGCCTGACCGATTTCGCGCTCGACATGACCGTACAGGGCGCATCCGCGACGCTCGTGTGCAAGATGGCGATGGCCGATGAGTCCGGTGCGCTCGCAACGCTCAATATGACCGTCAAGTCGAGCGGCAATCAGGCGTCCGCCAAGGGCAGCGTGCAGGTTCGCAACCTCTGCGAGGTGACGTTTGACCTCGCTTCCACCGCACAGACGACGAGCGAGAGCGTCAAGACTGCGCCCGCCGCGGGCGCAAGCATCGTCGACCTCGGCGCGGAAACGCTCCCGATAGCCGGTTGATCCGCTCCCGCGTCCCGCAGCTCACAGCACAAATAGAAAATGGGTCTCTGCAAAGATGCAGAGACCCATTTTTTTGAGATTTCCTGCGTCGGACTCAGACCGCTTCCGCCTTGGCGAGCATCAGCCTTGCGCCGCTTTGGGAGCAAAGCTCGATCTCGCCCGCATAGCCGTCGAAGCGCGCGGCTTCGTCGACTCTGAGCGTAACGCTCTCGCCGCCGGCGGTCACGTTGACCTCGCCCGCGCCGCAGTAGATGAGCGTCATGCCCTCGCAGCCGTGGACGGTCTTGTGCTCACCCTCGGCCAGGTGCTCGCCGCGCATCCTGCCCTCGCACTTTCCCTTGCGGAGCATGAGGTTGAAGTCGCGGCAGCGGCCCCAGGAATGCGTATCGTCGCCGCCGTCAAAGCGGTGGACCTCGTAGGGATTCAGCGTCAGCTTCTCGCCGCCGTTGTGGTTCAGCTCGATCGTCCCCTCAAGCGTGGAGATCAGGCGCTCATAGTCGGGCAGCGCCGTAAAGTCGGACTCTGCGTCCTCAACGGTCGCGGAGCTGAGTCTCCACAGAAAATCGCGGTCCGCGTACACCGCGCCCTCGGGCGCGATGCCGAGCTGGGTCGTGAGGCCGCCGGACCACTTGGTCGTGATGTAGTCACTCGGCGTCAAATGCCGGATGGTCATAAAAACAACTCCTTTGCAAATCACAAATGGCTCCGGTGTGCGCGCACCGAAGCCATTTGATCTTATTTCCCGTTTAGCCCTCGATGAGCTTGACGATCTCAGCGTAGCACTCGTCGGCAAGGGGCAGCGCGTGCGCGAGCAGCTTCTCGCCCTTGGCGCGGTACTCGGCGGCGAACTCCTGATCCTTGAGGGACGTGATGTTGATGAGCACGTTGAGCCATGCGCCCTGGATACCGGCCTTGAGGGACAGGAACGCAACGCCCAGGTCGCTCGCGGAGGTGTCGTTGAAGCGGCCCAGCAGGGACTGCGCGAGCGTCAGCGTCTCGTCGATGAGCTCCATCATCTCCATCGGGGTCTTGGTGCAGCCCTTCAGACCGTTCTGGATAGCGGCGGAACGGGCGGCCTTCTCCTCGTCGGTCGCCTTGGGCATACCGAACGCATCGGAGACGACGTTGAACGCCTCGGTGTCGCGATCCATCACGTCGAGCAGGCGGGCCTTGAGCTCGTTGCCCTTCTTCTCGACCTCGGCAGCGTGCTCGGCATACTCGGCATACTTCTTGCGGCCCTGGGTCAGGCCGCCGACCATCGCGGTCAGCGCGGCGCCGATGGAGCCGTAGAGCGCGGCGCAGGAGCCGCCGCCCGGCGCGGGAGCATCGGAAGCAACGGTATCGGCAAAGCCGGTAACGGTCATTTCAGCAAGTTTCATGGTGATTATTTCCTTTCATCATTTCGTGGCGCTTATTTGCCCTGCACGCACATCGCCGCACCTTTACGGTCTGCCGCCCCGATTGGGGCAGCCGAATGCACGCGCAGAGCGCAAACAGCGTCGCAGACTTTGCCGCCTCCCGGCGGCAAATAGCTTCAATCGGTTTTTCTGACGACAGAAGGTGAATTGCCGCAAAGCGGCAAGAGAAGCCGCCCTGGGGCGTGTGCGTCAGAAAAACACTTTGCAGTCCGCCAGCGTGCGAGCGAAAGCGAGTGCGACGCAGCGGACTGTAAACCAACCAGGAAAAGCGGCAAGCCGCTTTTCCTGGTTGCACTCAAAAATGCGCTTTCAGCGCATTTTTGAAGTATTTATTCCATGTCGATCAGGTGATACTCCATGACCTGGTTCTTGCAGTCGAAGTCCTTGGCCTTGAGATAGAACTCGGCGCAGTCGATCAGGGCCTTGGCGGGGGTCAGGCCGACGATCTCGCTCTCGATGACGCGGGTGCCGTAGCGCTCGGCCAGCGCCTTGATCATCTCATAGGTGACATACAGCGGGGTGTCCTCGTAGTTGACCATGTTCATGGAGACCTGCGCGATGCCGCGGTCCTCGAGCATGAAGCCCATGGCCTTGCAGCTGCGGAAGCCGCCCGAAGAGCCGCGGATGACCTTGGCGATCTTCTTGGCGATCTCAACATCGTCGGTCGCGAGGTTGCAGTTGAAGGCGACCAGCGGCATACGGGCGCCGATGGCGGTGATGCCGGCGGTGGGGTGGATCTTGCGCTCGCCGTAGTCGGGAGCCCAGTCGGGCTGCAGGAGCTTTTCGGGCATCCCCTCGAACTCACCCTTGCGGCAGGTGGCAAGGTTGCGGCGCTCGGGACGGGTGGCGCTGTCCTCATACAGGAAGGAGGGGACCTTCAGCTCGTCCCAGATGCGCTGAGCAACGCGCTTGGACATCTCGACAGCTTCCTCCACGGTCACGTCCATCTGGGGAACGAAGGGGATAACGTCGGTCGCGCCCATGCGCTTGTGCTCGCCGTGATGCTTGTTCATGTCGATGCGCTCGGTGGCGACCTTCGTCAGCTGGAAGGCGACCTCCTCGATGGCCTCGGGAGAGCCGATGAGGGTGAAGACGCAGCGGTTGTGGTTGCCGTCGGTCTGGGCGTCGAACAGGGTGCAGCCGGGAACGCTCTTGGCGGTCTCGACGAGGGCGTTATAGGTGGCCTCGTCCTTTTCCTTGGAGCAGCTAAAATTGGGGATGCATTCGATCAGCTTTGCCATTGTGATGTCCTCCGTTAATTTATTTTTTCAATGAATCATCATTTTGCTCAGACAGATGCGCCGCATCTGTCTGTTTTTTGTTCAGCGCCGCTATTATATCGCGGCCCTTCCAACGCGTAAACACGTTTTCTTTCTCTTTTTTCAGCAGCGGCTTAATTTTTTTAAGTGATACTCTGTTCGACAAAGCGCTGCACGCACGGCGCGCTCACGACCGCGCTGTTCCGCGCCAGGATCGCATACGAGCGGATGGGCAGCCCCCGCACGGGTTTGGACCGCAGCGGCGCGCCGGGGTGCGTGCTTAGGATGGACTTGGGCAGAAAGCTCAGTCCAAAGCCCGAGAGCACCATCTGCATCGCCATGGGCGTATCGTAGCAGTGGCAGGTCACATTCGGCGTAAAGCCGCTGCGCTGGCACTCCTGCACCAAAAAATCGTTGTAGCTCCAGAGGTCGTCCGAGCGCAGCAGGCACATCGGCACGCCCTCGAGCCGCTCGATCGGCACCTCCTGAAGCTCCGGCGCGGGATCCATGTCCTCGCGCATGATGAGCTCGAGCGCATCCTCGCCCAGAATGCGCTCCTGCAGGCCGCTCGGCTCGCGCGCTGCCGTGCGCCGAAACAGTGCGTGCAGCTCGCCGCGATTCAACAGCTCGATGAGCTCCTGCGGCGAGCCGAGGCGGATAAAGAGCTCCACCTGCGGATACAGCCGGTGGTAGATATCTATATAATGTAGCGCGTAGGGCATGGCCGAGTAGATGGCCCCGAGCTTGATGCGCCCGCTCATGCCCGTGCCAACGCTGCGCACGCTGTCCTCCACGCGGCGGAGGTCCTGAAAGATCTGCTGCGTCTGCTGGTACAGGCTCTGCCCCGCGTCGGTGAGCGCCATGCCCTTGCTGCCGCGCAGAAAGAGCTGCACGCCGAGCTCTTCTTCGAGCTGCGCGATCTGGCGCGAGATGGGCGGCTGCGCCACGTGCAGCTCACGCGCCGCAGCGGAGATACTTTTTTCCTCTGCCACTGCGCAGAAATATTCCAGCTGTCTGAGCTTCATTGCCCGCCTCCCATGTTATACTTTTGCGGTATGGTATGCAGATAAATTAAGTACTTTTCATTATAGCACATCTTTGCTATAATGCAAGATGTAAAGAAAAGTGAGAATTCCGTTTTCATTTTTATTGGTTTTTACAGAAATATTTTATGAAAGTGAGGAAACCCACCATGATCAATCTTGCAGATGATGCGATGACGATCAAGCTGGACTACGAGCTTCCTGAGTACCCGAAGTTCGAAGAGGGCTACCGTCGCGCACCCCGCCGCGAATCCCACCTGACCGAGGCCGATAAGGCGCTCGCCATCAAGAACGCTCTGCGTTACATCCACCCCGACCATCACGAGCAGATGGCCAAGGAGTTTGCGCAGGAGCTCGAAGAGCACGGCCGTATCTACGGCTACCGTTTCCGTCCCGAGGGCAAGCTCTACGGTAAGCCCATCGACGAGTACAAGGGCAAGTGCATCGAGGGTAAGGCCATTCAGGTCATGATCGACAACAACCTCGACTTTGACATTGCTCTCTATCCCTATGAGCTCGTCACCTACGGTGAGACCGGTCAGGTCTGCCAGAACTGGATGCAGTACCGCCTCATCAAGAAGTACCTCGAGCAGCTGACCGACGAGCAGACCCTCGTTGTCATGTCCGGTCATCCCCTCGGCCTCTTCCACTCCCACAAGATGGCTCCCCGCGTCATCATCTCCAACGGCCTGATGGTCGGCACCTTCGATGACCAGGAGAACTTCAACCGCGCCGCCGCGCTCGGCGTTGCCAACTACGGCCAGATGACCGCCGGCGGCTGGATGTATATCGGCCCTCAGGGCATCGTCCACGGCACGTTCAACACGCTGCTCAACGCCGGCCGTCTGAAGCTCGGCATCCCCAACGACAAGGACCTCGCCGGCCGTCTGTTCGTTTCCGCGGGCTTAGGCGGCATGAGCGGCGCGCAGGGCAAGGCGGCCGAGATCGCCGGTGCTGCCTCCATCATCGCTGAGGTCGACGATTCCCGTATCGAGACCCGTTTCACTCAGGGCTGGGTCAGCCACCGCACCTCCTCTCTCGAGGAGGCCACCAAGATCGCTCTCGAGCACCAGAAGGAAGGCAAGCCCTGTGCCGTCGCTTACTGCGGCAACATTGTCGACCTGCTCGAGTACCTCTATGAGCATAACGTCCACGTCGACCTGATGAGCGACCAGACCTCCTGCCACGTGCCCTACGACGGCGGCTACTGCCCGCAGGGTCTGACCTTCGAGCAGCGCACCGAAATGCTCGACAAGGATCCCGACGGCTTCCGCGTCCTCGTCGACAAGACCCTGCAGCATCACTATGAGATGATCTGCAAGTTCCACGAGCGCGGCACCTACTTCTTCGACTACGGCAACAGCTTCCTCAAGGCTGTTTACGACACCGGCGTGAAGAGCATCTGCAAGAACGGCGAAAACGACCTCGACGGCTTCATCTTCCCCTCCTACGTCGAAGATATCCTTGGTCCCTGCCTGTTCGACTTCGGCTACGGCCCGTTCCGTTGGTGCTGCCTGAGCCGCAACCCCGAGGATCTGCACAAGACCGATATGGCTGCCGCCGAGTATATCAAGGCGCACAACCGCCGCTATCAGGACTACGACAACTACGTCTGGGTCCGCGACGCGGAGAAGAACAAGCTGGTCGTCGGCACCCAGTGCCGTATCCTCTATCAGGATGCCATGGGCCGTATGAACCTCGCGCTCAAGTTCAACGAGATGGTTCGCAACGGTGAGATCGGCCCCGTCATCCTTGGCCGTGACCATCACGACACCGGTGGTACCGATGCGCCCTTCCGTGAGACCTCCAACATCAAGGACGGCTCCAACATCATGGCCGAGATGGCGACCCAGTGCTACGCCTGTCTCTTATACACATCTCCGAGCCCACGAGACAGGCAGAAATCTC
>ENA-OZKX01000213-OZKX01000213.1-human-gut-metagenome-genome-assembly--contig:-NODE-213-length-28996-cov-9.080129_pt1 | contig 28996 bp, 24 predicted proteins | sample MGYA00244831_ERZ653774 | MGnify/ENA primary metagenome ERZ653774 (study PRJEB26926, sample SAMN06165314) | human gut metagenome | biome: ENVO:00009003; feature: ENVO:2100002; material: ENVO:00002003...
TCTACACTCGACTAGTCGTCGGCAGCGTCAGATGTGTATAAGAGACAGCATATTTACACTTCCACCATACTTTATTTTTTGACCAAATTGATATATCCGAAGGCATAATATTATTCTTTTCATAATTCCACTCGTTTAATAACTCAGGCATTGTTTTCATCCAATCAATAGATTTTCTTGCCATTAATCTGTACCACCCCTTATTTTATTGCTATTATCTATCAATTTATCATACTTAAAAAGAGTAATCGAAATTTCCCGATTACTCTATAATCTTTTTACAATAATAATATCACTATCTTACTTTAAAAGATAGAAATAATGCACTATTTCACATTTTTACGAAACTCTATATCATCTGAAAAAACTTCAACGCTTCTACAATAGCCTCTTCCTTCTCCTTCGGACACTTAGGCTGTCTGGCATCATCAGATTTAGGTTTATTGTAATTCTCACGCTCTATGATTCCATACTTAGCCTTAATCTGTGCAATATAAAGGTTAGATATCTTCATCCCATCATAATGCTCTGCCACGTATTTTTTAATCTCCTCGTATGTAGCCTTACTCTCCGTAGATGTCAAATCCAGTTCATCCATATCCAGTCTCACATTCACATGATACTTCGCTTCGTGGAGTTTGGACAATAAACATACTGTCTCAACATGCACAGTCATCCCAAACTGGTCCACGCCCTGGACCTTCCGGATCTCATATCCACCATCGCAGAGGATCTTCAGGTCTCTGGCAAGGGTGGCGGAGTCACAGCTGACGTATACGATGCGTTCGGGCTGCATGCGGAGCATGGTGTTTAAGCAGGCATCATCACAGCCTTTTCTGGGTGGATCTACGACAATGACATCCGGATGGAGCATTTCATCGGAAGATGCTTCTGTGGTTGCCTTTTTGTAGAATTCCGGCAGGACTTCCTCTGCTTTGCCCACGAAAAACTCAGCATCTTCAATATGGTTTCTCTTTGCATTCTCTCTGGCATCGTCGATGGCCTGGGGGATGATCTCCACGCCGCATACCTTTTTGGCTTTGCCCGCCAGGAAGAGAGAGATGGTTCCGATACCACAGTAGAGATCCCAAACAGTCTCTTTTCCGGTCAGTCCCGCATATTCCAACGCCAGGCTGTAAAGCTTCTCAGTCTGTACGGGATTTACCTGATAGAAGGAGAGAGGAGAGATCTTGAAGGTTAATGCATCCCCTGTATAAGGATAATTTTCTTTCTGCATGTCTCTTACGTGGATCGTATCCTCAATGGTGCTCTCACCCCAGAGATTATGGATCTCGGTACCCATGATCACATTGGTTTTCTCGGTATTGATGCTGACTGACACACTTGTCATACATCGTATTTCTGCCAGTGCAGACAATAATTCTCCCTGATTTGGTAAAAACTCATTTGTATTCTTCTGTACTCCGGCAGTAGGGTATGACATTTTTGTCATTTTCTTATTAATGACCAGACATACCATCAACTGTCCACTGGTGAATCCTTTCCGGATCAATACATGACGTACCAGACCCTTGCCGGTGACTTCGTCATAGGCGGTTACTTTATTTTTATGCATATAAGAGAGTATGGTTTCGAGGATCTGCTGATTCTCGGAAGCACCAAGGGCGCAGTCTGTATTGGCAATGATGGTATGGGTGCGTCCGGCATAGAAACCGGTGATGACATTACCGTCTCTATCAGTTCCTATGGGGTACTGCGCTTTATTACGATAGTGGAAGGGTTCCTCCATGCCTACAATGGGCTGCATGCGTTCATCAATGTATTCCGCATCGAACCCACCGATCCGGATCAGATTATTGCGGATCTTCTGTTCCTTGAAATGCAGCTGCTCGGAGTAGGAGAGTGCCTGCAGCTGGCAGCCGCCGCACTGTCTGTGGTATGCACATTTCGGTTCCACACGAAAAGGAGAAGGCTGTAACACCTTCTCTAATCTGGCATAAGCGTAGTGCTTTTTACTTTTTATGATCTTGGCTTCCACCTGATCGCCGATAACGGCATCTTTGATAAAGAGGGTAAAACCGTCTACTTTACCGATTCCTTCTCCGTCACTTCCCATATCCTCTATGGTTACCGTTACACGATCGTTCTTTTTAAATTCCATAAATATCCTTATGCCTTTCCGTAACCTGCAAACTTTTTTGTACTTTAGTGCCATATTCTAAAATAGCTTACGCAGGCTCTTGTTTGCGTGTGAAAAATTTTCTCAGCAAAGTTCCTCAGCGAGTTTCCCGATCTCGTCCTTGTTCTGCGCATTCATGGCAGACTTGATGCTAACTGTAGTCTCCGTAAATGTCAGATTCTTGCTTTTTTCAAACATTCCAAGGATCAGTTTGCCTGCCATGGGTGCCCAGGTGCCGTTCTCAATGATTGCCACCTTACGATTCTGGTAATTACGCTCGGTCAGACCTTCGATATAGCTGCGCATGCAGGGGAAAAGGTCTCCATTATAAGTAATACCCGCCAGCACCAGTCTGTCATAACGGAAAGCGTCGGCAACAGCTTTTGCCTTATCGCATCTTGCCAGATCATACAGTACTGTTTTCTGTCCTTTTTCCTGCAAAACATCCGCGAGGTATTCTGCAGCATTTCTGGTATTGCCGTAGACAGAAGCATAGGCAATCACCACTCCGGATTCTTCCGGCTGATAAGAAGACCACTTATCATATTTTTTCAGATAGAATCCCAGATTCTCCTTAAGTACCGGACCGTGAAGAGAGCAGATGGTCTGAATGTCCAGTCCTGCCGCTTTTTTCAGAACAGCCTGCACCTGTGGACCGTATTTTCCGACGATGCCGATATAGTAGCGCCGGGCTTCGTCCGCCCATTCTTCCTCTGCATCCAGCGCACCGAATTTGCCAAAGCCATCTGCGGCAAACAGTATTTTCTCGGTTGCTTCATAAGTCATCATAACCTCCGGCCAATGCACCATGGGAGCATAGACAAAATGCAGGCTGTGCTGTCCAAGCTCCAGGATGCCATCATTCGCCGCAACAATGCGTTGTTCCGCAGGTAATCCCTGATCAGCGAAAAACTCCGGGAAAAACTGTTCCATGAACTGGAATCCCTTAGCTGTGGATACTACTGTGACTTTGGGATATTTTTTCAGAAAAGCCGGAATACTGGCGGAATGATCCGGTTCCATATGCTGTATAACAAGATAATCGGGCATTTTCCCATCAAGAACCTGTTCCACATTGTTCAGCCATTCTTCGGTGAAAAATCCATCCACTGTGTCCATAACGGCGATTTTATCATCCAGGATCACATAGGAATTGTAAGACATTCCGTTCGGAACCTTATACTGTCCCTCAAACAAATCTACCTGATGATCGTTTACACCCACATATTTTACACACGCACTGATTTCCATATGTTTCCTCTCTTTCCTGTCTGTTCATAGAATTTGTAGTATTTATTCTGTTATTTATTCCATTTTGGTAGCGCGCAGATTGGATTCAAACAATCTGTTGTAACCCAGCCAGCCACTGTTTTCACTGTTATTTTCCAGAATTTCCTTAAAGGTCTCCATTTTGGCATCCGTATCATCCGCATAATTCAGAGCCACTGCCTCGATCAGCGCCGGCACCTTTGGGGAGCCGTATTCCAGCTTGCCGTGATGCGCCAGAATACAATGCTGTAATTCTGCCAGCAGATTGTGAGGGAATCCGTCGATCTTAGCGGCACGTTCCCCAACCATCTGTGCGCCCATCACGATATGCCCCAATAACTGACCGTCATCGGTATAATCATTCACCGGAAATGCAGAAATCTCTTTTACTTTTCCGATATCATGACACATAGCCGCTGTCAGAAGCAGATCTCTCTGTAAAATGGGATAAGCAGAACAGTAGTAGTCACATAATTTGGTAACACTCAGAGTATGCTCCAGAAGCCCGCCTACGAAACCGTGATGTACTGTCTTGGCTGCAGAAGAGTTGCAGAATTTCTTTGCGAAATCTGCATCATCAATAAACAGATCCTGCAACAGCTGGTGCAAATAGGTGTTCTTAATGCTTCCGATCAGAGTCTTTAATTCATTGTACATAGTGTCGATGCCTTTGGAGCTCACCGGCAGATAATCGGATGGATTATATTCTCCTTCATGGCAGACACGGATACGCTTCACGCTGATCTGAAGCTGCCCCTGGAAATTTGTCACATCACCGTATACCTCTATGTAATCCAGATCATCATAATCACCGATACCCGGATTGTTCGGCTCCCATACCTTGGCGTCGATAGTTCCGGTCTTATCCTGTAAAATCACGCTTTCATAGGGTTTACCGTTCTTGGTAACAGCCTCCTGTTTATGTTTGCACAGATAAATATCAAATACTCTGTCGCCTTCTTTTAACTCTTTAATAAATTTCATATTGTTGTCCAAACCTTTCTGTCAATCTATTTCAACACCGTTAATGTGATGTCGAATTTCATCTCTTTATATTCCTGCTGTGACTGCCGCATAATCGTCAGTTCTACACTATCTCCCGGTTTCATACTGAGCAGAGAGTTCGTATACTCGTCAAAGCTGATGATCACGCGTTCACCGAATCCTGTGATGACATCTCCCTGCTGGATTCCCGCCAGCATTGCAGGAGAGTCCATTTCTACCTCTTTAATATAAGCTCCATAAGGAACCCCAAGTTCGCTGTTGGCTTCCTCCGTAACATCCACGCCCTTAAGACCCAGATAGGCGAATTTTTCTCCATTGGACATTTTCTCGATATGACGCTTCAATTCCGTAATACCGTAAGCACAAACCATATTTTTCATATCTGTGGCAGATTTGCCATTGGTAATGATACCAATGACCTGTCCCTGAAGATTGAATAATACACCGCCTGCATTCTGACTGCCTACAATATTCGTCTGCAGAATCCGATAAGTGGTATCCGATGCCGCCGACTCACTGGCAGAAGAAGTAATGATGCCATATCCCAGTGAGCCGTTAGTACCCATGGGACGCCCCAAAGCCACCACCGGAAGTCCGGCAATATCTTTGATATTAGAAGATCCCAAAGTAGCGATCGTAATATCATTCTTCAGAAAATCTTCATTCAGAGTATCCAGTTCTACGGCGATCACCGCCAGACCTGTAGTCTCATCTTTTTCCTTCAAAGATGCATCTGCCTGAGTGCCATTATTAAATGTGACAATAATGTCATCTGCTTGTTTTACCGGAGAATAATCGGTTAAAATCAGTAATTGCTTGCCATTTTGCGCTATGATCACACCGGATGACTGGTTCTTGCTCTCATTTACATTGTTGAACCAGTCCACACCGGATGACACTCCTGTCACAGTAACCATGGAACGGTTCATCTCTGCTACATACTGGGTAAGAGCACTGTAAATCTGTTTGTAATTATCCAGATCCAATATGATTCCGGATAACAGTTCCCGGATCTGCTCCTGTTCCATAACCTCACCAGGAACAGAAGAAGACTGACTGTTCTGATTCTCCTGCTGCATATTCTCTGCCAACATCTGCTCCGGAGACATCTCATCCTGATCTTCGGGGAATACCACCACCTGTGGTTCCTCTTCCGGGTACAACCAATTACTGATCACCGGTTCCAAAACCAAGAAAGTGAAACAGGCCACCAGACCGAAGATCACCGCCATGGAAACCGTGATCAAAGTCCGGCGCAACAGCTTTTTCTTATTTACCGGACGTTCCTTGATTTTTTCTATCATAAAATTTTTCTCAGAAACGTCATTTTGTTCCTTCTGCTTATTTTCTTGCGAATCCGCCATAAATATGCCTCCTCTGCTGCCTACAGATACACCGGCTTTTTCTTAGGACTCTAATATCTCAATTATACAAAACTGTACCAAAAAAGGCAATAAATATGGTATAATAAGCTCACCCATAAAATCCTGCGTGACTGCTTGCAGGCAAAGCAGGATTTCTATGAGGGGAGCAAACAGACATGAGCAAGAAGGACGATAGTCCGGATTGCGAATGGATATAACGATTTCGAGAGTGCGCAGCACGAAGAAATCGTGTTATTATGTAAACCAGCATTGAGCAGTACCAAAATCGAGAGATGTCAATTCGACTGCTTGCAGGCGAAATTGACAGATCCGATTTTGATAGGGCGATAGCCCGACAGCGAGGAAATGCGAAGCATTTTCGAGCTTGTACTACGATAATCCATATTTCGAATTTCAGTATTAAGGAGCCCCACATGAACACAAAAGTACTCACCACTTTAGAATATACGAAGATCATCGACCTCCTCACGGAAAAGGCCGACTCTGAGCCCGGTAAAAAGCTTTGCCGCGATCTGGTGCCTTCCACTGATCTTTCCACTATCAGAACCGCACAGCGGGAGACAAAAGACGCTTTAGCCCGTCTCTTCCGTATCGGCAGCACCTCATTTGGAAGTAACAGAGACTTAGGTTTTTCCATCCGTTCTCTGGAAATCGGCAGTTCTCTGTCCATGTCCGAATTGTTGAAGCTGGCATCCTTTTTGGATAATGTCAGCCGGATCAAAACCTATGGAAAAAAAGAACGGGAAGACCTCCCAAATGACAGCCTGGATGCCTACTTTGAGGGACTCACCCCTATGACACAGCTTGCTAATGAGATCAACCGCTGTATTTTATCGGAAGAGGAGATGGCAGATGATGCCAGTCCTAAATTAAAAAGTATCCGCCGCTCCAAGCTGTCCACCAATGAAAAAATCCATAGCCAGCTGACTTCCATGGTAAACGGCGCTTACCGTACCTTTTTGCAGGATGCAGTCATTACCATGCGTGATAACCGCTACTGTATCCCCGTAAAAGCCGAATATAAGAGCCAGGTGAGCGGTATGGTGCATGACCAGTCCTCCACCGGTTCCACCTTTTTCATCGAGCCGGCTGCTGTCGTGAACCTGAACAACCAGTTAAAAGAACTGGATCTGCAGGAGCAGGAGGAGATTGAAGTTATTCTGGGTGATCTGAGCAGCCAGGCTGCTGTTCATACCTCAGAGCTTGCCGCGGATCAGAAGATCATGACTACGCTGGACTTTATCTTTGCCAAGGCAAAACTTGCCATGGAACAGAATGCCACAGAGCCTATTTTCAACACTGAGCATTACATCCAGATCCGTAAGGGCCGTCATCCACTGTTAGATAAGAAAAAGGCGGTTCCCATTGATGTCCGTCTGGGTAAAGATTTTGACCTGTTGGTGATCACCGGTCCCAATACCGGTGGTAAGACCGTGTCTCTGAAGACGGTGGGACTGTTTACCCTGATGGGGCAGGCGGGACTGCATATTCCGGCACTGGATCGTTCCGAACTGTCTATTTTTTCGGAAGTATACGCAGATATCGGAGATGAGCAGAGTATTGAGCAGAGTTTGTCCACATTCTCTTCTCATATGACCAGAGTTGTCCACATTTTGCAGCACGCAGATGCGGATTCCCTGTGTTTATTTGATGAACTCGGTGCCGGAACAGATCCTACGGAGGGTGCCGCTCTGGCAATTGCTATCTTAAATTATCTGCATGACCGCGGCATCCGCACCATGGCTACCACGCATTATAGTGAGCTGAAAATCTACGCACTTTCCACGAATTTTGTAGAAAATGCCTGCTGTGAATTTGATGTGGAGACCCTTCGCCCCACCTACCGTCTGCTCATCGGTATTCCCGGTAAAAGTAATGCTTTCGCCATTTCTTCCAAACTCGGACTGTCCGACGAGATCATCCATGCTGCAAAAGAGCAGATCAGCAAAGAGGACGAAAGCTTTGAAGATGTCATCGCCGATCTGGAACAGAGCCGTGTGACCATTGAAAAAGAACAGCAGGAGATTGCGGAGTACAAAGAACGGATCCGTACCTTACAGGAACAGTTACAGAAGAAAAACGAAAAAATCGACCAGGCTAAAGACAAAATTCTCCGCGATGCTAATGAGAAGGCAAGAGCCATTCTCCAGGAAGCAAAGGATGTAGCTGACGAAACCATCCGTGATTTCAATAAAGCAGGTGCTTCTGCAGACATCAAGGAGCTGGAGAAAAAGAGACAGAAGGTCCGTGACAAGATCAATGAGAAGAACGGAAAACTGGCCCTTGGTAATACACAAAAGAAACCTGCTGGTCAGAAGACCGTGGATCCGAAGAAGCTTAAAAAAGGAGATTCCGTGAAGATCATTTCCATGAATCTCAAGGGAATCGTAAACACTCTGCCGGATGCCAAGGGTAATCTCTTCGTACAGTGTGGAATTATGAGAATGCAGACGAATATTAACGATCTCGTACCGGTAAAAGAAGAGACTATTACAGCACCTGCCCTCCAGCGTACCAATACCGGCAAGTTGAAAATGTCCAAGTCCTTCTCCGTGTCCTCCGAGATCAACCTTCTGGGATGTACGGTAGATGAAGCCATTGCAAAACTGGATAAATACCTGGATGACGCTTATCTGGCTCATCTCCCCAGTGTGAGAGTCGTGCACGGAAAAGGCACCGGTGCTCTGCGCAATGCCGTACAGTCTCACTTAAAACGTCTGAAATACGTCAAAGAATACCGGTTGGGTGAATACGGTGAAGGTGATGCCGGCGTAACCATTGTTACTTTTAAATAATAACTGACAGGAGGCCTATACTACATGGTAAGTAAACAGAAAATTCTCATTGTAGATGATGATAATAATATTGCGGAACTGATCTCCCTATATCTGACGAAGGAATGTTTTGATACCATGATCGTCAATGACGGAGAATCCGTGATGCCGGCTATGGAGACCTTTGCTCCGAATCTGATTCTGTTGGATCTGATGCTTCCCGGCATTGACGGTTATCAGGTGTGCAGAGAAGTCCGGGCACAATACTCCGTTCCCATCATCATGCTTTCCGCAAAAGGTGAAGTCTTCGACAAGGTATTGGGACTGGAGCTGGGTGCGGATGATTATATGGAAAAACCTTTTGATTCAAAGGAACTGGTGGCCCGCGCCAAAGCAGTCCTCAGACGTTATAAGCCCTCCAATGCCCCCACAGAGAATCCTAACGACAAGTGTGTGGAATATGCGGATCTGACCATTAATCTGACCAATTATTCCGTCATCTATATGGGACACACCGTGGAAATGCCGCCGAAAGAACTGGAGCTTCTCTACTTTTTAGCATCCTCACCGAATCATGTATTCACCAGAGAACAGCTCCTGGATCAGATCTGGGGCTATGAATATATCGGTGATACCCGTACCGTGGATGTGCATATCAAGCGTCTCCGCGAGAAGATCAAGGATCATGCCAACTGGAAGATCAGCACCATCTGGGGCATTGGCTATAAATTCGAAGTACGTAATTAAGTCATACCAAAAGCAGGATTTGTTATGAAAAAAACACTTTATCTAAAATTTATACTCGCATATTTTATTTTTGGTGTATTTGGTTTCATCATTGTTACAACTTTTGTTCCCAATATGACCAAAGAACATCTGATCCGGGAAAAGGCAGAAAGTCTCTATTCCGAAGCAACCCTGATCGCCGGAACCTATGCCGGCGGATTGTACACCAGTGAAACAACTTTGGAGACCGTTAAAATGCAGCTGGACTCCCTGGCGGTCTACCTGAATTCCGAGATTCGCATCATCAATCCCTCCGGACGACTGGTACTGGATACCAATAGTCCCTTAGATGTGGAGAATGTGGTAGTCATTGAGAATTTTGATTCGACTGTAACCAGCGGCTCTTACTACATTGTTGGTGATTTCTTCGGTAATTTTGATTCAGATGTACTTACTGTATTTGCTCCCATTACCTCCAACTACAAGGTAAAAGGCTATGTAGTCATTCATACCGATATGAATGATATTCAGAAATCCTGTAACAACCTGCTGAATATTTCCTATATCACCCTGGCAATCCTGTTCCTGCTATCCCTGATCATTCTGATCTTTTTCACCGAGATCGTATATATTCCTCTGCGGAAGATCACTCATGCCACAGAGCAGTATGCTGCCGGTAATATGCATTATGAATTTCAGGTGGATAGTGAGGATGAAATCGGTTATCTGGCTTCCTGTCTGAATTATATGGCAAGCGAAATTGCCCGTTCCGAGGATGATCAGAAAAAGTTTGTAGCCAATGTATCCCACGATTTCCGTTCCCCTCTGACCTCTATAAGGGGATATCTGGAGGCCATGCTGGACGGCACAATTCCACCGGAAATGCACGAAAAATACATTACTATCGTATTGAATGAAACAGAACGACTGACGAAGCTGACCAACAGTCTTTTAACCTTGAATAATCTTAACACCAAAGGAATGCTCTTAGATAAAACAGATTTTGATATCAATCAAGTGATCCGTAATACTGCAAGTACCTTTGAGGGCACCTGTCATAACAAATCCATTGCTATCGAGATGATCCTGACCGGCAATGAAATGTATGTCCATGCAGATATGGGTAAGATCCAGCAGGTACTCTATAATCTCATGGACAATGCCATTAAGTTCAGTCACCATGATTCTGTGATCCACATTGAGACCTCGGAGAAGAAAAATAAATTGTTTGTCTCCGTAAAAGACACAGGAATCGGTATTCCGAAAGAAGATCTGAAGCTGATCTGGGACAGATTTTACAAATCCGACCTATCCCGAGGCAAAGATAAAAAGGGAACCGGGCTGGGTCTTTCCATTGTAAAAGAGATTATCAATGCTCACGATGAACATATCAATGTGATCAGTACTCCCGGCGTTGGAAGTGAATTTATCTTCTCCCTGCCGAAATCCCATCAGGAAGACGAAGAGGATTAAGCCATACGGCCTAATCCTCTTTTTTCATCTATATAATCTATATATCCATGACACGATATAAATAACTGTTTCCCTGTTTTCCTACCCTTTCTATTGTCCCCATTTCAAATAATATATTCAATACCGTCTGTGCCAGTGAGAGAGGAATATGGGCTGCTTTCGCAAAATCCTTACTGTGAAATGGTTCTTCCAGTTCATAAGGTACAAATTGCAGATAATCCTCCGGCTGTCTGATTTCCACCTCTTCGATCAGATCCGTAGGAATCCTGTCATATCTCGTGGATCCTTTTTTCTTGTCACGACTCCAACCGTTTAACAGCCGGTATTCTTCCATATTCACCAATACAAATTTAAACCGGATATTCGGATCCTTCAGGAACATTTTGATCTTATATAGTTCCTTAAATGCCTGATAAGTGGATCCCTTTTTTGGGGATTTTCGCTTTTTACTTAGTTCACCGCTGTCTTCATCGATCCAGATCAGCCATTTTTCATAAGGAATGGGATAGACAATTGTCACCGGATACAAAGGTAAAAACGCCTGTAACTTTCCCCGCATACGGTTGAACTGTCTCGTCTGGATCTCGATGATCTCCCCATCCTTGTAAATATCCGCCACATAATTCTCTATGGGAATCTCCTGATGGTCCTCATCCGGCTCATAATAATCCTTAAAAATAGCATGAACCGTCTTCTCTGAGAGAGTTCCGATTCCCAGTCTCTGACGGTCCACGCCTATTATTTTTCTCTTAGCTTCTTCAAAACGCTTCTGATCCATGTGATCCATTTTTAATCAATCTCGGCATGCTTCGTATACAGAATCTTAAGCATGATAGGAGTGGAAATACTGGATACGATGATCAACAGAATGACTGCGGTAAAATACTCGGATCCGATCATTCCAACAGACAATCCCTTCTGTGCCACGATCAGGGCAACCTCACCTCTGGTCATCATACCGACACCGATCTTCAGAGCATCCGGTCCCTTGAATTTGCAGATTCTTGCCATCAGACCACAGCCGATGATCTTACACAGTAATGCTACAACGACGAATCCGATAGAAAATAACACAAATTCCCCGTTCAGATGATCAAAGCTGGTCTTAAGTCCAATACTTGCGAAGAAAATCGGTCCGAAGATCATATAAGAATTGATATCCATCTTCTCGGCTATATATTCCGAATCATGAATGGAGCAAAGGATAATACCTGCCACGTAAGCACCTGTAATATCCGCAATACCGAAGAATACCTCTGCTACATAAGCGAAAATAAAACAGAGCGCCAGACCTAAAATAGGAATACGTCTTGTATGCGGATATTTGTTATCCAGATACTGGAATACCTTGAACAATACAAATCCGACACCAATTGCGAACAGGAAGAACAGAAGAGTAGAAATTACTACACTTCCGGGATTGGAATCCGGATTTTTAAATCCGATGACAAAAGTAAGTACAATAATACCAATGACATCATCGATAATAGCGGCACTCATGATCGTTGTACCGACTTTACCTTTCAGTTTTCCCAGTTCTTTCAGAGACTGCACGGTAATACTTACACTGGTAGCCGTCATAATGACACCGATAAATACGGCTTCATAGAATTTCTCAGAGCCCCAGGGTGCCACTCCGTAAAATCCCATGTATAATAATGTTCCGCCTACCAAAGGAACAAATACACCCATACATGCGATCAGAAATGCCACAAATCCCGTCTTCATCAGATCCTTCAGATTCGTCTCCAGACCGGCGGAGAACATCAGCAGGATAACACCGATTTCTGCCATCTGGATCAGAAAATCCGATTGCTGCACCAGTCCAAGTACACTGGGTCCGATCAACAGACCGGCAATGATCTCACCTACCACCTGTGGTGCTTTACATTTTCTTGCAATAATACCAAATACTTTGGCAAATATAATAATAATTGCCAGATCTCTGAAAATACTATAAGATTCCATTTTTCACGCCTCTTTTATTTTAAAAATAATTTACTCATCATCCTCATTTTCCTCAGTGGGGAAAATCAGATTTTCTTCTGTTTCCTCCTCATCCTCAGAAACGGATTCCTGTGCTACTTCTTCCATGGCTTCCTCAAGATTGTCGAATTCATGGTCTCCGTTGGAAAGCTTCTCACGTACCTTGGCAATCTGCGCAACCTTAACACCCTCATCCAGATTGATCAGTTTTACACCTGATGTGATTCTGCTCAAAGTGGAGATATCCTGAACACGAAGCTGTATGATAATTCCTTCTGTGGTTATCATCATAATTTCGTTATCGTCATTTACAGCCTTGGCACCTACCACATCACCGGTTTTTTCAACGATCTTGTAGCACTTTACGCCTTTACCGCCACGTTTCTGTACGGTAAATTCATCCATATTGGTACGCTTACCCATTCCATTTTCAGATACGATCAACAGGTCACTGCCCTGAGTCTGTAACTGCATACCGATGATCTCATCCCCGGGAGATAAGTTCATACCAATAACACCCATGGAAGCTCTGCCTGTAGCCCGGACATCCGTTTCCTGGAAGCGGATGCACATACCCTGTTTGGTTACCAGGAAGATTTCACTGCTGCTGTCAGTGATTTTCACCTCGATCAGCTCATCCTCTTCTCGTAAGTTAATCGCAGTCAGTCCATTCTTTCTGACATTGGAGAACTCCATCAGAGGGGTCTTCTTCACAATACCGGTCTTAGTTACCATGAACAGATTCTTATCATCACTGTATTCATGAATCGGAATCATAGCAGTGATCTTCTCACCGGGTGCCAGCTGCAGAAGATTCACAATAGCAGTACCTCTTGCTGTACGACCGGCTTCTGGGATTTCATATGCCTTCAACCTGTAAACTCTTCCCATATTGGTGAAGAAATTCAGATAATGATGTGTAGTCGTCATCAGAAGATCTTCTATATAATCCTCATCAATCGTCTGCATTCCTTTGATTCCACGACCACCGCGGTTCTGTGCTTTAAAATTATCTACGGTCATACGCTTGATATAACCAAGACTGGTCATGGCAATGATAGTATTCTCCTTCGGAATCAGATCCTCCATAGAGATATCCAGTTCATCATAGCCGATCTTACTGCGTCTGTCATCACCATATTTTTCAGCAATCGCAGTCATCTCTGTCTTGATGACACCCAATAACAGTTTTTCATCCGCCAAAATAGCCTTCAACTCCGCAATTTTTACTACCAGATCCTTATGCTCGTTCTCCAGCTTCTCTCTTTCCAAACCTGTCAGAGCACGCAGACGCATTTCTACGATTGCCTGTGCCTGGACATCGGACAGCTCAAATCTTTCCATCAGTCTTTCTTTTGCAATCTGTGCATTCTGACTGCCACGGATGATAGTAATGACTTCATCAATGAAATCCAAAGCTTTTAACAATCCCTGTAAAATATGATCTCTTTCCTCTGCTTTGTTCAGATCATATTTGGTTCTTCTGGTAACGACATCTTCCTGATGCTTCAGGTAATAAGTCAGCATATCCAGCAGATTCATAACTTTAGGCTGATTGTTGATCAGCGCCAGCATGATCACACCAAAAGTATCCTGCAGCTGTGTATGCTTGTACAGCTGATTCAGAATAACATTGGCATTGGCATCCTTACGAAGCTCAATGACCACGCGGACACCTTCACGGTTGGATTCATCACGGATATCTGTGATACCATCGATTTTCTTTAATTTTACCAGCTCGGCAATCTTGATGATCAGATTGGCCTTGTTGACCATGTAAGGCAGTTCAGTAGCAATGATCTGACTCTTGCCGTTTGGAAGTGTCTCAATATTGGTCACCGCACGGACTCTGATCTTACCGCGACCGGTACGATAGGCTTCTTCACAGCCTCTGGTACCCAGGATAAGTCCTCCGGTAGGAAAATCGGGAGCTTTTACAATGGGAAGAATCTCATCGATCGTTGTATCTCTGTCTTCTTCCACACGATTATCAATAATTTTTACGACAGCCTGTACCACTTCACGGAGATTGTGAGGCGGAATATTAGTAGCCATACCTACGGCAATACCGGTAGTACCGTTGACCAGCAGATTCGGATAACGACTGGGCAATACTACAGGCTCTTTTTCGGTATCATCAAAGTTCGGTACGAAATCTACGGTATTCTTGCCGATATCTGCCAATAATTCCATGGAAATCTTGGAAAGTCTTGCCTCGGTATAACGCATTGCTGCGGCACCGTCACCATCCATGGAACCGAAGTTACCGTGACCGTCTACGAGAGGATAACGAGTAGACCAGTCCTGTGCCATATTAACTAATGCGCCATAAATGGAGCTGTCACCATGAGGATGATATTTACCCATGGTATCGCCGACAATACGGGCACTTTTACGATGCGGTTTGTCGGGACCATTGTTCAGTTCGATCATAGAATAGAGTACACGTCTCTGTACCGGCTTCAGACCATCCCTCACATCCGGAAGCGCACGGGATGCGATAACACTCATGGCATAGTCGATATAGAAAGTTTCCATTTTCTCTTTCAGATCGACTTCATGGATTTTATCAATCTCAGCCTCCGAAGGCTTATCAAAAATATCGTCGTTCATGTTTCCTCACAATCTGTCGTAAAATACGACTCTCTATTATTAAATACCGTAACTATTCAAATTCTGATTTGAAAAATAGTTACTAGATGTCCAGATTTTTAACAAACTGAGCATTCTCTTCGATGAATTCTCTTCTAGGCTCTACCTTATCGCCCATAAGAGTAGTAAAGGTCAAATCCAGTTCGGATTCCGTCTCTTCATCGTAATTCACTCTGAGCAGAATACGTCTCTCGGGATCCATGGTGGTCTCCCAAAGCTGCTCCGCATCCATCTCACCCAATCCTTTATAACGCTGAATCTTGTTATTTTGATCACGGCCTACTTCCGTCAGGATACTGTCAAGTTCTTCGTCACTATAGGCATACCATACCTTTTTGTTTTTCTCCAGCTTATACAGAGGCGGTTTCGCCAGGAACACATGTCCCTGCTTGATCAGCTCCGGCATAAACCGATAGATGAAGGTCAGCAGAAGAGTACTGATATGTGCACCGTCTACATCGGCATCGGTCATCAGAATGATTTTGTTATAACGAAGCTTGGTAATATCAAAATCTTCATGAATGCCGGTACCAAACGCTGTGATCATTGCTTTGATCTCGGCGTTGGCATAGATTTTATCCAGTCTTGCCTTTTCTACATTCAGGATCTTACCACGTAAGGGAAGAATAGCCTGGGTTGCACGGGAACGTGCTGTCTTCGCACTTCCTCCTGCGGAGTCTCCCTCTACGATGTAGATTTCACAGTTCTTCGGATCCTTGTCAGAACAGTCTGCCAGCTTACCGGGCAGAGCCATAGTATCCAATGCGGTCTTTCTTCTGGTAAGGTCTCTTGCCTTTCTGGCAGCCTCTCTGGCACGCTGTGCCAAAATAGATTTTTCACAGATTGTTTTTGCAATCTGTGGATTCTGCTCTAAGAAATAAGTCAGTTGCTCACTGACAATATTGTCAACTGCACCTCTTGCCTCACTGTTACCCAGTTTCTGCTTGGTCTGTCCTTCGAACTGGGGATCCTCAATCTTAACACTGACAATAGCAGTCAGACCTTCACGAATATCTTCACCGGACAGATTTGGTTCACTGTCTTTTAACAGCTTTGCGCTTCTGGCATAATCATTAAAAGTCTTCGTAATAGCATTTCTAAAGCCCTGTAAATGAGTACCTCCTTCAGGAGTATTGATATTATTTACAAAGCTGAATACACTCTCGTTATAAGAATCATTGTGCTGGAAAGATACTTCCACGTACACATTGTTCTTCTCGCCTTCAAAATACAGAATATTTTCGTATAAAGGCTCCTTACTCTTATTCAGATAAGCAACAAATTCCTTGATACCACCTTCGTAGTAGAACTCAACAACTTTCTGTTTCTTACCATTTTCCAGAGTAATGGTATGTATCTTCCCGATTTTGCCGCCGGTGTGGGCTTTGGTAGATTCCTCAGAAGTAGCAAAAGCATCTGCAAACGCCTCAGAGTCATCCTTAACGGATTCTTTTGCCGCAGCATCGGAAACAGAATCATCTGAAGATGCAGATGTATCTTTGGCATCTTCCTGTGCTCTCTGTAACAGTTCGCTGATCTGCTCATTTTCATGTTCCGCAGACATTGCCTCCAGAGAAGCTTCCTCTTCCGTACGGTTATCTCTTAAGATGATGCGCAGTCCCTTAGTCAGGAATGCCATCTCTCTGAGTCTTCTCTTCAGTACATCAAAATCATAGACCGTTGTTTCGGTAAAAATCGTATCATCCGGCAGGAAAGTAACCTTGGTACCTGTCTTTTCCATAGGGCAGGTGCCGATTTCTTTCAGTGCATAACACACATGTCCTCTCTCGTAACGCTGCTTATATACCTTGCCGCCCTGGCAGATTTCTACTTCCAGCCAGTTAGAGAGGGCATTTACAACAGACGCACCTACACCGTGCAGACCACCGGATACCTTGTATCCCCCACCGCCGAATTTACCGCCGGCATGCAGAATCGTAAATACGACTTCTACTGCGGGAATACCTGCCTTGTGATTGATACCTACAGGAATTCCTCTTCCGTTATCAATAACAGTGATAGAATTATCTTCGTTAATTGTTACATCAATGGTATCGCAGAATCCTGCCAGTGCTTCATCTACCGCATTATCAACGATCTCATACACCAGGTGATGCAGTCCTCTGCTGGATGTGGTACCAATATACATTCCCGGACGCTTTCTTACAGCTTCCAGACCTTCCAATATCTGAATCTGATCCGCGCCGTATTCATGTTCTACCGCGGTATTATTCATATTTTCTTCGCTCATGATTCCTCACATTCTGCCCTACAGGCTGCCAAAATTATATTCATCTGACGGAGATTCTTCTATATCCGATTTCAGACCCATATTTTCATTTACACAGGTAACTGTTCCGGCGGATACCTTGAATACTCTGTTAATTTCAAACCGGTTATTTACAAATTCTTCCAGACCGGTACAGGTAATGATCGTCTGAATATCTCCGATACTGTTCAACAGATAGTTTTGCCGGTTACTGTCCAGTTCAGACAATACATCGTCAAGTAACAGAACCGGTGTATCTTTCGTGATCCTTTTTACTAATTCAATTTCGGATAATTTTAAAGAAAGAGCAGCAGTACGCTGCTGACCCTGGGATCCGAACTTTCGTATATCCACATCACCTACCAGGAAGGAAAAGTCATCTCTGTGGGGTCCCACGGATGTCATTTTGGCCCGCATATCACGATCCTGGCTGTTTTTTAATTTTCTTTCAAATTCATCCAGCTCCACATCCGGCTCATACTGGATACGGATCTCTTCCCTGCCACCGGACAGCTTTTTATGAATCTCATAAATGATCTCATTGAGCTGTTCTACGAACAGCTTTCTGCGCTCTATGATCTTACTTCCGTAGGATACCAGCTGCATATCCCAGATAGTCAGAGTTTCCTTCAGATCCGGATTCATATACATATCCTTCAGAAGCTTATTGCGCTGATTGACGATTTTGTTGTAATGATTGAGATTATAGAGATAGAAATTGTCCAGCTGACATAATTCCATATCTACAAATCTTCTTCGTTCTGCAGGACCGTTTTTAATAATTCCAAGGTCTTCCGGTGAGAAAAATACGACATTACAAAGCCCCAGGAGATCTGCAGCCTTCTTGATCTTCTGACCATCAATAGCAATTCCTTTGGACTTTGACTTTCTCAGATGCATGTCCACGCGGATCTCTTTTCCATCTTTTTCGAGATACGTTCTAATATGTGCCTCTTCCTTGTCAAAATTAACAATTTCTCTGTCCTTGCTTCCTTTATGCGATTTTGTGGTGGCAGCAACATAGATTGCTTCCAGGATATTCGTCTTGCCCTGCGCATTGTCTCCGTACAGAATATTGGTTCCACGGTCGAACTGCAGGACGAGCGAATCATAATTCCTGTAATCTGCCAATTCTATTGATTTGATGATCATAGTAACCTGCTTACTCTATTACGATGGTCTCGCCATCATATTCCACTTTATCTCCGGATACCAGCTTTTTGCCTCTCTGGGTCTCGGTCTGTCCGTTTACTTTTACCAGACCGTCCTGTACGGCAAATTTTGCATCTACGCCGGATTCTACTACACCGGCTGCCTTTAATGCCTGACCAAGCTTTATATAATCATCCTTCAAACGGATCGTATGCATATCTATAACCTCATTTCTAAGCTACTGTCGTAAAGTTCACGGGAAGGATCAGGTAAATATAGCTTTCCTCCACATTTTTGATGAAACAGGGAGCCTTGGGATTTACCATGTACAAATCTACTTCCTCATCATCGATAACACGAAGAGCATCGATCAAAAACTTGGGATTGAATCCTATCATAAGATCCTTACCCTGTTTCTGAATATCAATTTCTTCATTCATGCTTCCCAGAGCGGAATTGATCTTAAGTTCCATTCCGTTGTCTGTGATATTTACAATAATAGGCTTCTTGTCGCCTTCTTTTACCAGAAGAGTAGCACGATCGATACAGCTTAAGAACTCCTTTTTATTGACCTTTACTTTCGTCTCATAATCGCTGGAAAGCATCTGGTCGATTTTGAAATATTCTCCTTCGATCAGACGGGATACCACAACGGTCTTATCGAATTCAAATACAATATGCTTTTCAGTGAAAGAAATTGTAACATCACTGTCTGCATCTCCGGGTAAAATCTTACTTACTTCATTCAGGGTCTTACCGGGTACCACTACCTTTTTTGGAGCATAACTATTCTTCATCTGAATCTTACGGATAGAGATACGGTGTCCATCCAGAGACACGATCTTGAATTCATCTCCGTTAATATCAAACAGTTCACCGGTCATTAATTTGTTATTATCATTGTCAGAGATAGAGAAAATTGTCTGTCTTACCAGTTCTTTTAAAGTAAACTGACTGATCACAATGCTGTCATCTCTCTCCACTGCGGGAAGATAGGAGAAATCTTCGCCAGATTTACCAATAATAGTGAATTTTGCCTTTTCGCAGGTAATGACGGTCTTAAAAGAAGCATCTGTTTCAATGGTAATATCGCTGTCGGGAAGTTTACGCACGATTTCAACGAATATCTTGGCATCCAGGGCAATGATACCTTTTTCTACGATCTGTCCCTCAATGGTCGTCTCAATGCCGAGTTCCATGTCGTTGGCAGTAAGTTTAATTTCTCCGTTAGTAGTATCTACTAAAATACATTCCAGAATAGACATTGTAGTCTTACTGGGAACAGCTTTGGATACGATCTGTACGCCGTTTAAAAGATTTGCTTTTGAACAGACTAATTTCATGTGTGCATAACTTCCTTTCTGGTTGATTTGCGTACGCGTGGATACGCGTTATATAAAAATAATAAAAGAATTTCGTAGTATCCTTAATAAGGGATGTTGATATGTGCATAACCAGTCTTATTATACTATTTTTCAAGGAAAAATGGAATGGAAATCTTGTGGATTTGGCAGAATAACCTAAGAATAACTCTTAGCTTATTCACACTGCATCCTATCCTTCTTGAAGCCTTGAAATCAGTTATCAACAACAATACACATTTTGTTCCCGAGATATACACATCAGGAGGGATTAATCTTTTTAGTTATAATATCTATTTTATTACGAAGTTCCTCGTTGGTCTGAATCTCCGCTGCCACTTTATTCACACCGTGGATGATGGTTGTGTGGTCCTTTTTACCCAAAAGCTTACCTATATTAGTGAAGGAAGTATCCGTTAATTCTCTGCACAGATACATAACGACCTGACGTGGTTGTACAAACTCGGAATTTCTTTTCTTGGAAGTAATATCTTCCGCTTTCACACCAAAATGCTCCGCTACTACATTAATAATGAGAGTAGGAGTGATCTCCTTTGGCTTGTTGGGATAGATAACATCCTTCAGTGCTTCTTCCGCCAGGGAGAGAGTCAGATCTACCTTATTTAATTTGGCAAAAGCAATGATCTTATTAAAAGCACCTTCCAGCTCACGAATGTTGGATTTGATATTCGTAGCAATATATTTAATGATCTCTTCATCAATCTGACGGTCATAGGTCTCAGCATTTTTACGTAAAATAGCCATTCTGGTCTCATAATCGGGTGGCTGAATATCTGCGATCAGACCCCATTCGAAACGGGAACGGAATCTTTCATCCAAAGTCTCCATTTCCTTAGGAGGCTTATCGGAAGACAGAATGATCTGTTTGTGGGCAGCGTGCAGAGCATTGAAAGTATGGAAGAATTCCTCCTGGGTACTTTCCTTACCTATAATAAACTGTACATCATCAACCATGAGTACATCAACATTGCGATACTTCTCACGCAGCTTGGTCATGGAAGCTGCATTACCACTACGAATAGATTCGATTACTTCATTCGTAAATTCCTCACTGGTGACGTAGAGTACCTTTTTGTCCGGATCCTGTTCTAATATAAAGTGTCCGATAGAATGCATCAAATGGGTCTTGCCCAGACCGGGACCTCCATATAAATAGAGAGGATTGTAGACCTCTCCCGGAGACTCTGCTACAGCGAGAGATGCTGAATGAGCGAATTTATTGTTGCTTCCTACGACAAAAGTGTCAAATTTGTACTTAGGATTCAGATGGGCATCTTCATAATTCACACCGTAGATCTGGTTTGGAGCAGCCATTTCATTCTCTGCGGGCTCTTCCCCTTTTACATCCTTTTCCAAAATAAAGCTGATATCATAAGGATGATCAAACATCTCGGTGATGGTTACCTGAAAAAAACTCTTATATTTGGAAGAAATATAATTCAGGGCATGTGCCTGGTCCGAGGGAATGATGATACTTACTACATCATTTACCACATTATGAAATTCTAAAGGTTCTACCCATGTATGATAAGAAATGTCAGAAAGACTGTATTCTCTTCTGACAGCTTCTTTGATAGTTTTCCAATTTTCTTTGATTGCTTCCATTGATTTCCTCCCGTGCAAGCTGACGCATGCGAAACTCCATTTCATTGTATAATAGAATTACAAATAATTCAAATGCAAGTTATGAACAGGTCATGTATAAAGTTATCCACAATCTGTTGATAAAGTTGTTTATAACTTGTAATATAAACAGGGATTGTGGATAGCGATGTGTAAATGTGGATAAAATAGTAAAATTTCAAGATATCCACATTTACTGGATACTTGTCCACTTTTACACGTGATTTACACATAATATCCCTATGAAAAATAAAAATATCCACAAATAATCAACAAGGTGTGGATAACTCGTTTGTGGGTAAAAATGGTGTATATCTATGTGGATAACTTAATTTTAAAAAATTTAGAATTTTAAAAAGCTCGTTTTCTCTTGATTTTTCAGCATTTTTATTGATTTTTGCTTGACATTGATGGGCTTTTACATTACAATCAATATGCTATTTTCCGAAAGGAAGGCGTATTTTTATGCGCCCAATTGTTGAAAAATATGTTTACCTTTTTATATAAGAAGGTTTAGAGAAGGAGGTGCCTTTCCATGAAGATGACATTTCAGCCTAAAAAGCGTTCCCATTCCAAGGTTCACGGTTTCAGAGCCAGAATGAGTACTCCCGGTGGAAGAAAAGTTTTAGCAGCAAGACGTGCAAAAGGAAGAAAGAAATTATCCGCATAGGTCACAGCAATGTGACCTTTTTTTCTCTTAACTTTCACGGTTGGAGGATTGCATGCAGTTTTCGGAATCATTAAAGAAAAATGAACAGTTCCGTTTTGTGTACAAGAATGGTAGATCTTATGCTAACAAGTACTTTATCATGTATGTTAAGGAAAATGGCCTTGATAAGAACAGAATCGGAATCAGTGTAAGTAAAAAAGTCGGTAATAGTGTGGTAAGACACAGGATTACACGACTGGTCAGAGAAAGTTACAGATTACATGAAAGTGTATTCAATAGTGGTTTGGATATGGTAATCATTGCAAGACCCGGTGCAGCTTCCATAGGATATGAAGAAGCGGAGAGCGCATTGTTACATCTTGCAAAACTTCATCATATTATAAAAATTTATTTTTATAATGACTAAATTAGAATCGTATATGAAAAAAATATTGATAGCCATGATAAGATTTTATCAGAAATATATTTCGCCTTATAAGGGAACCAAATGTCCTTATGTTCCTAGTTGTTCTCAATATGGTCTGGAAGCCATTGAAAAATATGGTGTGATCAAGGGAGGACTTTTGGCAGCCTGGAGAATTTTGAGGTGTAATCCTTTTTCCAAGGGTGGATATGATCCGGTACCGTAAAATTTTAAATAATGGCACTTATTAGGAGGATAAATGAACGGTATTCTTTTGACACAGAATTCCACATTCATTATCGGACAGGTAGCCTGGCTTCTGGGTAAGATAATGGAAGGAATCTTCGAAGTTCTGAATATGATCGGTATTCCCAATATCGGTCTCGCAATCATCCTTTTTACAATTGTTGTTAACCTGTTGATGATGCCTCTTACCATCAAGCAGCAGAAATTCTCTAAGCTGTCTGCTAAAATGAATCCTGAGATTCAGGCGATTCAGGCAAAATACAAGAATCGTAAGGATCAGGATGCTCAGTTGGCACAGAATCAGGAAATTCAGGCATTATATGCAAAGTATGGTGTATCTCCTACCGGCAGTTGTCTGTATATGTTGATCCAGATGCCTATTCTGTTTGCTCTGTATCGGGTAATTTATGCAATTCCTGCTTATGTCGGCAGAGTTAAGGAAGCCTTCTTCCCTCTGGTAGATAATATTATTGATACAGCCGGTGCAACGGAGCTGGTTCAGAATCTGAGCAATTCCGCTATGTACAGTAAGCAGTTCACGAATGCAGGCTTTGTAGCCGGTACTCACAGTGAATATGTACAGAATACGATCATTGACTGTCTGAACAAGGCATCTACTGCTGATTTTGCAAGTATCAGTGAGAAGTTCCCTTCTCTTGCAGCAGATGTGACCAATACGGTAAGCAAGCTGGAAGAGTATAATAATTTTTTAGGACTGAATATCGGCAACTCTCCTTCTTATGTGTTGAAGGAAGCATGGGCTAACGGAGCATGGCTTTTAGTAATCGGAGCAATTGCTATTCCGGTTCTGTCTGCTTTGACACAATGGATCAACGTAAAGCTGATGCCTCAGCAGGATACTTCTTCTAACAATGGCAATGATCAGGCGGCAGCAATGGCTTCTTCCATGAAGACTATGAATATGATCATGCCTCTGATGTCTGCATGGTTCTGTTTTACATTACCTTCCGGTCTGGGTCTGTACTGGGTTGCAGGTAGCGTTGTCAGAAGTATCCAGCAGATAGTGATCAATAAGCATATTGATAAGATGAATTTTGATGATATTATCAAGAAAAATTCTGAGAAGAGTGCGAAAAAGCTTGAAAAAATGAAGGAACAGCAGGAAAAACTGAATGCTTATGCAAGCATGAATACTAAAAATCTTCAGAAGAAGGCAAATATTTCTTCTAAAATAGATAATAGTGAAGTATCTGCTGACAGCTATTCCGAAGTAAAAGAAGCAAAACCCGGAAGTATGATGTCTAAGGCTAATATGGTCAGAGACTATAACGAGAAAAACAGCCGTAAATAGAAAGTTTCCTTAAATAATTGAGGAGGTAAATAATATGGACATGATCGAAGTATCTGCAAAGACAGTCAATGATGCTATTACAGAGGCTTGTCAGAAGTTGGGTGTTACCAGTGATAAGCTGGATTATGAAGTAGTAGAAGAAGGTTCTTCCGGATTCTTAGGAATCGGAGCAAAGCCTGCTGTGATCAAAGCATCTGTTAAAAAGAGTTCAGTAGAAGAAGTTGCCAGAGTATTCTTAAACGATGTATTCCAGGCAATGAATATGGAAGTTGTAATTGATATTAAGTACAACGATGAAGAGAAGAGCATGGACATCGAATTAAGCGGTAATGAGATGGGTGTTCTGATCGGTAAGAGAGGACAGACATTGGATTCCCTCCAGTACCTGGTATCTCTGGTAGTGAACAAAGAATCTGAAGAGTATATTCATGTAAAGGTTGATACCGAGAATTATCGTCAGCGCAGAAAAGAAACTCTTGAGAATCTTGCCAAGAACATTGCTTATAAGGTTAAGAGAACCAAGAGAAGTGTATCTCTGGAGCCCATGAATCCTTATGAGAGAAGAATTATTCATTCCGCATTGCAGAATGATAAATATGTTACCACACACAGCGAAGGTGAGGAACCTTTCCGAAGAGTTGTAGTTACTTTGAAGAAATAATCAAAGTGAAGATTACAATAATGTGATGAAAAGCCGGTATTAGAATTTCATTCTATTTACCGGCTTTATTTACAACTGCCCTTTTTTTGGAGTATAATTGTCTATATTTTAAGGAGATATACAAAAATGAAAAGCTGGTTTAGAAATAAATGGAATAAGGGAAAGATGCTTGCGGAATTAAAGCCTGCTTTATTTCTGTCTCTGACTTTTTGCTTTATGATTTTTATTTATGCTCCGCTGGAATTTTACATTAATAACAGTAATGAATTTTGGTATGATGCCTACTTATTGTTCCCTTTTATTCTTAAAGATTTCTTTTTGCTTTTTGTAATCAGTCTTATTGGTTTTACGGTAGCTTATTTTATAGCAAAGATTGTTTATGAAATTGCATTGTATGGTTATTTTGCCTGTATGATTGCTTGTTATATTCAGGGCAATTTTATGATAAAAAATCTACCGCCTCTGGATGGTACGGAAATTAATTGGACTTTGTATCGTACGGAAACTATGAAATCTACAATTATGTGGATTGCAGTAGCTGTCATTTGTCTTATTGGATTTTTCCTTTTAAAATATGATAAAATAAAAAAGCTAGTCAGTTATATCAGTATTTTTATGATATTGATGCTTGGAAGTACGATCACTGTTCTTGCTGTAAATGGTGATATTTTTACTAAAAAGCAATATGAGAAATTTAATAAATTAGATCAATTTGAAATGTCTACGGATACTAATTTTATTATAGTATTGTTAGATGCTGTTGATGAAGAGTGTTTTTGGCAGGTGTGGGAACAGCATCCGGAATATAAAGAAGAAATGAGAGATTTTACTTTCTATAATAATACTATGTCCGGATATGCCTATACAGATCATTCTCTTCCTTTAATCATATCCGGAGAATGGTATGAAAATAAAGAGCCCTTTTTGGATTATCAGATTAGAATATTTAAGAATTCTCCTTTTTTTGAATATTTGAAAAAACAGGATTATACTTTAAGTTATTATGAAGATGAGTATAAGTTCGAAGTAGGTGTGATGGACGGGGCATTTAATAATCTGGCTTATACGCAGTCTTCTCTTTGGGATGCCCCTTTATTTAATAAACGTATCATTAAAATGGTTGGTATGAAATATGCTCCTTATTTGTTAAAACCGAAATGTTGGTTTAATGTTGATATGCTAAATAATCAAGAGATGACTCCAAAAGATGAAGAATTATTCTCCTGGAAAAATAAAGCATTTTATGATGATTTGAAAGAAGATGAAATAAGTTATGTGGATGGAAAAAGATTTAAACTGATTCATTTGATGGGGGCACATGTTCCTTTCTATTATGATAAGGATGTAAATGTAATAGATAATGCCAATTACTATACTTGTATTGAATCTTCTATGACAGTTACTATGGCATATCTGGATAAATTGAGAGAGGCCGGAGTATATGATAATTCAGTGATTATTGTTCTCTCGGATCATGGATATAATATAGAAGGTGATGCGATAGATACTCCACAGCGTAATGAAAATGAAACAGGTAGACAACATCCTATTTTATTTATAAAAGGATTGAATGAAAATCATGATTTTCAGGTATCCGGAGCACCCATTTCTTTTGAGGATCTGGTTGGTGCGTATTATAAATTGTTGGATGGTGTTGCATCTGATGATTGCTTTGAGTACAAAGAAGGTGATCAGCGGGAGCGCAGATATCTTCTCTATAAATATCTTGGAGAAGATCATATGGTAGAATATATGCAAACAGGTTATGCAGGTGATGAATCTACATTGATTCCCACCGGAAGAGTGTTTGATGCAAAATAGACAATAGTGAGCGTTAATATGGAAAAATATGAAAATGAAACAATTGCTGCCATTGCAACAGCATTATCGGATTCCGGAATCGGGATTGTAAGAATTAGCGGCGAAAATGCAATATATATAATAGATAATATTTTTCGTTCTGCAGCCGGCAGGAGAATCTTGACAAAGGTACAGAGTCATACAATTCATTATGGTTACATTGTCGATTCGGATGAAAATGTAATTGATGAAGTTATGGTTGCTGTCATGAAAGCTCCGAGGAGTTATACCACGGAAGATACAGTAGAGATCAACTGTCATGGCGGTGTGTTGGTCATGAAGAAAGTATTGGAAGCGGTACTGCATGCCGGTGCCAGACTGGCGCAGCCGGGTGAATTTACGAAAAGGGCTTTTTTGAACGGTAGAATTGATCTATCCCGGGCGGAAGCTGTTATCGATGTGATTCATTCGCAGAATGAATATGCTCTTTCTTCTTCGGTAAGTCAGTTAAAGGGACAGCTTTCGAACAAAATACACACATTGCGGGAAGATATTTTATACCAGATTGCTTTTATCGAATCTGCATTGGATGATCCGGAACATATCAGTCTGGATGGATATCCGGAGCAGCTCGCTGCAAAGGTTACCTATTTTCAACAAGAGATTGCGAAGCTTTTAGCTACAGCTGATAATGGAAGACTTATCAAAGAAGGAATATCCACCGTGATTGTAGGTAAGCCTAATGCCGGAAAATCTTCTCTGCTTAATATGCTGCTGGGAGAAGATAGGGCGATTGTTACAGAGATTGCGGGTACTACCAGAGATGCCCTGCATGAGGCAATCAATCTGCACGGAATCAGTCTGAATATGATCGATACCGCTGGAATTCATGAAACACAGGATGTGGTTGAGAAGATCGGTGTGGAACGGGCCAAAAAATATGCTATAGATGCTGATCTTATTTTATATGTGGTAGATGCTTCCGGGAATATTGATGAGGACGATCAGAATATTATTTCCTTACTGGATGGCAAAAAGGCAATTATTCTTTTGAATAAATCAGATCTGGAAAATAAAATCACAGAAGAAAGTCTGAAAGAAAATCTGGTAAAAAGATTAAAACATAGCGAGGATATTCGTATCCTTCGTACTTCTACCATTGATCCCTCTTCGGAAAATTCCGGAATGGAAGAACTGGAAGAGACCATTCGAAATATGTTTTTTGAAGGTGAATTAAAACATAATAATGAATTGGTAGTCACCAACCTCAGACATAAAGAAGCTCTTCAGGATGCTTTGCATAGTCTGCAATTGGTAGAGAGAAGTATTGAAGATGGAATGCCCGAAGATTTTTATTCTATTGATCTGACAAGTGCATATGCTTCTCTGGGCAAGATCATCGGGGAAGAAGTAGATGAAGATGTGGTCAATGAGATTTTCTCAAAATTTTGTATGGGAAAGTAATAACTAAGAGGAATAAATAACATGGAACTAAAAAAACAAGTGGATGTATGTGTGGTAGGTGCCGGTCATGCCGGATGTGAAGCTGCTCTTGCCTGTGCAAGGCTGGGACTTCAGACAGTGATATTTACGGTAAGTGTAGATAGTATTGCTTTGATGCCCTGCAATCCGAATGTCGGTGGTTCATCCAAGGGACATCTGGTAAGAGAATTGGATGCTTTGGGTGGAGAGATGGGTAAAAATATTGATAAAACTTTTATCCAGTCCAAAATGTTAAATGTCTCCAAAGGTCCTGCAGTACACTCACTGCGTGCACAGGCGGATAAAGCAGAATATTCCAGGGCAATGCGTAAAGTATTGGAAAATCAGGATAATCTGTTGATCAAACAGGCGGAAGTCTGTGAACTTCTCTGGGAGGAAACAGAAGATCATAAGAAAAAGATCACAGGTGTCAAAACCTTTACCGGAGCTATCTATGAATGTAAGGCTGTGGTCCTTTGCACCGGTACATATCTTCGTGCGAGATGTTTGTGCGGTGAATCTATTACTTATACCGGACCTGTCTCTTATACACATCTGACGCTGCCGACGACTAGTCGAGTGTAGA
>ENA-OZKX01000222-OZKX01000222.1-human-gut-metagenome-genome-assembly--contig:-NODE-222-length-28485-cov-7.767147_pt1 | contig 28485 bp, 27 predicted proteins | sample MGYA00244831_ERZ653774 | MGnify/ENA primary metagenome ERZ653774 (study PRJEB26926, sample SAMN06165314) | human gut metagenome | biome: ENVO:00009003; feature: ENVO:2100002; material: ENVO:00002003...
TGGCAGCGGGAGAAGGATTCGAACCCTCACATACGGAGTCAGAGTCCGCTGTGCTACCATTACACAATCCCGCTATATTGTGCTGTCCACTGCGCTGTGTCGTTCAGCGAACAAATGTTATTATAGCAGGAACTTTTGATTTGTCAACAGGAAAATTTTCAAAAAATCGGGTTTTGGGAATTTTTCCCGCTTTGCGTCACATCCAGATGGCGAACAGGCGCAGCACAGGCTCGAGCACGCGGCGCAGGAGGCTTCTGTGCTGCCACTCCTCTGCCGTGACAAGACGGCTTTGATCCACGATGCTGTCCATGTCCTCGAGTAGCGATTCGATCATCGGCGCGCCATAGACCATCACACCGCACTCATAGTCGAGCTCAAAGCTGCGGTAGTCCATATTGACCGAGCCGACAAAGGCGGCCTCGCGGTCGACCATGACGCTCTTGGCGTGCAGCATTCCCGGTGTATAGCGATAGACCTTGACACCGTGCACGATGAGTTCACCGAAGTACGACTCTGCCACGCAGTCGGCATACCAGTGGTCCGGCTTGCCGGGCAGCATCAATCGCACGTCCACTCCCCCGTCGCCCGCGATGCACAACGTGCGCATCAGGCTCTCGTCGGGAATAAAATACGGCGACGTGATATAAAGAAACCGCCGTGCGGTGGAGATCATCTGCAGGAAGGTATCCTCCGCCGGATTGTCGGGGTTATTCTGCGGACCGTCGACAAAGGGCTGGCAAAATCCGTCGCTCTTCACCGGCGTGTGAGAGCGATAATAGTCGTGCTCATTGTGCATCACGCCGCCGATGTTCACACACATCTGGATAAAGCTGCGCGTCAGGCCCCAGACACCCTCTCCCTCGAGCCGCACGCCGCCGTCCTTCCAGTAGCCGTAGCGCTCAATGATGTTGGCATATTCGTCGGCGATATTCGCGCCGCCCGTGTAGGCGGCATCGCCATCGATGCAGGCGATCTTGCGGTGGTCGCGGTAGTTGAAGGAAAGACGGTTCACATACTCGTGCACGGGGTTGAAGACGAAGACCTCGACCCCCGCCTCGCGCAGGGAATCGATCGTCTCGCCGGAAAAACGCTTGATGTTGCCGAAATCGTCGAAAACAATCTTGACCTCGACCCCCGCGCGCGCCTTGGCGCAGAGGATCCTCTCGAGCTCATCCCAGAGCTTGCCTTCGGCCAGAATGAAGTATTCAAGGAAGATGAAGCGCTCGGCCCTCGCCACGCGGTCGATGAGGTCGTGCAGCAGCGGCGCACCCTCGGCAAAATAGGTCACCTTCGTGTTCTGATACAGGCGAAAACCGCGGCGGCTCAGAAAATTTGCCGTGCGCGACCACGCGGGCAACTGACGCGTCAGCTTGTCGAGCGCGATCTCGCTGCGGGCGCGCACACTCTCCGGCTCATCCGCGATACGGCGCTCCTGCTCGGGCAAATGGCGCTTCTGCGCCGCGCCGCCCCACAGGAACCAGAGGATGAGCCCCACCGCGGGAGCCAGCAAAAACAGGATGAACCAGATGAGCTTATAAGAAAGCTCACCCGGCTCATTGTAGATATGGATCGCAAGGAAGACCGAAATGATCTGCAAGACCCCGTAGCCGATGGCCACATACTGCTTCAGCACATGAGAGATCAGGATGACAACGGCGACCTGCGCCGCCAGAAGCAGGACCACAAACATGATCCGCAGCGCCGCCGAAATGCGGCGCTCACCCTTTTGCCGTATCTGCACTCGTTTCATCTGCCGTTGTTCCTCCCGGTCGGTCCTGTATCCTTTCCTGTTCCGTTGGGTGCGGGAATACCGCATCAGTTTTTCTCGTTCAGAAGGCGCGTTTTGATGTCATAAAGCTTCTGCGAGAGGTCCACATAATAGTTATGCGGGTTGTCGAAGCGCTTGACCTCGTCCCACAGGGTGTCGACCTGATCGGTGCAGTATTTCTTGATCTCCTCGATGCCGGGACGCTTGTAGACGAGCTTACCCTTGAGGTAGATGGGCACGAGCAGCTCGCGCGCTTCAAAGTGATAGACCTCCTTGCGCTTCCACGTGGCGTCGGGGTCGAAAATCTCAAGGTTCCGGCTGTCATCCACGCTCTCGTCATAAACCGTCAGATAGTCGGCGATGGCCTTGCCCGTGTCGCGGCCGTAGAAGCGGTAGAGTTTTTTGAAATGCGGCGTCGTGATCTTGCCGACATTCTCGCTGATCTTGATCTTGGGGATGACGTTGCCGTCCTCGTCCTCCACCGCGACGAGCTTATAAACGCAGCCGAAGACCGGCTCGCTCTTGGCGGTGATGAGACGCTCGCCGACGCCGAAGGCGTCGATCTTGGCATCCTGCATCCAGAGATCCTGAATGAGGTATTCGTCAAGCGAATTGGAAACGGTGATGGTGCAGCTCTCCCAGCCCGCTTCGTCGAGCATCTTGCGCGCCCTGCGGGAGAGATAGGCAATGTCGCCGCTGTCCAGGCGAATACCGCACTTTTTGATGCCGAGCGGCTTGAGCACATCGTTGAAGGCTTTGATGGCATTGGGGATGCCGGACTTCAAGGTGTTATAGGTGTCGACGAGCAGGACGGCATTCTGCGGGTAGAGCTTGCAGTACGTCGCAAAGGCGTCGTACTCGGTGTCGAACATCTGCACCCAGGCGTGGGCCATCGTGCCGAGCGCGGGCGTACCGTAGAGCTGGTCGGAGATGGTGCAGGCGGTGCCGCAGCAGCCCGCGATATAGGCGGCGCGCGCGCCGTCGATGGCGGCGGCAGAACCCTGCGCGCGGCGGGAGCCGAACTCCATCACGGCGTGGCCTCTGGCGGCGCGGACGATGCGGTTGGCCTTGGTCGCAATGAGACTCTGGTGGTTGATGGTCAGCAGTGCGAAGGTCTCGAGCAGCTGCGCCTCGATCGCGGGCGCGCGCACAACGACCATCGGCTCCTTGGGGAACACGGGTGTGCCCTCGGGCACGGCGTAGATGTCGCCGCTGAAATGGAAGTTCGCAAGATAGTTCAAAAACTCCTCGCAGAAAATACCGCGGGAACGGAGATATGCGATATCCTGCTCGTCAAAGTGCAGATCCTCGATATAGTCGATCAACTGGTCGAGACCGGCGGCGATGGCGTAACCGCCGCCGTCAGGCACGGAGCGGAAGTAAACGTCGAAATAGGTAATGCGATCCTGGAACCCGGCTTTCAAGTAACCATTGCCCATGGTCAGCTCGTAAAAGTCACAGAGCATGGTCATATTCAGCTTCTGATCGGTCTTCATAGTCACCTCATAGTGTCGCGGCGCGGACGGAGCCGCGCCTTGTGATACGGGCATTATATCCTCTGGGCACAGAGAAAGCAAGGCTTTTGGTCGTTTTTCCTCATTTCGGCTTGACTTTGGGCAGCCCGTCCCCTATGATAAAGGGACTTCCCGGCAAAGCGCGCACGCGCGCGAATAAGAAAATAGAAACGGAGCATCTCATCATGGGTGTTATCTTAGGCATCGACATCGGCGGCTCGAGCACAAAGATCGTCGGTCTTGCCCCCGACCTTTCGGTCATCGATATGCTGCGCGTCAAGGCAGAGGACCCACTCACCTCACTCTACGGCGCGATGGGCAACTTTCTCTCGACGCACCAGCTCCAGCTCTCCGATATCCGCCATATTGCGCTCACCGGCGTCGGCTCTTCGTATGTCGAGGGTGATATTTACGGAGTAAAGACCATCAAGGTCGAGGAATTTCCCTCCGTCGGCACGGGTGGCCTCGCCCTTTCGGGCAAGGAGCACGCGGTCGTCGTGAGCATGGGCACGGGCACGTCGTTTCTGTGGGCGAACAAGGGTCAGGAGGTGCGCCACCTCATCGGCAGCGGTGTCGGCGGCGGCACGCTCGCGGGCCTCAGCTCGCTCACAACGGGCGTACACCAGTACGCGCTCATCCGCAAGCTCTGTCAGGACGGCGACCTCAGCCACATCGACCTGACGCTCGCCGATCTTTCGCGCGAGCAGGTGGGCGATCTTCCGCCCGAGGCCACGGCAGCAAACTTTGCCAAGGTCGCCGACGATGCGACGCCGTCGGACAAGATGCTCGGCATCGTCAACCTTGTGCTTCAGTCCATCGGCACGATGTCGGTGCTTGCGTGCAAGTGCTGCGGCACGGATACGGTCGTGCTCACGGGCGCGCTGACGATGCTGCCGCCTGCAAAGGCGACGTTCGAGCTGTTCAAAAAGCTCTACGGCGTCGACTTTATTATTCCCGAAAACGCCACCTTTGCTACCGCCATCGGCGCGGCGCTGCACAGCGTGAAGGGCATCTGAATTTCTGTTTCCAATATCAAAAAGTGCCTGCCGCACGGCAGGCACTTTTTTAATTTCAAACGCTTGTTCTATTTCATATTCTGTGGTAAACTGCTGTTGAAATGAGGTGAACGCGATGGACCGCATCATTCTGCACTGCGACTGCAACTGCTTTTACGCCTCCTGCGAGCTTTTGAGCCGCCCGGAGCTCAGGGCGCTGCCCGTCGCGGTCTGCGGCGACCCGACGGAGCGCCACGGCATCATTCTGGCCAAGAACGATCCGGCAAAGCGCTGCGGCGTGAAGACGGCGGAGACCATTTGGAAGGCCCGGCAGAAATGCCCCGGCCTCATCCTGCTGCCGCCGCATCACCGGCTCTACGCCGAATATTCCAAAAAGATCAACGCCGTTTACGGCGAGTACACCGATCTTGTCGAGCCGTTCGGCATCGACGAAAGCTGGCTGGATGTGACCAATTCCCTCCACCTCTTCGGCGGGGATGCCAAGGCGCTCGCCGACACGCTGCGAGAGCGCATCAAGCGTGAATTCGGGCTGACGATCTCGGTCGGCGTGTCGTTCAACAAGGTGTTTGCCAAGCTCGGCAGCGACTATAAAAAGCCTGACGCCACGACCGTCATCGCACGCGGCAACTGGCGCGACATCGTCTTTCCCCTCCCCGTCGGCGACCTTTTGTTTGTCGGCCGCAGTGCACAGGAGCTGCTGGGACGCTACGGTGTGCGCACGATCGGCGAGCTTTCGAAATGCAGTGAGGAGATGCTCGAAACGCTCATGGGCAAGATGGGCTCCCAGCTCTACCGCTATGCCAACGGGCTCGACGACTCTCCCGTGCGCGGAGCAGCGGACCGCGAGCCGATCAAATCCGTCGGCAATTCGACGACGTTCCGCCGCGACCTGACGCGCTGGGACGAGGTACAAAGCGGCATCTCGCTGCTGTCCGACAGCGTGGCGATGCGCCTGCGCCGCCACGGGCTCTACTGCGGCGGCGTGCAGGTCGGCATCAAAAACAGCCGCTTTCAGGTCTTCTCCCGCCAGACAACGCTCGACCACAGCACACACCTGATGCGCGAGATCAACGACACGGCGCTCCGCCTTGCCGGAGAGCTGTGGAAGGCGCCCGACCCGATCCGGCTACTCTCCGTCACGGCGCTGCATTTGACCGAAGAGGCGCAGTCCTTCCGCCAGCTCGACCTGCTCGGCACGGACGACACACAGCAGGAAAAGCAGGAAGCCGTCGAATCCGCAATGGACGCCCTGCGCAAAAAATTCGGCCGCGGCGTCATTTCCTACGGCACCGCCGAAGATAACATCAGCGGCGAAAAAATCGAACGGGATTGACCCCCATTTTGCGCCGCGCACGGCGCAAAGCAATTTCAATCATTTTTCGTCGCGGCGTGTACGGGGCGAAAAATACCTCTCATGGAGCGAGTGTCGAGCCTGCGGCGAGGCACAGAGCGGAATGCGCTCCCTAACTCAAAAGCGGGGATTCTCTTTGAGAGAATCCCCGCTTTTGAAACGTCAGTTGGCGAGCCATTCCGGTCGCGATCGCTTCTTGATGCCGGACACGACCCCCATCGCCGCGAAGAGCGTCACGATGGACGAGCCGCCGTAGCTGAAAAACGGCAGCGTCAGCCCCACGACCGGCAGCAAAAACAGGCACATCCCGATGTTGGCGATCGTCTGGAAGATGAGCATTCCCGCCATGCCGACGCAAACAAGGCTTTCCATGCGGCTCGGCGCCTCGCGCGCGACGATCAGGCAGCGGATGATGATGGCCAGCAGCAAAATAATTACCAGCAGGCAGCCGATGAAACCCAGCTCCTCGCCGCAGACGCAGAAGATGAAGTCCGTCTGCCGCTCGGGAAGGCTCCACTTGGAGCTGGACTGCGTCTGCGTGCCGTTGAACAGCCCCTGCCCTGTCAGCCTGCCGGACCCGAGGGCGAGCAGGCCGCGCGTCTGCTGGAAGCCCTTGCCCTGCACATCGTAGCTGTGGTCAAGGATGACCTTGATGCGCGCATACCAGTCGCCGCGCAGCAGATTTAAGTTCCACGCGGCAAGAAAGCCGCCCACCGCGCCGCCGACACCGAGGAAGATCCACCGCAGGGCAAAGCCCGCGGCAAAGGCCATGCACAGGAAAATGAAGAGATACACAAGGCCGCTGCCCGCATCCTTGGAGATCACATAGTAAAAGAGAAACATGATCCCCGCGTGCGCCGTAGGCTGGATGACGTTCGTAAAGCGCGTGAGGTCGCGCTTTTCCGCCAGCAGCGCGAGCTGGCGCGCCAGCAGAAAGATGAAGGTGATCTTCACGATCTCAGCAGGCTGAACGGTGATGGGAAAATTCGCCAGAACGCCGACGCCGAGCCTCTCGCCGATGTCGTTCACGCCGAGCCAGGCGCGGTTGCCGTTGCGCGTCAGGCCGAACGGCGTGCGCAGCAGCAGGATAAATCCGAAATCAAAGGCCAGCAGCCACTTCCACTTTTTGCTCAGTTCCCCCACATCAACGGCGGAAAGGAAAAAATAAAGCAGCACACCGATCATCAGGCCGAGTCCCTGAATGGCGACATATTTCAGCGTGCCGCGAAAGTGCGTGGCGCTTGCGATAAGCACCATCCCGTAGAGCGTCGAGGTCACGCACAAAGCGAGCAGCACCAGGTCTGACTGGCGCACCACATCGCTCAGAAAATCGCGGACCTTTCCCATGGCATCACACTCCTTTCGCACAGGGTTTTCGATGTATTTTAGCACAATTTCATGCTCCTGTAAACGCACTTTTCTCCGTCTTTCCGCAGAAAAGGAATTGTAAAGGGCAGCACGCTGTGCTATACTGTTTGGTAATATGGGTCAAAATGGGGTCAGGAGGCGAAGCCATGCAGTTTTTGTCACACAGCGCGCAGGAGACCGAGCGCATCGGCGAGCAGCTCGCTTCCCGTCTTCGCCCCGGCGATGTACTGGCCTTCACCGGTTCTCTCGGCATGGGAAAGACCGCCTTCACGCGCGGCCTTGCGCGCGGGCTCGGCTGCCGCGGGCGCGTCACGAGCCCGACGTTCACCATCGTGAACGAATACGAGGGGGCCATTCCTCTTTTTCACTTTGATATGTACCGTCTCGGCTCGTCGGACGAGCTCTTTGACATCGGCTGGGACGATTATCTTGCCCGCGGCGGCGTATGCGCCGTGGAATGGAGCGAGCGCGTCGCCGACGCGCTGCCCGAGGGTACGATCTTCGTCGATATCGCGCGCGGCGCGGAGGGCGAGGATTCGCGCGTCATCACGGTCACGGGAGGGAGCCTCGCATGAAAATTCTCGCTTTGGAAACATCGGCAAAGAGTGTTTCCTGCGCCGTTGTCGAAGATGGCGCACCGCTCGCCTCCGCCTATCAGTGCACAGGGCTGACGCACAGCCGGACGCTTCTTCCGATGGTGGACGCGATGCTCAAAAATGCCGATCTGACGATTGGCGATATGGACGCTCTCGCCATCGCTGCGGGACCGGGGTCCTTTACCGGGCTTCGCATCGGCATCGCAGCGGTCAAGGGTCTTGCTTGGGCCGCGGACAAGCCGTGCCTTGGCGTCTCAACGCTCGAAGCCATGGCGCAGAATGCCGCACACATTGACGGGTTGATCGTCGGCGCGATGGATGCGCGCCGCTCACAGGTCTACAATGCCGTTTTCGAGGCAAAAGATGGCGAGCTCACGCGTCTGACGCCCGACCGCGCGATCTCGCTCGAGGAGCTCTGCGCGCAGCTTCAAGGCAAGCCGCAGCCCATCACCGTTCTCGGCGACGGCGGCGTGCTGTGCCGGCACTATTTAACGGAGCACGGTGTCTGGTGCACGCTCTCGCCGAGCGCGCTGCTCTATCAGAACGCCGTGGGCGTCGGCCTTGCGGCCGAGCGCGCCTATGCGCGCGGCGAGGCCGTGAGCGCACAGGAGCTGCTGCCCATTTATCTTCGTCCCGCGCAGGCCGAGCGTCTGAAAAGCGCAAAGGCCGCTCAAACCCGATAAGCAAATTCAAAATTAAAATATATTTTTTCGGAGGTCAAAGCAATGGAAGCCAAATTCAACGAGAAAGTACACATCATGAACCATCCCCTCGTCGCCCACAAGCTGACCATCATGCGCGATGAGAACACCAGCGTCAAGGATTTCCGCGAACTCGTGTCCGAGATCGGTATGCTCATCACCTACGAGGCCACGCGCGACCTCCCACTGACCACCAAGCACATCAAGACTCCCATCTGCGAGATGGACGCCCCCACGCTCGCGGGCAAGAAGTTCGTCGTCGTCCCCATCCTGCGCGCCGGTCTCGGCCTTGTTGACGGCGTGCTGCGCATGGTGCCCTCCGCCCGCGTGGGTCACATCGGTATGTACCGCGACGAAGAGACGCTCGAGCCCCACCCCTACTTCTGCAAGATGCCCAAGGACGTGGCCGAGCGCGACGTGATGATCGTCGACCCGATGCTCGCCACCGGCGGCTCCGCGTGCGAGGCCATCGGCGAAATGCAGAAGCGCGGCTGCAAGCATATCACCCTCATGGTGCTTGTCGCCGCTCCCGAAGGCATCAAGGCCGTTCAGGAGAAGTACCCAGACGTCAACATCTACGCCGGCGCGCTCGACGATCACCTCAACGAGCACGGCTATATCGTCCCCGGTCTCGGCGACGCGGGCGACCGTATTTTCGGCACGAAGTAACTTCAATGAAACCGACTTACGTCGCTTTCATTGAGAAAGATTCGCGTCGCTCTGTGCCTCATTGTCTGCACAAGCAGACAATTCGACACTCGCTTTGCGCAAAGGGTAATTCCTGACGCACATGTCGTCAGGAATTACGATTTTAATTGTTTTCCGCCTGCGGGCGGAAAATGGCACGAAGAATCTTCACAATTTTGTCATTGCAATCTTGAATTTCATTCGTTATAATGGTCAGGCATTTGAATGACCCCAAGCAACACCCCACTAATTGAGAGGACTGAACAAACAAATGAGTGCATCCAGAGAAAAGAAAGCCCGTCAGGAGCAGGTGACCACCGGTTTCACCGACGCCCGCACGCAGCGCGAACGCGAGGAGCAGGCCAAGGCCCGCCGCAGCAATATCATGTATATCGCGATCGCCGTTGTCTTTGTGCTGGTCGCCATCGTTGTCATCGTGGCGAACTCCAAGGTCATCGAGCGCAACGCCAAGGCCGTTACCATCGGCAGCGAGACCTACACCGCCGCTGATGTGGACTACTATTACTACACCGCCTACAACAGCTTCGTCCGCAATTACTCCTCGTATCTGAGTATGTACGGTCTGGATACGTCCAAATCGCTCAAGGATCAGGACTGCCCCATGACCGACGGCGGCACCTGGTACGACTACTTCCGCGACCAGGCCATCAGCAGCCTGACCTCCTACTCCCTGCTCGCGCAGAAGGCCGAGGAAGACGGCTTTGACGGCAGCGAGACCGTGGAGGCGGACCTGAAGCAGGTCTATAGCGACCTTGACTCCTATGCCGCCGCTGCCGGCTATACCCGCAGCCAGTACATCAAGACCGTGTGCGGCCCGCTGGTCAACAAGGCCGTCTTCGAGCGCAACGTGCGCCTGACCTCTCTGGCTCAGGCCTATTCCGCCGAGTACGCCAATTCCCTTGAATACAGCGACGACGAGGTGCAGGCCGCTTATGACGCCGACCCCAAGAGCTATCAGAGCGCTGATATCGAGTACATTCTCTTCACCTCCGGCGCTGACAGCGACGCGACCGACGACGAGAAGGCTCAGCTCCTGGAGGAAGCCAAGCAGAAGGCTGAGACCGCTCTTTCCCGCTATGCGCAGGGCGAGGCTTTCGACGCCATCGGTGAGGATATGGAAGGTACCTACACCCACGCCGCCAACGTCACGAACAGCACCTCCGATATGCTGACCTGGGCGTTTGACGACGCCCGTCAGGAGGGCGACACCACTGTCGCCGCCAACGGTGAAAAGGGTTATTACGCTGTTCTCTTCCACTCCCGCAGCCGCAACGACTATCACTCCGTCTCCGTGCGTCACATTCTCGTCGACAGCGAGGACAAGGCCAACGAGATCCTGCAGCAGTATAACAACGGCGAGAAGACCGAGGACGCCTTTGCAGCGCTGGCTGTTGAGAATTCTACCGACTCCAACGCTTCCTCCGGCGGTCTGTATACCGGCATCTATCGCGGCCAGATGGTCAGCGAGTTCGAGGATTGGTGCTTCGACCCCGCGCGTCAGGCGGGCGACACCGGCATCGTCCAGACCAGCTACGGCTACCACGTCATGTATTTTGTGAGCACAAGCGAAAATCCCTACTGGTATGACCAGGCAGTGATCTCCCTCAAGAGTGCCGCTTACAACGAGTGGTACAGCTCCATCACCGACGGTGTGGAGGCTGAGCAGCTCGACGGCATGAAGTACGTCGGTTAAGCCTTTTTCGTGATCCAAAAAAGCTGCCGGTCATCGACCGGCAGCTTTTCCTTTCATTCTTTTCTGTTTTGAGGTCACACTTATGGACGATCAGTTTTTACGCACGCAGATGCTTCTCGGCGATGCGGCCATGGAGCGGCTGAAGCACAGCCACGTGGCCGTGTTCGGCCTTGGCGGTGTCGGCAGCTACGCGGTCGAGGCGCTGGTGCGCTCGGGCGTCGGCGAGCTGACACTCATCGACGATGACACCGTAGGCACCACAAACCTGAATCGCCAGCTTGAAGCGCTGCATTCCACCCTCGGTCAGAACAAGACCGACGCCCTCGCCGCGCGCTGCCGCGACATTGCTCCCAACGTCACACTGCACCTCATCTGTGCGCGCTACGATGCCGCGCACCGCGAGGATTTCTTCACCGCGCACTACGATTACATCATCGACGCCATCGACACCGTTTCGAGCAAGCTCGACCTGATCGAAACGGCGCAGTCGCGCGGCATCCCCATCCTCTGCGCGATGGGGACGGGCAACAAATTAGACCCCTCACAGCTTTGCATCACCGATCTTTCCAAAACGATCAACTGTTCGCTTGCGCGCGTGATGCGCAAGGAGCTGCGCGAGCGCGGCATCCGGCATCTGCGCGTCCTCTACTCCCCCGAGCTCCCCGCCAAGCCGCAGGCGCTGGAAGCGCCCCCGCCGGGTCGCCGCAGCGTACCGGCGAGCCTTGTCTGGGTCCCCGGCTGCGCGGGGCTGATGATGGCGGGTGACGTCATCCTGACGCTCGCCGGATACGAAAACGGGAAAGAAGGCGGCCCCCAATGATTTTGACCGGTACCCTTGTCAACTCTGCCGCCATCGTTGCCGGCAGCCTTGCCGGTGTCCTGATCGGCAAATTTATCCCGGAGCGCTTCAGCGACGCCGTTGAAAAAGGCGCGGCGCTGTGCGTGCTCTACATCGGTGTGGACGGTATGCTCGCGGGCGAAAAAACGCTCGTCGCCATCCTTTCCATCGCGATCGGCGCGATTTTCGGCGAGCTTTTGCAGCTCGATGAAAATATGCACCGACTCGGCGACTGGATCGAGCGCAAATTGGGCAGCAAGGGGTCAAAAACGTCACTCTCCGAGGGCTTTGTCACCGCCTCCCTGCTCTTCTGCGTGGGCGCAATGGCCATTATGGGAGCGCTCGACTCCGGTCTGACCGGCGACCATTCGACGCTCTACGCTAAAGCGCTGCTCGACGGCATCATCTCCGTCGTCTACGCCTCGACCCTCGGCATCGGCGTGGCGCTCTCGGCCGTCCCCATTTTTCTCTATCAGGGCGCTATCGCACTGGGAGCATCCTTCCTCGCGCCGTATCTCACGGAAGCGGTCATCCTTGAGATGAAGTGCGTCGGCTCCATCCTCATTCTCGGTCTGTCGCTCAATATGCTGGGCCTCACCAAGATCAAGGTGATGAACTACGTCCCCGCCGTGTTCCTGCCGATCTTGCTGTGCAGGTTTCTGTAAGTAAAAGAGGGAGCGTTCCTTGCGGAACGCTCCCTCTTTTACTCTTCTAAAATCAGCGGCAAGGCGCGGACGCAGTAATTCTTCATGTCGACATGGCTTTCGTTCAGAAAGCCGACGCCCTCGTCCTTCAGCAGTGCAGCCTGCCTGTTCGCGCCGCCGAAGGCGAACGCGCTCGACACCTCCCCGTCCCGCTTGACGACGCGGTGGCACGGGATGACGCCCGGCGCGGGGTTCACGTGCAGCGCATAGCCGACGACGCGGGCAAGGCGCTTATTTCCGATCGCCGCGGCGATCTGCCCGTAGGTCGCAACACTGCCGCGCGGGATGAGCTTCACCGCGGCGTACACCTTGTCAAAGGTCGTCATTCGCCTTCTCCTTCTTTTTGAGCCGCCGCGCGAGCCAAAACCCGCCCGCGATCAGGGCAAGATAGAATAGATAGTAGGGCCAGTCATGCCGCAGCCAAGTCCCCGCGCTCTCCCAAACGATCGGCCAATCGCCCCCGTCCGCATACACTCTCGACCCTGACCACAGCTCCGCCAGATAGACAAGCATGGCGGTCAATCGGGAGAGCGCCAAAACCGCGCCGGCTGCGGCGATGAGCAGGGCGACCACTCTGCCCCGCTGCTTCCAAGCGGTCGTTGAAAGGATCGCGGCAGCGATCGCTGCCACGGCAAGGATCATGTGCACCACAGCGTCTCTTGTAAAGCTGATGCGCAGACTGCTCCACAGCGCTGCGATGCCCGCGAGCAGCAGCACCGACAGCAGCGCATTGCTGAAAACTTCATTCCTGCCGCGCGCGGCGCGCTCCTTCGCCGGCACGGCCGCCTTCGGCGCGTCCTCTTCGTTTTCCCAGATGAGATAATCCGTCGTCACGCCGAAGTAGGTGCAGATGGCGCGCAGCTTATCGAGGTCCGGCGTCGAGTCGCCGCACTCCCACTTGCTGACGGCTTGCCGCGAAACATCAAGTTCCGCCGCGAGCTGTTCCTGCGATAAACCGCGCGACCGGCGCAGCAGCTGCAGCTTTTCTCCCAATGTCATATGTGTATCCTCCGTTTGCTTTGATGCACCCAGTATAGCGGACAACGGCGAAAAGCGCCACCAAGCAAGGCTTACATCTCCGCAACCAAACGTGGCGATCGGGTCTTCAGTCCGCCTTTTCCGCTGTTTTGTCGAAAAACGGGATCTCGACCTCCATCACGACAAGGCTCACGAGCATCAGCGCCGCGCCGATATAGCCCTTGAGACCGAGGCGCTCGCCGAGCAGAAAAAACGCAAACACAGCGGAGAACACCGGCTCGAGCGTGAAGATGAGCCCCGCGCGCGCCGCGGTGGTATCCTTCTGATACACGCTTTGCAGCACAAGGCACACGCCCGAGCAGAAGATACCGAGAAACAGCGCCGAGGCCCACACCTTCGGCGACTGCGGCAGCGCGGGCGTTTCCACCAAAAGCGACAGCACGAGCATCACCACGCCCACGACCGCGAGGTCGCAGACGCCGAGCGCCAGCGGGTCGACCTCCGGGTCGGCCACGGCCTTCTCCGTCAGCATGAGGTCAACGGCATAAAACGTCGGCACCAGCAGGCAGATGATATCGCCCAGCGCGGGCTTGAGCGTCTCGTTCAGCGTGAGCATCGCAATGCCGATGAGACACAGAATGATCGCGAAACTGAACTTTTTGCCCGGCCTTTTGCGGTACAGAAGGAACTCGAAAAGCGGCGTAAACAGGACCGTCATCGCGCCGATAAACCCGGCGTTGGAGACGGACGTATACATCACGCCGTAGGTCGCGCCGGCGTACACCACCACAAGCGACAGGCCCACAAGGACACTGTATTGGAGCGTTTTCTTGTTCACGCCGCGCAGCCGCTTGAAGTAAATGGTGCCCAGCACCAGAAAGCCCGTGATAAAGCGGAATGCGTTCAGCGTGAGCGGCTGCAATTCGTTCAGGCAGATCGCCGTCAGGCAGTTGGATACCCCCCAAAGGCCTGTGGCGAGCAGCAGCATCATGTCTGCCCTCCGTTGACGATTCATCGTTCTCTTCCCCTCTCATCTGAAAAGCGGGCGCTATGAAGCGCCCGTTTACTTATGACCGATTTTATCATATATCGCCTCGCTTGACAAGAGGGATGCCCGGCTGTTCCGGTCCGGGAAGGAATATTCTCCCGCAGCGCTCCCCGGTAATGCTCTTTTGCCCGAAACGCCGTGTTCCCCCTTGCCGCGCGTCGATTTTTCGAAAAATGCAGTGTCGGCGCAACGCGCCGCTTGACATCCGTGCCCCCATCGGGCTATAATGCAGTCCGTCTGCTGCGCGCAGGTCCTTCCCTGCACCGTGCGGACGCCAAAAGAGAAACGGAGGATGGAACATGATCACGACGATCCTGTGGGATGTGGACCGCACACTGCTGGATTTTGACGCAGCGGAGAGCGCCGCCGTCCGCAGTCTGTTTGAAGAATTCGGTCTCGGCCCATGCACGGATGAGACGGTCCGCCGCTATTCGGCCATCAATGCGCACTACTGGCAGCGTATGGAGCGCGGCGAGATCGACAAAAACGAGGTTCTGGTCGGCCGCTTCCGCGAATTTTTCACCGCCGAGGGGCTGGACGCCTCGATCGCCTCAGCCTTCAACGACCAATACCAGCTCCGTCTCGGCGATACCATCGTCTTTCGTGATGACAGCTACCGCATCGTCAGCTCCCTCTGCGGCAGGGTGCGGCAGTTCGCCGTGTCGAACGGCACCGTCACGGCCCAGACGAAAAAGCTGCGTCTGTCCGGTCTCGGCGCGCTGATGGACGGCGTGTTTCTCTCCGAGCAGCTCGGCGCGGAAAAGCCGAGCGCAGCGTTTTTTGATCAGGTCTTCGACGCCATCTCTCCTGTTGACAAATCGCAGGTCATGATCGTCGGCGACTCGCTCACGAGCGATATGCGCGGCGGCAGCGATGCCGGCATCGTCACCTGCTGGTATAATCCGGATGGGCTCAAAGCCCCCGAGGGCATCCGCATCGACCACGATATCCGCGACCTGCACGAGATCTACGACCTGCTCAAATAACTCAAATAGCACTGCGGTCGGCAAAGGAAGTCCCTTTGCCGACCGTTTTCCATTCCAAATGCAGTGGAAGAAAATGCAATCGTTCACACTCTGTTTACCGTTTCTTCAGGACTGCTTCACGATTTTCCGCTATATTTTATTCATCGCTTAAAGCAAGAGCGAGACCGAAAACATTCTGGGGTAGCTGTCCGCCCCGCACGAATGCGAAAGCGGCAGACCAAGCATACCACCGCCGAAGGGCGATGTTTGAAGATAGAATTCCTTTGATAGCAGCTAAAAAGCGAAGCCTGTCGCCACATACGGCGGCAGGCTTCGCTTTTATCCGGTGCCGCCGCAAACGGCACGATTGCAATTCGACCGATTTCAGTATAAAATAAACCCGTACTGCATTTTCAAAAGGAGACAACTGCTATGGCTCTCGACTGGGGCATCCTCTACTGGATACAAGCTCATCTCACCTGTCCGTTCCTCGACGCGGTCATGCCGAAGTTCACACTGCTCGGCGATGCCGGGATCATCTGGATCCTCGCCGCTGTCGCGCTGCTGTGCACGAAAAAATACCGTCGGCAGGGCGCTGTCCTGCTTTTGGGGCTGCTGTGCGGTCTGCTGGTCGGCAACGTGTGTCTCAAGCATCTCGTTGCCCGCCCCCGCCCGTGCTGGCTCGATGAGAGCGTCCCTCTGCTCATCGCTTCGCCGACGGACTACTCGTTCCCCTCGGGACATACGCTGTCCTCGACCATCAGCGCGACCATTCTGACGAAGACTGACCGTCGCTTCGGCTATGCCGCCATTCCGATGGCGGCGCTGCTTGCCTTCTCGCGGCTGTACCTTTTTGTGCACTTTCCCAGCGATGTGCTCGCGGGCGCGGTGCTGGGGCTCATCATCGGCGTGGTCGTCTCCCGCTATGGGCCGAAGCTGTTCCGCAAGCGCGAAAAATAACCGTCTTCACCGTTAAAAATGCAAAGCAAGGGGCCGTTCTCTCCCGCGAGAGAACGGGCCCCTTATTTCGTGCCATTTTACTTTTCCTTCCGCTCCGTCACGTGCTTGACGACGGCCCACATCGTGTTCACCATCGCCCAGCCGAGGCCGGTGGCAAGCGCGACGGCGGGAAGGCCCATCCTGCCGACCAGCAGCCACGAAAGCACAACGCGCAGCGCGATGTGGCTCGTCGCGCCGAGGAACGGGACCGACACCTTCCCGATGCCGTTGAAGTATCCCGCGAACGTGTTGCCCGTGAAGCAGAGCGTATAGAAAAGCGCCACGAGCTTCAGATAGTCGCGCGCGTTCTCGAACGCCGCGCCGCTGCGTGTTCCGAGCATAAAGCCGACCGACGCGTTCGCGCTGACGTACATGATGAGCGACATCGCAAGCCCCATCGCAAGCATCAGAAGAAGACTGCCGCGGAACGAAGCCCTCACGCGCTCCTCCTTCCCCGCGCCGCGATTCTGCGCCACGAGCACGGAGGTCGCGGCGCTGCCGCTGTCGCCGAACGAATTGGCGAAGCCCTCGATGCGCGTCGTCGCCGTATACGCCGAGATCATGTCCGTGCCGCCGGTGTTGACCGCACCCTGCACGAGCAGCTTGCCGATATACAGACTCGACTGGTGCAGCGCCGTGACGAAGCTGAAATGCGCCATCTGACGCAAGAGCTCTTTGTCCATGTGGCGATCCGCGCGGGCAAAGATGAGCTCCGGCGCCTTGCGCCGCAGATAGGCGATGCACAGCACCGCCGAGATCGCCTGCGACGCTGCCGTCGCCCACGCCGCGCCCGCGATCCCCATGTGAAATCGCGCGACAAAGCAGTAGTCGAGCGCGACATTGACAGTCACCGCCGCGGCGAGCGCCATCAGCGCCGCATTCGCCCGCCCGATGGCGCGCAGCAGCGCGCCGTAAAGGTTATAGAGGAATGCCGCGGGCAGGCTCGCTAAAATCACCGTCAGATACGCCGACACAAAGCGCTCGAGCTCCTCCGGCGTCTGGATGAGCCGCAGCAGCGGCGGAAGCAGCACAAAGCCGAGGCCGCTGCATATAGTCGTCGCCAGCAGCCCGCACGAGAGCGACAGCCAGTGCTCGCGGTGGAAGCGCTCGCGCTCGCCCGCGCCGTAGAGCTGAGCAAAAATGACGGATATCCCCGTGCACGCGCCCGTGATCATGAAGAGAAACAGATTCATCACCGAGCCCGCGACGCCGACGGCGGCGAACTCCGCCTCGCCCGCAAAGCGCCCGAGGATGAACGCGTCGACCGTGTTGTAGAGCTGCTGCAAAATATTACCCATGATGAGCGGCGCGGCCAATCGCAGCAAATGCTGCGGAATGCTGCCGCCGGTCAAATCGTAAGAGCGTGCCATCGTCTTCCCCCGTCCTTCAGGATTTGACAACAGCATACCACCGCGCTATACTTTGCGTAAATCAATCATTTATCAAACCGTCTTTGACGATTTTGCAAAGGAGAACGCTATGGAACTCGACCGCTGCCGCGCGCTCGTCTGCGCCATTGAAACCGGGAGCCTGTCTGCCGCGGCGGAGGCCCTGCAATACACGCCCTCCGGCGTGAGCCGCATGGTCGCGGCGCTCGAAGAAGAGACGGGCGTCCCGCTCCTGCTGCGCGAGCACGGTGGCGTGCGCCCGACGAAGGAGTGCGAACGGCTGCTGCCCGCCATCCGCGAACTGCTGCACGCGGGCGAAGCCTGCTCCCAGCTCTCGGCGCAGCTGCGCGGGCTGGACATCGGCACCGTTACAGTCGGCACGGCCTACAGCGCGTTTTATTCCCCGCTTGCGCGCATCACGTCGGATTTCCACGCACGCTACGGCGGCATTCAGGTGCAGCTGCGCGGCGGATACAGCACAGAGCTGCTCGACCAGCTCAACGCGCACCGGCTCGACCTGTGCTTCATCTCCGCGCGCGAGGGCGGACACAACTGGCTGCGTATCGGTGACGATGCATTGACCGCCTGGGTTCCCGCCTCGCATCCGATGGCATGGCTCCCCGCACTGCCGGTCTCGGCGTTTGCTGCTGAGCCGTATATCGAGACCTATCCCGACAAGGATATCGACAATGCGCGCGTTTTCGCGCGCTGCGGCGTCACACCAAATCTGAAATTCTCCACGATGGACTCCCTTGCGACCTATTCGATGGTGGAGGCCGGTCTCGGCCTCGCCATGAACAACGCGCTCAATGGCCGCGCCTTTGCGGGCGGCGTGCGCATTCTGCCGCTCGACCCGCCGCAGCTCGTGGAGATCGGCGTGGCGGCGCTGCCCGACCTCTCCCCCGCCGCGCGGACCTTCCTCGACTTTTTGGAACCTCACCTTGTGGAATTCCTCTCGGAACAATCTTAAGATTTTCTTAGCATCACGTTCATAATGCATTCACTTCCCTTGTGTAGGCTATGCCACAGTGCAAACAGAAAGGGTGATTTTTTGCGTAAGCAACTGAGTAAAAAGGCCGCGACGCAGGTACTGCTCCTGCTGCTCAGCGCGGCATTCCTCATCTACGGCGCATCTCGCGGCGAGGCGGGCGTCGTGCTGAACAAGGCGATCAAACTATGTCTGGAGTGTGTGGGCATTGGATAAGAAAAAACCATTTTCCTTTCTGCTCGCCCGCTGGCGCGGTCTGGTCCAGGCCTGCGCGGCTCTGCTGACGAATCTGCACCTGCCGAACTTCCTCAAGGGTACGCTCTATCGCGGCGCGGGCAAGACCGTGTGCGTGCCGGGGCTGAACTGCTACTCCTGCCCCGGTGCGGCAGGCGCGTGTCCCATCGGCTCGTTCCAAGCCGTCGTCGGCTCGTCCAAATTCAGCTTTTCCTATTACATCACCGGCATCCTCATCCTGCTCGGCGTGCTGCTGGGCCGCTTCATCTGCGGCTTCCTCTGCCCGTTCGGCTGGTTTCAGGAGCTGCTGCACAAGATCCCGACCAAAAAGTTCTCCACCAAGCGCTTAAAGCCGCTGACCTACCTCAAATACGTCATTTTGGTGGTGATGGTCTTCCTGCTTCCGGTGCTCGTGGTGAACGAAGCTGGCATGGGCGACCCGTTCTTCTGCAAATATCTCTGCCCGCAGGGCGTTCTGGAAGGCGCTATCCCGCTCTCGCTTGTCAACAGCAGCATCCGTGCCGCGCTCGGCAAGCTCTTCTCGTGGAAGCTCTGCGTGCTCGCAACAGTCGTCGTGCTGAGCGTCGTCTTCTACCGCCCGTTCTGCAAGTGGCTCTGTCCGCTCGGCGCGTTCTACGCGCTCTTCAACCGCGTGTCGCTGCTGTCGATGCACGTTGACGAGAGCAAATGCGTCTCCTGCGGCAAGTGCGCAAGGACCTGCCCCATGGACGTGGATGTGACCAAAACGCCGAATCACAGCGAATGTATCCGCTGCGGCAAATGCGTGACCGCCTGCCCGACGGAGGCCGTCCACTTCCGCTACGCCTTCGGCGGCAGCGGAGCAAGTTCCAAATTGTCTCAAAAACCGATCATTAAAGAAAACAAAGGAGAATAAACCATGAATTTCAAGAAGATCATTACGCTGCTGCTCGCCTTTGCGCTGACGCTTTCCCTCGCCGCCTGCGGCAGCAAGGGCGACAGCAAGGGCGATGGCGATGCGCAGGGCGCGACCGCCGAGGAGATCTACGCCCAGATCCAGGAGCTCGCCGACAAGGAAAACGCCATCATGGAAGAGAACCTTGAACTGTGGCAGAAGCTCTTCGCCGCCATGAACGAAAAGCGCGACGAGATCCCCGATGAATCGAACTACGGTTCTTACCTGCTTGCCGCCCTCGACCTCGTGAAGGACAAGTTCACCGAGGACGAGCTCAAGACGCTGACCGAAGGTTCCGAGAAGATCCGCGACCTTGAAGACCAGATCCAGCCCCTGCAGGAGCAGTATGCCGCCCTCCAGCCCGCGGGTGACGGTGAAGACGGCGGCATGAACGATTCCGTCCCGGCCTTCCCCGCCTTCACCGGCAAGGACCTTGACGGCAACGATGTGGACAACAGCATTTTCTCCCAGAACGCCGTGACGGTCGTGAACTTCTGGTTCAGCGGCTGCAAGCCCTGCGTGGCGGAGCTTGGTGAGCTGAACGCCCTCAATGAAACGCTCAAGAAGCAGGGCGGCGCGGTCGTCGGCATCAACGTCGATACGCTCGACGGCAATGCCGATGCGATCAGCACGGCCAAGAACCTGCTTGAGTCCAAGGGTGCAAGCTACCAGAACATCTACTTCCCCTCCGACAGCGCAGCCGGCGACTTTGCGGGCGACATCATGGCCTTCCCGACCACCTATGTCATCGACCGCAGCGGCGCTATCGTCGGTGAGGCGATGCTCGGCGGCATCGACAACGAGGACAACATGGCAGCGCTCCAGAAGCTGATCGATCAGGCCCTCGCCGCGGATTCCGGCAATTAAAATATCTCAAAAACGCGCGCAGGAGATTCTTCTTGCGCGCGTTTTGTTTTGTTGGTAGAATAGGTTCGAACTTTGGAAGAAGCGAGGGCCTTTTATGACGCCAACAGAACTGCTCGCCGCGCTGCACACGGCGGAAAAACTGAAGGACACCACCCGCCACTGCTACACCTCGGGCGGACGGCACGAGAGCGTCGCCGAGCACAGCTGGCGCATCGCGCTGATGGCGTTTTTTCTGCGCGATGCGTTTCCCGAAGCCGACATGGACAAGGTCGCTCGTATGTGTCTCATCCATGACCTTGGCGAATGCTTCACCGGCGACATCCCCGCCTTTGACAAGACCGCGCAGGACGAATCCAGGGAGGAACAGCTGCTTGACCGGTGGGTCTCATCTCTCCCCTCTCCCTGCCGCGAGGAAATGCGAATGCTGTACAGTGAGATGGCTGCGCTCGAAACGCAGGAGGCCAAGATCTATAAGGCGCTCGACAAGCTTGAGGCCGTGATCTCGCATAACGAGTCCGACATCTCAACCTGGGAGGATCATGAATATGACCTCCAGCTCACCTACGGGGAGCAGAACGTCGCCTTTTCCCCCTATCTGAGCGAACTGCGGCAGGCCATCCGGCAGGAAACCCTCGATAAGATCGCACGCGAGGGCGACCGGCGGAAATGATTTTCCCCTGCCGCCGACACGACAGTATGGTAAACCGCCCCCAAGCGGGCAGCAAATGGCAATAGAAAGGACATTCCCATGAAATTTGCATTTTTGATCATGCTCCCCTCTCATATGGACTGCGACCGCGCTAAAATCAACGGCGGCAGTGCGCAGATCATTGGTGTCACCAGCCTTGAAGAAGCCGCTGCTGCCGCAAAATCGCTGCAAGCGGAAGGCGTCGGCTGCATCGAGCTCTGCGGCGCATTCGGCGAAGCGGGCGCAAAGGCCATCATCGAGGCCACCGGAGGCAATCTTCCCGTCGGCTTTGTCACGCATCTGCCCGAGCAGGACGGCGTGTACGCCGCTGCATTCGGTGAATAAATTCAAGCTGCAAAAAATCGCTTCCTGCCATCTGGCAGGAAGCGATTTTTCCATGTCCGTTATTCCACGATCTCCATATCCAGCAGATCGAGGATCGCCTGGTCTGCGCTCCAGAAATAGGAAGTCTCGCCAAGCACATCGGTGATGCCCGCGCGGTCAAAGTAGCTGCGCACGGCCTCGGCCATGCCGCAGCAGGCAACGCTCTTTCCCTGCTCCTTGAGCGCCGCGCACAACTCCAGCATCGCCTGCGCGCCTGAAACGTCCACGCTCGGCATCCCGCGCATGGAGAGAATCACATGGTCATAGGCCGGCATCTCCGCCATGCGGTGGTTGAACTCGTCCACCGCGCCGAAAAAGAGCGGGCCCGTGATATACGCCACGCCCGAGGTCTCGAGGATCGGCGGCTTGCCGTCCACCGAGCGGAGCTTGTTCGTGTCGATATCGGAGAAATTGACGCGGATGTGGCTGGATTTTGCCATGTACAAAATGGCGGAGTACACCACGCCGAGGATAATGGCGACCGTCAGGTCGAAGACGACCGTCGCAAGCATCGTGACAAGGAACTGGCTGATGCCGGACTTGAACTTATGGCGGAAGATATAGCGGATGCCCTCCCAGTCGTTCATGCGCCATGCCGTGACCATCAGCACCCCTGCAAGCGCCGAAAGCGGCAGACGCGCCATCACGCCGCCGAGCAGAAACATGGAGGCAAGCAGAAACACCGAGTGGAACACGCTCGTCAGCCTTGTCTGCTGGCCGGACTTGACCGCAACGCTCGTGCGTGCGATGGCCGCCGTCGCCGGCACGCCGCCAAAGAGCGGCAGCAGGATGTTGCCCACGCCCTGCGCGATGAGCTCCTGGTCGGCGTTGAACGCCTCGCCCTTCATGCGCGAGGCCGACGCGCCGCAAAGCAGGCTTTCGATCATGCCGAGCGCCGCAATGGTCACGATGGGCGAGACAAGATCTTCAAGCATCGTAAGGCTCAGGCCGCTGAGCGACAGACGGTCGGCCAGCAGGAGCGTTTTCGGAATATCACCGACAACAGCAAGGCTATCCATCCCAAACACCGCTGCCGCGATCGTCGCAAGGATGATGCCGACGAGCGAGCCCGGCACGCGTGCGCCCCACTTTTTCGGCCAGAAGACCATCACCAGCACAACAAGAAGGCCGATGAGCACCGCCTGCATATTGGGATGGAACCCGAGGCGGCCATAGGACGCGAGCTTTTCGAGATTCGAGCCGCCCTCTGACACCGTGCCGAAGAAGTTGTCGATCTGCCCCATCGCGATGATGATGGCAATGCCCGAGGTGAAGCCCATGATGACCGGCATCGGGATGAAGCTGATGAGCCGCCCGAGCTTAAAAATGCCCGCAAGCAGCAGCAGGACGCCCGCGGCAAAGCAGGCGAAAAATACACCCTGCAGGCCATATTCCGCGACGATGCCGACGAGCACCGCGCTCATCGCACCCGTCGGGCCCGAGATCTGGTACGACGCGCCGCCGAGAATGGCGATGACTACGCCCGCGATGATAGCTGTGACCAGGCCCGACGCCGCGCTCGCGCCCGACGAAACGCCGAAGGCCAGCGCCAGCGGCAGCGCGACGGCGCAGACCGTCAGCCCCGCCATCATATCGGCCAGCAGCTTTTTCGAGTTATAGCCTGCAAACTCCTGCTTCAGGCTGCGAAAAAAGGCAGAAAACATAGAAACCCTCCAAAAATACACATACCCGTACACTATAGCACTTGCCCGGTAGGGGCGCAAACGGCAAAAGGAACGTATTTTAACGACTTTTTAACACGATTGCGTCGCTTTTGCACAAAAGGCGTCCCTCTCTCCCCAAAAGCGCAAAAAAGCGGCACACCGCAGGGCATTTCCTGCGGTGTGCCGACCCCTTTTTTCTGAGCATCCGGCGCCGTTCACACCTTGCGCCGGCTGATTTTATGGCCCGATCTTCTCGAGCTTCGCGCGCAGCGAAATGCTGCGCGGCGTGGACATCCCGTCAAACAGGATGACGTGCGCGCCCTTATCGCGGTCCACGTCCAGCACCGTGCCCTCGCCGAACACCGCGTGGCGCACGCGCTGTCCAACGGGCAGCGTGCCGTCGCTGTCGTCCTCGCGCAGACCGCGGTCCCGTCGCGCGGCGTCATCCGCCGCCGCGCGCAGAAGGCCCTCGTCGACCTCGTGCGTGAACGACAGGAGATCGCGGTCGATATCCAGCAGAAAGCGCGAGGGATAGCGCGGCGAGCCGTCGAAGTTCCGCCCGTCGGCTTCGGAGAGGTAAAGCCCCTTCTCCGCGCGCGTCAGCGCGACGAAGGCGAGCCGCCGCTCCTCCTCCATTCCGGGGCGCGTGCGCACCTTGCGCGAGGGGAAAATGCCCTCGTTCATGCCGCAGAGGAACACATACGGGAATTCGAGCCCCTTCGCCGCGTGCACGGTCATCAGCTTTACCTTGTCGCCCTGCTCGGCAACATCGCCGTTGCTGAACAGCGCGATGTGGGCAAGGTAGTGCTCCATTGTGCTCTCCTCGCCGCAGCTCGTCTCGTATTCGTAGATGGACTGCTTGAGCTCGGCCAGATCGTCCAGCCGCTCCTGACTGCCCTCGGTGCGCAGCGCCTTTTCATAGCCGCTTTTGTCCAGAATGTCCGCAAGCACCTCGGAAATCGGGCGGCCCTGATACGAGTGCGAAAAGCGCTCGATCAGATCGACGAACTGCTTTGCCTTCGTGCCGCTGAACACGCTGTCTTCGAGGTGGTTTTTGAGCGTTACATAGAGGCTCGTCCCCTCTTTTTCCGCCGTCTCCTGTAAAAAGGCCATGCGCCGCTTGCCGAGGTTCCGCTTCGGCGCGTTGGCAATGCGCCGGAACGGCAGATCGTCCTGATAGGCGATCATCCGCAAATATGAAAGTGCGTCCTTGACCTCCATGCGGTCGAAAAACTGCACGCCGGAGTAGATCGTATAGGGAATTTTTTCGTGCATCAACGCCTCTTCCACCGCGCGCGTTACATAGTGCGCGCGGTAGAGGACGGTCATATCCCGCAGCGGCACGCCGCGATCATGCAGCCGCTGCATCTCGCCCGCCATCCAATGCGCCTCCGCCTCCTGCGTGTCGGCAAAGTGGCAGACGACCTTCTCGCCCGAGGGCTTCGTCGGGAGCAGGTCCTTTTTGATGCGGTGGCCGTTTTTTGCGATCAGCGAGTTCGCCGCCGCCAGAATCTCCGGTGTAGAACGGTAGTTTTCCATCATCATGATGGTCTGCACGTTTGGAAAGACCTTGTCGAAATCCAGCAGATATTTGACGTTCGCGCCGCGCCAGGTGTAGATCGTCTGGTCCGGGTCGCCCACGATGAAGAGGTTGCCGTGATAGCCGCACAGCACCTCCATCAGCTCATATTGCAGCGCGTCGATATCCTGAAACTCGTCGATCATGATGTATTCGAGCCGCTGCTGCCACTTGAGCCTGATGTCCTCGTGCTGCTCGAAAATATAGAGCGAGAACTTGATGAGGTCGTTGTAGTCGAGGCCGAAGCACTTTTTCTCCTGATAGAGATAGCCGTAGAAGATGATGTCCCCCGCCGTGTCGGCGCGCTCGTACTTTTCGCGCAGCGTGTCGAGCGACATCGTGATCATGTCCTTGTAATACTCCGGCTCCTTAAAGAGCTTTCGGATCTCGATCATGTCCCGTGCGGCGGAATAGGTCATGTCGCGCAGTGTGAGGCCGCGCTCTTCGTAGATGATGCCGAGCATCGCGTCGATGTCGGAATTATCCAGCACGAGGAAGCTCTTCGGATACTGCACGGCATGGCTGTCCTCCTGCAAAACGGAGACGCAGAAGCCGTGGAACGTGTTGATATAGCCCGTGTCGTTGTCGCCGGTCAAGGCGTGGATACGCTGGCGCATCTCGTTGGCTGACTTGTTCGTAAACGTCACGCACAGGATGTTCCCCGGCAGGATGCCGAGCTCGTTGACAAGATACGCAAAGCGGTGCGACAGCGCACGCGTCTTACCCGAGCCCGCGCCCGCGATGACGCGGACATACCCCTCCGTCGCCGTGACGGCCTCGTGCTGCGCGCGGTTCAGCCCTGCCAGCAAGTCCTCCATGCACTGTCCCCCCCTGTTTGCAATCTCAATGGCGGTATTATAGCACGGCATTTATAATCAAACAAGCGTTCGCCTGAAATTCTTCTGCAAAACGCCCCTCTTTCGCAAAGATCTCTTCCCGCTCCACAGGCCGGCAGAAAGCGCGCCTTAGCGCAGAAAAAACGCCCGATCAAATTCGGGCGCTCTCTAATTCCTCATTCCACCGCAGGATGCGCGGCAGGAGCTGCAAAAACAGCGTGTCGCGGTTCCGCTCGTCGATGAAAACAAGCTCCGCGTTCTCATGCTCCCGCACGGCGCGCAGAAACGGCGTGTTCTTCGGCTTGACCGCTGCCAGCACCGGCGTATCTCCCGCAAGCGCGCGCAGCACCCCGGACTGAAACGCCTCGGCATCGTTTTCAAGAAACCCCAGCTCGTCCATCAGAATGAGTCCATTCTTCGGTGCGGATGCAATCAGCTGCACGCCAACCGTATCGAAGACCTCTGGATGGCGGATGCTCGAGCGGCTGTCGCACGTTCCGACAAGGTTCGCCGCTGCATTCCGCCGCTCATTCTCCATCTGTGCCGCAGGATAAAGATAGATGGGGAAAAATCCGTTTTCATCCGCAGTCGGCAGCCGCTTCGTCACAAAGCCGCCGATCTCCCGCGTATTCCGCTCCAGCAGGCGGCGAATCAACGTCGATTTGCCGACGCCGCGCTCCCCGCAAAGCAAAAGATGTCGTTTCATGTCGTTTTCTCCTTCGGAAGGTCTGCCGTTTCAATGGTGAAAAGGCAGAGCGCCTTTTGATGCGGCAGATAATAGGGAAACTCCTCTGACGGCCCCGCAGTTAAGCGCGCTTCAATTTCCCGGGCAGAGAGCGTTTCGCTTTCGCTGCGGTTATACAGGGCAAAAAAGCGTTCCGCTTCCTCAATCGAGCGAAACGGCTGCCCAAATTCCGCGCTGAAGCGCTCCAACGTGTAGGGGATGCCCCTTTCACGCAGAACAGATTCGGTATTCCCCGCCGTGTATTCGCCAAGGCTTATCTTCCCTGCGCTGAAGCGGTGGTGCGAATAGTCGCGCTTGACAAGAAAAATTTTTCCGCGGCACTGCCGTCCGGCAATGCCCAGCGCGTCCTCCGTTCGGCCAAAGAGGCAGAACACCATTGCGTCATAGGGCTTATCGGGCGCAAGCGCTTCGATATCGCCGCAGCGTGCAGCAACACGCTCCGGTCGATGTGATTCCAGCGTTTTAACAGCCAGCTCGTCGGCGTCCACCGCCGTCACATGGCGGCAATAGGGTGCCAAGGCAATGCTCAGCTCACCGATGCCGCAGCCTGCGTCGCACACATGCGCGTTTTCCGGCATGTGCGGCGCGATCTTGCCTGCAATCACGCGATAATAGTCGCTCATCGCCGCGGCATCGCGCAAGAACGCGATGCTCTCTTCCGTCCAGATCATGCTGCCCGCCTCCCTCTTTTAAGATGATAGCATAAATCATTCTCTCTGCCAATGCGGACGCAGAAAAAGCCGGCGCGCTGCGCCGGCTTTTTTCATCGCTTGCAGTGCCGCCCTGCTTACTTGGCAAGGCCGGTGTAATAGCGCTGGAGCATCGTGCAGACCTCGGCGCGATTGACCTCAGCGGTGGGGTTGACGGTCAGCGTACTGTCGTCCGTACCCTTGATCAGGCCGACGGAAACGGCCCATGCAATGGCATCGACATCAGAAGCGTCGATGGAAGCATAATCGGTCGCAGCCTCCACAGCCTTGCGCATCTCGTCGCTCACCTTGGTGTCGTACTTTTCATCTAGGGCGAGGGTCTTGTAGAACATGGTGATAAACGCCGCGCGGCTGACCGTTGCCTCGGCCTTGAAGCTGTCAGCAGCGATGACGCCCTTCTCAGCGCACCAATCCTGCTGCTTGGAGTACCACTTCTCGCCGGAGTTGTCGGTGGTGTTGCCCGCCACACGGTAAAGGACGGTGGCAAGCTCGGCCATGCTCATCTTAGCTGCGGGGGCGAACCGGTCGTTGCCCACGCCCTTGAACAGGCCATTGTCGGAGCAGTAGGTCACGGCGTCGCGGTACCAGTCCTTGGCAGCAACATCGGTGTAGGAAACAGACGCGGTGGCAATGGAGAGAGCCGTCACGCCGGAAGGCATACGGTTGCCGGCAGCCTTCTCAGACTTGTAGCTTTCCTCGCTCGTGCCGCAGACAAAGCGGAGAGAGCCCGGGTCCTTCGCGGTCTTGGCAAGGTCGGCGACGGTGCCGTCAGTGAGCGCGCCCTGTGCCCAGCTCAGCGCGATGGCGGCAGGGACTTCCGCAGAGGTCTCACCGTCGAAGAAATACTTATCTTCAGTGACGTCCTGATAGGTGGGCGCATACTTGGTGTATTCGCCGTCGGTGCAGGTGAAGCGCAGGGTGCTGCCCTCGGCAAACGTCACACCGGCGTCTGCCAGCAGCGCGTCGAGCGTCACATACTCGGTGGCGACAACGGCCTGCACACCGTTTTTGAAGTACTGGTAGCCATAGCCGTCCGCCTTGGTCTCGGCGAGCTTCTTCAGCTCGGCGGCCGTGTAGGTCTTAACGGTCGTTCTGGGGCCGAATTCGCCGGTCTGGGTGCAGACCGTCAGCACGGCGTCGTCGGCAGCCTGAGCGCTGAGCACACCGGTGAACAGCTGTCTCTTATACACATCTCCGAGCCCACGAGACAGGCAGAAATCT
>ENA-OZKX01000232-OZKX01000232.1-human-gut-metagenome-genome-assembly--contig:-NODE-232-length-27592-cov-7.822058_pt1 | contig 27592 bp, 17 predicted proteins | sample MGYA00244831_ERZ653774 | MGnify/ENA primary metagenome ERZ653774 (study PRJEB26926, sample SAMN06165314) | human gut metagenome | biome: ENVO:00009003; feature: ENVO:2100002; material: ENVO:00002003...
GCGTCAGATGTGTATAAGAGACAGGTAGGCCACCACGCGCGAGGTGATGTAGATGGTGATGAGCGAATAGAGCGTCAGCATCCAGCCGCCCTGTCCTGCATCGCCCGTCCCGAGACCGAAGCCGATCACCAGCAGGCCCGAGAGCACCACTACGCCGTCGGCGAGCAGGATGCCGGTCGAGAACTTGATGCCGGCAAACTTCTGCAGCAGCATCGCCACGATGTCCGTGCCGCCCGTAGTCGCCTGCTGGCGCACGACGACGCCCTGCCCGATACCGATGACCACGGCGCCGATGATACACGTCAGCAGCAGGTCGTTCGACAGGTCGAGCCGGCCGCCCAGCAACAACGCCGGATCGAGACTCTCGACGGCCGCGGCGTCGGGATAGACCAGCCGCGTCAGCACGTTCATGAAACCGGGCGTATAGAGCGCAGCCAGCACCGTGCGCGTACCGAACTGCCCGCCGAAAACCAGCATCGCGGTGAGCATCAGCGGCACGTCGAACATATAGCCGAACGTACCGACCTGAATCGACGGGAAAATGTTGTGGAGTACGATACCCATACCGTAGACACCTCCCGGCACGAAATTGTAGGGATTGACGAACAGCACGAAACCCGCGCCCATGATCGAACAGCCGAGAAAAATCAGGAACCACGAGCGCCACCACGCCCACGACCCCATCGGCTCCAGCAAAGCCTTTGTATTCATAAAGGTATATTTTTAGGCAAAGATAACGCAATTCTCCGAAAACCCGACGTCCCTGCGCCGGATTTTTCATCCGGAAGCTGCAAATACGATTTTTTTATTATATTTGCATTATACAAACCCCGGAAAAGTCACTATGATTCTGACATATTACACCGCCACGACCCTGATTATCATCGCCTATCTGCTGGGTTCGATTCCGAGTGCCGTGTGGATCGGCAAAAAATATTACGGCATCGACATCCGCGAACACGGCAGCAAAAACGCCGGCACGACCAACATGCTGCGCGTGCTGGGCAAGCGGGCCGCACTGCCCGTCTTCGCCCTGGACTTCATGAAGGGCTTCGTGGCCGTGACGCTCATCGAGCTGCTCAAGTACGACGAGAACATCAGCGACATGTGGCTCATCAACATCAAGATCATCGCCGTCTTCGCCGCCGTGCTCGGACACATCTTCCCGATCTTCGCCGGATTCCGCGGCGGCAAGGGCGTGGCGACGCTCGTGGGCGCCGTGACGGGCATCTACCCGCCCGTGGCGCTGCTCTGCTTCGGCGTATGGCTCGTCGTGCTGATGATCTCGCACTACGTCTCGCTCTCGTCGATGGTCGCCGGATGCTGCTTCCCCTTCTTCACGCTCGTCTCGCCGAAGGTCAACGAATCGATCCCCTTCGTGGTCTTCTCGTTCGTCATCGCCGTGCTGCTCATCTGGACCCACCGCAAGAACATCGAGCGCCTGAAGGCCGGCACCGAGTCGAAGATCTACATCTGGAAACCCCGCAAGGTCAGCGGAGAGCCGCCCCGCAACGGGAACGGCGACCAGACCCCGTCCGGGAAGTAGTCCGCCCCGGAAAAAGGACTTTCCGGACCAATTTTCCCGAATGACGGAATAAAAAGCCCCGAAAGAATTTCGGGAGCGTTTTTTTCCATATCTTTGCCCCCAGAATCGTGTATCTTCCCTTTACACCAACCTATGTTACAGGAGAATCTGATAAAAATCTACGAAAAGAGCTTCCGCGAGAACCGTGAAATGTCGGCACTGACCGACTACTTCAAGAACGAGACCTTCTCCTACTACGAGATGGCCAAGGAGATCGCCAAGCTCCACCTCGTCTTCAAGAAGGCCGGCATCAAACGCGGCGACAAGATCGCCCTGATCGGCCGCAACAACCCCCGCTGGTGCATCACCTACATCGGCACGATCACCTACGGTGCGGTCATCGTGCCGATCCTGCAGGACTTCACCCCGGCGGACGTCATCCACATCATCAACCACTCGGAGAGCCGCCTGCTCTTCCTGGGCGACAACTTCTGGGACGTGATCGAAGAGGACCAGATCCGGCAGATCGAGGCGGTCTTCTCGCTGACGGACTTCCACGTGATCTACGAACGCGACGGCAAGTCGCTGACCAAGTTCCAGCGCGACATCCTGAAGAACTACCGCAGCAAGTACCCGCGCGGATTCAGCATCAACGACATCAAGTACCCCGAGGTGCCCAACGACCAGGTCATCCTGCTCAACTACACGTCGGGCACGACCGGCTACTCGAAGGGCGTGATGCTCACGGTCAACAACCTCACGGGCAACGTCCTGTTTGCCAAGTCGGCCGTCAACACGCAGACCGGCAACCACTACTTCCAGCAGGGCGGGCGCACGCTCTCGTTCCTGCCGCTGGCCCATGCCTACGGCTGCGCCTTCGACTTCCTCGCGCCGCTGGCCGTCGGCGGACACATCACGCTGCTCGGACGCATTCCCTCGCCGAAGATCCTGCTCGAAGCGATGGCCGTCGTCAAACCCACGGTGATCTGCTGCGTGCCGATGATCCTCGAAAAGGTCTACCGCAAGCAGGTGCTCCCGATGCTCGAAAAGGGCCCCATGTCGATCGCCATGAAGATTCCGCTCCTCAACTCGGCCATCTACTCGGTCATCCGCAAGAAACTCATGGACGCCTTCGGCGGCAACGTCTCGATCTTCATCGTCGGCGGCGCCCCGATGAACCAGGAGACCGAATCGTTCCTCATGAAGATCCGCTTCCCGATCACGATCGGCTACGGCATGACCGAATGCGCCCCGCTCATCAGCTTCACGCCCGACAACGAGTTCAAGCCCGGATCGTGCGGCCGCTATCTGAAGGAGCTGCTCGAAGTGAAGATCGACTCGGCGGACCCGGAGCACACGGCCGGCGAGATCCTCGTACGCGGCGAGCACGTCATGAAGGGATACTACAAGAACGACAAGGATACGCAGAAGGTGCTCGACGCGGACGGCTGGCTCCACTCGGGCGACATGGGCACGATGGACCCCGACGGCACGCTCTACATCCGCGGCCGCTCGAAGACGATGATCCTCTCGGGCAACGGACAGAACATCTACCCCGAAGAGATCGAGGACAAGCTCAACAACATGTACCTCGTGCTCGAATCGCTCGTGATCGACGTCGGCGAGGGACGTCTGCGCGCGATGGTCGTCCCCGACTACGAGCAGGCCGAGGCCGAGGGGGTCGACAAGAACGACCTGCCCGAAATCATGCAGAACAACCTCAAGGAGCTCAACACGCAGCTGGCCGCCTACGAACGGGTGGCCGAGATCGTGCTCTACCCCACGGAGTTCGAGAAGACCCCGAAGCGGAGCATCAAGCGCTACCTCTACAGCCCGTCGCTGCTGAGCAAGTAACCGTCGCGAGCACCGGAAAAAGTTACAGGATCAGGACGGCCCGCAAACAGGCCGTCCTGATCAGTCATGAACAACCGCATACAAAGGAAAAACATGAAAAAAGGGTTGATACTTTGCCTGCTTTTGCTTTGCGGCCTCGGACGGGCGGCAGGGCAAACCGAAGTGTGCCTGGTGGGAACCCGACACGAACCCTGCGCTTACTTCAACAGCGACAGCGTCCATGTCATCCTGTCGCGGGTACGGCCCGACGTGGTGCTGATGGAACTGGACTCCTCCTTCTTCGACAAAAATTTCCGCTTTGATCTGGAAAGGTATCCCGACCTGCTGTCGACGAACGAAACCATCGCGGCGCACCGCTATCAGCAGGAGCGGGGCGTGGATCTGCGTCCTTTCGAGATCACGGGCCGGAACGAATGGTATCGCGAGCACCGTTACTTTGAACGGCAGGACAGCATGTGGCGCGACGCGCTGGCCCTGTATCGGGCGGACCGGCTCAGCCGGAAGGACCGGGAGGACATGGAGCTGATTCTCCAGGTGATGAACTACAACGACATGCAATTCGCTTCCCCCCGGGACATGAATTCCAGCATGACGATGGGCTACCTGACGCTCCGCGAGTACATACTTTACCAAAAGTTGGTCTCCATCGTGGAGAGCGAGCCGCAGCTCGGACGCTGGCGGGACTTCGTCCGGATATGGTCCTCCCGCTGGTATGAGCGCAACGGGGTGATGGCGGCCAATATCCGGCGGATGGCCGAAGCCTGTCCCGGCAAACGGCTGCTGGTTCTGGTCGGGCTGGAGCACAAGCCCGGACTGCTGAAACTGCTGAAAGCGTGCGACGGAATCGTATTGAAAGAGTATTGGGAGTTTCAGGAGTGAGGCTGCGACCGGACAAAAGGAAATATCCGCAGAAGTCGGGAGCGTTTTCCATGGATTTTTCCGTATCTTTGCTCCCATGAGAGTTCTCCGCAAACAGGCCATCGGCGAAAACCTGCTCTACCTCATGGTATGGGCGGCCATCATCCTCGTGCCGGTGCTCAACTCGCAGATGATGTCCGAGCTGCACATCAACCTCGAGAACGTGCTCATCGCCTGGCGGCAGATCGCCCCCTACCTCGTCATCTTCATCATCCACAACTACCTGCTGGCGCCGCGCCTGATGCTCCGCCGCCACTACAAGGCCTACGTCCTGTGCGACATCGCGCTCATCATCCTCGTCTTCTGGATCGTCTACCTCTACGAGGAACGGCTGTCGGACCACCTCGCCCTGCAGGGTACCCCCGAGGCGGTCGATGCCTACCGCAAGGCGTCGTTCTCGAATCTGGAGATCTACTGGAACGTCGTGCTGGGCTTCTTCATGACGGGCGCCAACACGGGCATCAAGCTCATCTACCAGTCGATGCGCGACGAGCAGAAGATGGAGGAGCTCAAGCGGCAGAACCTCCAGGCCGAGATGGACTACCTGAAGTACCAGATCAACCCGCACTTCTTTATGAACACGCTCAACAACATCCACGCCCTGATCGACATCGACACGGAGTGTGCGAAGAGTGCGGTCATCGAGCTCTCCAAGATGATGCGCTACGTGCTCTACGACTCGGGGCGCGAGCTCATCCCGCTCAACAAGGACCTCCAGTTCCTGCAAAACTACATCGAACTGATGCGCATCCGCTACACCGACACGGTGGACATCCGCGTGGAGTATCCGCACGACCTGCCCGAGCAGGTCTCGATCCCGCCGCTGCTGCTGATCGTCTTCGTGGAGAACGCCTTCAAGCACGGCATCAGCTACAACCGCCCGTCGTTCATCCGCCTGACGGTCGCCTACACGGAGGGCCGCGTGCGCTGCACGGTGATCAACAGCCGCCACGGCGGTGCACGGCAGCACGGCCCGGGCATCGGGCTGGAGAACGTCCGCAAGCGCCTGGCGCTCATCTATGGCGAGGAGAACTACTCGCTCGAGATCCGCGAAGAGACCGACACCTATACCGCTAACCTGATAATACCGACGCGCCATGCTTAAGTGTATCGCCGTGGACGACGAGCCCCTGGCCCTGCAGAAACTCAAGAACTACATCTCGAAGACCCCCTATCTGGAGCTGGCGGGCACCTGCCACAACGCCCTCGAGGCGCAGCAGCTGCTCGCCGGACAGGCCGTCGATCTGATCTTTCTGGACATCAACATGCCGGACCTGAACGGGGTGGATTTCGTGCGCACGCTGCACGAGCGGCCGATGGTGATCTTCACGACGGCCTATTCGGAGTATGCCGTCGAGGGGTTTCGGCTCGACGCCATCGACTACCTGCTCAAACCCTACAGCTTCGCCGACTTCAGCCGCTCGGCCGCAAAGGCGCAGTCGCTCTACGAACTGCTCCACCGCCCCCGCACGACCGGCTCCGACGAAGAGACCGAAGCGCTGCCCAAGGACCGTGAATACATCTCCGTGAAGGCCGACTACAAGGTCTCGCTCGTGCGCATCGCCGACATCGTCTACCTTGAAAGCGAGGGCGAGTACGTCCGCATGCACCTCGCGGACGGCACGACGATCACGACGCTCTTCCGGCTGAAGAACATGGAGGCGGCCCTGCCGTCGGACTCCTTCATGCGCGTGCACCGCTCCTACATCGTCAACCTGCGCTGCATCAAGTCCTACGTCAAGGGGCGCATCTTCCTCGGCGAGACGGAGTATGTCCCCATCGGCGAAAACTACAAGGAGGCCTTCCAGAACTACATCGACAGCCACTTCCGCAACCTGTGAGCTACGCTCCGGCGGTCAGGTCGGGAAAGTGCGCCAGCGGCACGTAGCGGCCGTCACGGCACTCGTAACAGCCGTGCACGCGCCCGTTCGTCAGCACGACATACCGCGCTCCGAGCACCGAATTGTAACGCACGACCTGCGAAAGGACCTTTTCGTTGACCGGCACCCCGGGGGCCTTGCATTCGGCGACGAGCAGCGGCCGCCCGCCGTCGTCCACGACGACGACATCCGCCCGCTGCGGCTGTCCGTTGAGCGCCACGGCATATTCGGCCACGATGCGCCCGGGCTGCGCCCCGCAGTGCGACACGAGGTAGGCCACGAGGTGCTGCCGCACCCACTCCTCGGGCGTCAGCACGAGGTACTGCCCGCGCAGCGCGTCCCAGATTTCGACCTGCGCGCCCTGCCGCCGGGCACGCAGCCGAATGGCAGGAAAATTGAGTTTGGGGAGCCGGAGCATTGACGTATCGAAAAAATTCGTATCTTTATCCGGTAAATATACGAAACTTATGCGAAGAGTATTTGCGATTGCAGCCATTTTTTCGTGCTGGGGCCTCGCCGCACAGCCCTGCGCCCCCTCGGAAGGGCGCGAACAGCCGCGCTGCGAGGTGATCGCCTACCCCACGGCCGAGGCGGCCACGGCGGCCGACGGCGGCAACAACCGCTATTTCACGCGCATCACCCAGTGGGCGCGGCAGAGCGACACGCTCTCGACGCCCTTCACCGTACCGTTCGTCTGGGCCAACCGGCAGGTGCTCTTCCACGTCGGCTCGGCCTCGGTGCCCTATGAGGTACTCGTCAACGGACGGCGCGTGGCCCGCAACGCCGACGGCAACACCCCGGCGGAGTTCAACCTCACGCGCTATGTCCGCGAGGGCCGCAACCGGCTGGACCTGATCCTCACCCAACCCTCCGACGCGGCGCCGCTTGAGAGCTGGAAGGAGGCCGGAGCAGCCCCCGGTGTCACGGACACGTGGATCATGAGCCAACCGACGATGCGCGTGCGCGACGTCCTGACGAAGTGCTGGCCGAGCAACGACGGCGACGGCACGGCCGTGGCCGAGGTGGGCATCGTCGTGAAGAGCAGCGCCCTCAATCCGCGCACCTCGCGCATCTACTACGATCTGCTGACACCGTCGGGCGAGACCGCCGCCACGGGATACAAGGAGCTGACGCTCGACATGCGCCGCGAGGATACGCTGCGTTTCGTGACCCGCATTCCGGCCCAGCTGCTCTGGAGCGCCGAGCTGCCGACGCTCTACACGCTGCGGCTGAAGACGCAGCACGAGGGGCGCTTCGGCGAATACCTCGAGCTGCCGCTCGGCTTCCGCACCGTCGCCACCGACCCGCAGGGCCGCATGACGATCAACGGCCAGCCGGTGCGCCTGCACGCCTACGAGATCAATCCGCAGATCGTCAGCGCCAACCTGCTGGCCCGGCTGCGCGAACTGGGCTTCAACACCCTGAAGTTCATGCCCGGATACATCTCACCCGAGCTGCTGGAGATGTGCGACATCCAGGGCGTCTACGTCGTCGCCCAGGCCCCGATCGACTCCAGCAAAAGCGGCGCCTCGCGCCGCAAGGAGGGCAACCCCTCGAACGACCCGGCCTGGCAGGCCGCCTACATCGAACGCACCGGGGACAGCTACCACACGACCAAGCGCCACCCGTCGGTGATCGCCTTCTCGCTGGCCAGCATGTCGTCGAACGGCATCAACCTCTACGAGAGCTACCTGAATCTGAAGCGCTACGGCGATTCTCGGCCGATCATCTACCCCGACGCCGCGGGCGAGTGGAACGACGATCCGCTGCTGCTGGACTGATCCCGGCCGCCGGACCGGCATGTCGGCCCGGGGCGCAGGATCGGACGGCGCGGGCGGCCGGCACATGCGGTCCATAATTACAGGTGCGGAACAGAAAAGCTCCCGATTCCGGGGCAAAAAGGGACTTTCGGAGCAAAAAACACATTTTTTTGAAAATTTTTTCCGGTTTTATTTGGAGATATAAAAATTATAGCTACCTTTGCACTCGCAATCACGAATGATTGATGCCTCTCTAGCTCAGTTGGTAGAGCACGACACTCTTAATGTTGGGGTCCAGGGTTCGAGCCCCTGGGGGGGTACTAAAAGAGAGCAAGCAAAACTTGCTCTCTTTTTTTTGCATACGAACCTAAATACACCTGTGTCATGTACGATTACGATAATCGAGTGGTCATCACGCTCGACGCCGGCGGCACGAACCTCGTGTTCGGAGCCATGCAGGCCAACAAATTCATTGTCGATCCCATCACCCTCCCGTCGAATGCCGACAACCTGGACAAGTGCCTCGCCACGATGGTCGAAGGCTTCCGTCAGATCATGGCCCGCGTGCCCGAGAAGCCCGTGGCGATCAGCTTTGCCTTCCCCGGCCCGGCCGACTACCCCAACGGCATCATCGGCGGCTACCTGCCCAACTTCCCGTCGTTCCGCGACGGCGTAGCCCTCGGCCCCTTCCTCGAGGCGAAATTCGGCATCCCGGTCTTCATCAACAACGACGGCGACCTGTTCGCCTTCGGTGAGGCGCTGGGCGGCGCCCTGCCCGAGGTCAACGCCCGGCTCGAAGCACTCGGCAGTTCGAAACGCTACAGGAACCTGCTCGGGTACACCTTCGGTACGGGATTCGGCATCGGCATGGTCATCGACAACCGCCTCAACCGCGGCGACAACTCCTGCGTCGAGACCTTCTGCCTGCGCCACAAGAAGATGCCCGACATCATCGTCGAGGACGGCGTGGCCGTGCGTGCCATCAAGCGCGTCTACGGCGAGCTGACGGGCAATCCCGACCACGGACTCGAGCCGAAGGACATCTGCGAGATCGCCGACGGCACGCGCGAGGGCGACGCCGAAGCGGCGAAGAAGGCCTTTGCCGAGCTGGGCGAGGTGGCCGGCGACGCCATGGCTACGGCCGTGACGCTCGTCGACGGACTGATCGTCATCGGCGGCGGCATCACCGCAGCCCGGCGCTACATCATGCCGAGCCTGCTGCGCGAACTGCGCGCAAAGATTCACCAGCTGAATGGCAACGAGCTCAACCGCGTCCAGATGAAGGTCTACGACCTGGACAACGACGAGGAGTTCGCCGCCTTCGCCAAGGGTGACCTGCGCACGCTGAAGGTCTACGGTACGGACCGCTATGCGGCCTACGACCCGCAGAAGCGCGTCGGCGTCATGATCTCGAAGCTCGGAGCCAGCAAGGCTATCTCGGTCGGCGCCTACGCCTTTGCGTTGAGCCAGCTGGACCAGGAGGCCGGCAAGGAGCAGTAATCGCGTCAAAACGCCCCGGAAGGCCTGAAAAAGCGCCGCAGCGGAATATCCCGGCGCAGCAACGGGCACACAAAAAAACGAAGCAACGTTTTCAAAACTTACAGACAAGTCATGTATAAGTTCAAACCCATTCTGAAGACCATCATCTGGGGCGGCGAGAAGATCGTGCCCTACAAGCAAATCGACACCGACCAGCACTCCGTCGGGGAGAGCTGGGAGCTTTCGGGCGTCAAGGGCGACGAGTCGGTCGTGGCCGAAGGTCCCGACGCCGGCATGACGCTGCCCGCGCTGATCGCCCGCGACGGGGCGAAACTGCTCGGCAAAAAGAACTTCGAGCGCTTCGGAGAGGAGTTCCCGCTGCTCATCAAGTTCATCGACGCACGGCAGGACCTCTCGATCCAGGTGCATCCGAACGACAAGTTGGCCTGGGAGCGCCACCACTCGAAGGGCAAGACCGAGATGTGGTACGTCGTGGCAACGGACGAAGGTGCCCACCTGCGTTCGGGCTTCGCGAAGCAGGTGACGCCCGAGCAGTACGAAGCCAGCGTCGCGAACCACACCATCACGGACATTCTGACCGACTACCGCATCGCCCCGGGCGACGTCTTCTTCCTGCCGGCGGGCCGCGTGCACGCCATCGGCGCCGGGTCGTTCATCGCCGAGATCCAGCAGACGTCGAACATCACCTACCGCATCTACGACTACGGCCGCGTGGGGGCCGACGGCAAGCCCCGCGAGCTGCACACCGAGCTGGCGAAGGAGGCCATCGACTACACCGTGCTGCCCGACTACCGCACGCACTACGAAACGGCCAAGGACCGCCCCGTCGAGCTCGTGTCGTGCCCCTACTTCACCACGACGCTCTTCGACCTGACGAAGGAGTACACGCTCGACCGGACGGCGAAGGATTCGTTCCTCGTCGTGATCTGCATCGAGGGCCGCGGCACGCTCACCGACAGCGAGGGCAACACCGTTCCGGTGCACCAGGGCGAGACGGTGCTCGTGCCCGCCACCGCCACCTCGCTGCGCTTCACGCCCGAGGGGGGCATGAAGGTGCTGACCAGCTCGATCGACTGATCCGCCGCAGACGACATGCGGCAGCGGCCCGACCGGTCCGGACCGCAGCCGAACTCCGACAAAAAAGGGCTGTCCGCATTGCGGACAGCCCTTTTTCACATCGGTATCGGGACTACTCGAGCGTTGCCCCGTATCCCGCATACTCAGCAGCCACGACAAACGTGCCGGTTGCCGGATCGTTCGTCGACAGCGGACTCTCGGTCTTCTTGGAATAGGTGCCCTTCTCGGGATAGTACGACGTCGGGTCGTTGCTTCCGTCGAAGTACATCTTCCAGCCGCTGGTACCGTATACGATGTTGCCCGCCTTGTCGAGGTCGATATTCGGCCACGGACCGTTCGTATTGTAATCGTAGGTCACACGCATGATGGAGACATACTTCGCCGCCGTAGCGTAGAGGACGTTCTTCGAGAAGAGAACCGAACCGATCTGGTCCATCTGGAAGTAGGCCGAACCCATACCGGCCGGGTTGGAGGCACCGCTGCCATAGCTGATCAGGTCCACGAAGGTGTTGTTCGTGCAGGTGATGCTCAGGTTGGAGAGCGAGCCCGTAAGCGAAGCCTGGTGCGTCTGGAAGAGCAGCGTAAAGGCGGAGCTTACGTTTTCACCCATGCGCGAATAGAGCACGTTGTTCTCGAAGGCCATCGTCCTGAAGCCCGAAAGGCCGCTCTTGAGGGACTCCGTGAGCTTGAAGAGCGCATAGGAGGTCTCCGTACCCGGCTCATAGCGCAGCTTGCAGTTGCGGAAGATGATGTTCTCGACATACGAACCCTCCTTCGTCGAGCTGTACGATGCGAGCAGGCTCTTGCCGTTGCCGAAGGTGATGTCGCAATCCTCGAAGATCAGCGTCTTGGCACCGCCGACGTCGTTCGTCATGGTGAAGAGCTGCGAGTTGGCGCCGTTGCGCATGTCGATTTCGAGGTTCTTGAAGGCGAAGACGGCATCGCGGTTGCGCAGGTGGAACTGGTTTTTCAGGTTGAGCTTGGCCTTGCGGTCGGCATAACGGCCGATGAAGACGGCGTCGTTCTGCATGTAGTTGTTCGCCGTGGTGATGGCAAACGAATTGTTCGCCTCGCCGCCGTCAAGGAAATAGACCGAAAGCGTACTGCTCAAGGCCAGTTCCGTATCGGGATTCTCCGCCGTAACGAGCTTGAGCCTCTCCGAATCCTGGCTGTAGACCACCCCTTCGATCTCGACACCCGACACGTAGTAGTCGTTGGGATCGAGCGCCTCGGCAGCCGTCGTTCCCTCCGCCGAGACCACTTCGCTGAAGAGCTCGCCGGCATAGGCCACCACGTAGATCGTATAGGCCGTCTCGGCCTTCAGCCCCTCGACCGTCACCGAGGAACCCACGACCGCCGTACCGTCGGACAGCACCTTCGCGGCATCGGGAGCCTCCTCGGTCGATTCGAGGCAGAGGTACTTCCAGCCGTCGGCATTGGCCGATACCGTCACGTCGAAGGTCAGCGTCGAAGCGGTCGGGACCACCGTCCCGGAGAGGGCGACCTCCACCGTCGGAGCCACGGCCTCGGCGCCCGTGCACTCTACCTGGATCTTCGAGATGCACGAATACTTGCCCGACACGGCCAGAATGGCCACATCCTGCTCGGAGTTGGCCGTGGCGCGCGTCCCGGCGGCCGGAGCCGTCACGACGAGTTCGGCCACACCCTCGACCGCCTCGGTCAGACGGGCCGTCCACCCCTCGGGAGCCGTCACGATCGTCTGGTCGACACCCGTCATCTTCACCTCGAAGCGCTTGGTCGCACCCGCGTCGAAGAGCTGCACGCCCTCGGTCGGGGTGACGATCTGGCAGAGGAAGTCCTTCAGGATGGGGATGAGCATCTCGCGGCCGTCGAGCAACTTGATGTAGAGGCAGTCACCCTCGATGCGCACCGCCTCGAAGAACTTGTCGGTCACCTCGTTCGAGCCCACCGCCTTGACGGGATTGCCGGCCGTGTCGAGCACGTTGTCGTAGGTCTTGCCGCCGTCGTAGCTCACCTGCCAGCAGCCCGTCGTCTCGTCGACGCGGAACTGCGGCGTCACGCCGTCCTCGGCCTCGGCCTTCACGCCCAGCGACGTGAAGGTCTTGCCGCCGTCGTAGCTCACCTGCCACATGCCGTTCTCGTCGATGCCGATGACGGGAATCACCGCCTCGGCCTCGCTGCCCTGGACGAGTTCGATGGTCTCGCCGTTGGTCAGCGTAATCACATACTTGCCGTCGACGACCTCGACCTCGGAGATCGTGGCGCCGCCGTAGAGTGCCTGCAGGGCCTCGATGTTGCCGTTGAGCGCGTCGACCTGCGTTTCGAGCGCCTGCACGCGGCTCTTCAGGTCGTCGATCGCATCCCACAGGTCGTCGTTGTTGTCGCACGACTGGAAAGAGGCAGCCAGCGCGACGAAGAACAGGATCAGATACTTTTTCATAATGTTTATCGCGTATTGTTATTTATTTCAGTGAATTGAGCCATCCGGGCACATACCCGAGACGTTCGCGCAGCTGCGCCTCGTAGAGCGACTGCGGCTCGACGGGCGTGCCGTTGCTTTCGAGGTAGAGCGTCTGCAGCTCGTCGCTCGACTCCGTCTCGGCCCAGCCGCCTGCAGCCTCGGAGTAGACGCCGAAGTTGACCGCGGCGCCGTGGAAGCCCACGATGATCGGCGGCATGATCTTCCACCAGTCGTTGTTCGGGAGCCACCACTTGAACACCCCGCCGCCGAAGTCGTGCTTCGCCCGCGTGGCATTGAGGTTCCAGAGCGTCAGGTCGCGCAGGTGGTTGGGGACGTTCGAGACGTCGCCGCCGAAGCGCCACTGCACGAAGCCGCCCGTACAACGGTCCACGAGCGTGGCCCGCGGCTGCTTGGAGTGCGACTCGAAGAGGGCGTCGTCACCCCACGTGTTGTTCCACAGCACGGTGCCGATCGACTGGTTCGAGACACCCGAGGCGTGGTACTGTCCGGCATTGTCGAGGAACGTGCCGCCCGGCAGGCCGCTCGACGTCGTGCACTCGTAGCCGCTCGTGCGGTCCACGACCTTGCCGATGAAGACGCGCGAGGAGCCCTGCGCCCGCACGGCCGAGTGGCCGCGGTTGCCCGTGATCGTGATGTCGTAGGCCGAGCAGTTGGCTGCCGATGCGAAGGTCAGCGCCTCGCTCACGTCCTCGAAGTCGACGCGCCGCACCCACGAGTTGGTCAGACGCATCATGTTCAGGGGCTTGAAGGCGCCGTCGTCCTCCCACGAGACGTGGTGGCCGAAGTTCTCCTTCGCGTCACCCACGAAGGTCAGGTCCTCGACGCCGACATTTTCGTAATGTGGATACTCGCGGATCTCCCAGTTGTACCGGGCCTCGACCTCGTGCATGATCGGCTCACAGAAGGTCACCGTACCGCTGCCGACCGACTTCACCTGATGGTAGTCGTAGACGCAGACGGTCTGGATGTCGCTCATGGCGGGCTTGTCCACGGTCTTGGGGGCCAGCTCCTTGGCCACCAGCTCGGGGTCGTTGTTCTGCAGGTAGAGCATCACCCAGTCTCCTGCCGAGATGCCGGCCGTCGAGGCCACCTTCACCGAGAAGGCGCCCTTCGCGGCATCTTCGGTCACGCTCGTCAGGGCCGAATAGCTGTTGCCGATGCGCGTGCTGTTGTGCTTGATGTTCAGCATCACGGGCGACGACCACAGATCGGACGTGGCGGGATAGTTCTTCGTCTTCATGATCAGGCGCGTCTTGTCGCGGCCGGCACCCTTGATGACGAAGTTGCCGCCCAGAAGGATGATGTCCGAGCTGCTGTACTCGATGGTCTGCCCCTCGTTGACGATCGGCGTGTCGCGCCGCGCATCGTCCGTCTCGTCGTGCAGGACGTAGTCGCCCTCGGGGAAGTAGATGATCGCCCGCGCATTGGCGTTGGCATGCGTGTCGCCCGGGGCGCGGTAGAGCTTCAGCTCGCGCAGCAGCGCGCAGAACGCCTCGCGCGAGGAGGTCTGGCCCGTGGGATCGAGCCCGTAGTCGAGGACGTTGTAGACCTTGTAGCCCAGGCCCCAGACGTCGGGCGGCGCCACCTCGCCGTGTCCGTAACCGGCATACGAATAGTCGAGCAGGACGTTATCCGCAGTTCCGGCCTTAAAATTTCGCCACGCCGCGCAGGCGTTGGCATCCAGCTGCTCGTTGAGCAGCACGACTTCCAGCGGCACGATCTTCAGATACCCCTTCGGAGAGGTCACGACAACCGACAGCGTCACCGGCTCCTCGGCCTGACGGGCCACGGCGGGCGCCGTGACGATCAGCTCAGTCTCCGTAAGCTCGGCGCGCCAGCCATCGGGGGCCTGGATCACCGCCTCGGCCACGTTCGACTGCACGACCTCGAACGAACGCGTCTCCCCGAGGTAGAACTTCTCGCTCTCTCCGGCCACGATCTCCAGTCCGAAGTCGTCGCAGACGGGCAGCGTCAACTTCCCGCCCGAGAGCAGCTCGATGGAGAGCAGTCCGCCCGCCTCGTCGTACTCCACCTCCTTGAAGACGGAGCTGTAGCCGATGACGACGTTGCCGCCCACGGCATTGACCGGCTGGCCGTTCTGCAACAGGGGTTCGTAGGTGGCGCCGCCGTCGAGGCTCACCTCCCACGTGCCGTCCGCCGCGACGCGCAGCCGGGGCGTGATGCCGGACGCATTCTCGACGTGCTCCCCGTCGGCCACGGGCCAGGCGGGCACTTCGCTGCCGCCGACCAGCAGGCGCGTGAAGGTCGCCCCGCCGTCGAGGCTCACGATCCAGTAGCCCTCGGCGTCGATGTTCAGCAGGGGCACCAGCGCATCGAGCTTTTCACCCTCGATGATGAGGTACTTGCTGCCGTCGCTCAATTCGAGCACATAGCCTTTCTCGTCGGGCGTGACCCCGACAATGACCGTCGATTCGTCCATCAGCCGATGGAGCGCCTCGATGCTGGTATTCACCTCGCCGACCCGGGTCTCCAGCGCGGCCACCCGGTCGCTCAGTTTCCCGATCTCGTCGCGGATACCGTCGGTCTTCTCACACGATTGCAGCACCAAGGCCGAAGCGGCCGCAATCCATAAAAACAACCTGTTCATATTCGATTTGCAGTGATAAATTAGTGTTCCGTATCGTAGGGGAGCACCCCGGAGAGCACCCGCTCGCGGTACCAGACGTCGTCGTGGTCGCGCAGCAGCACGGCCAGTTCGCCGCAGAGCGAGGCGAAGAGTTCGGGATGCTCCGCGGGGGAGAGCGAATGCAGCTGGTAGGGGTCGTTCACGTCGTCGTAGAGCAGCACGCGCTCCAGCGCGCCGCTGCGGTCGATCTGCAACTCCATGGTGTGGGTCAGCGTCTTCAGACCGCGCGCCTGAGGGAAGAAGCCGCGGACCAGCCCCTCGGCATCGCGCTTACCGTCGAGGTTGCGCAGGTAGAGCGCCGCACGCGGCCGCTCGGGCTGCACGGCGTCGTTGCGCAGCACGGCCGAGAAGTCGCGCCCCTCGACGCTCGCCGGGATGCGGTCGGCAAGCCCCGCCAGGCCGAGCAGCGTCGGCATGATGTCGGGCGACGAGAGCAGCAGGTCATCCACGCGGTGCGCGATCCGCCCCGGATAGCGCACGACGAAGGGGATGTTGAGCGACTCGCGCCAGATCGAGTTCTTCGGGTCGGTGACCGAGTGGCTGGTCATCGTCTCGCCGTGGTCCGAGGCGAAGACGACGATCGTGTTGTCGGTCAGCCCCTCGCGGTCCAGCGTCGCAAGCAGCCGCCCGAACTCGCGGTCGATGCCGCTCACGTTGGCGAAATAGTAGCGCGCCGCGGCCGCCTTGGCCATCGTCGTGTCGGCATTGTCGCGCACGAGCAGCTCGCCGAGCGACTTGTCCTTGTACAGTTCGTAACCCTCCAGGTCGCAGTCCTCGGTCGAGGCGTAGGGCGAATGGGGCGGGTTGATGCCGAGCATCAGGAGGAAGGGCTTGCTTCCGTCGCGCTCGCCGCCGCGGTTCTCGATGTAGGCGATTGCCTTCGAGACCTCGTGCTGCGGCGACCACTCGTCCACGTCGTGGCGCCGGCCCTCCGTATCCCAGTAGTGGGGATGCTTGTGGACGTCATAGGTGCCGTAGGAGTACCAGTAGTTGAAGCCGTGGCGCCGCTCGGGCGGCGTGTAGGCATCCCACTCGGGCACTGCGTCGCTCACGTAGGTGCCCGGACGCTGGGGGTTGTTCTTCGTCGGATGGTCCACGTGCAGCTTGCCGATGTAGGCGCAGTCGTATCCCGCGGCGGAGAAGACGTCGCCGATGCACTCGGCATCCTCGCGCAGCGAGCTCTCGGGACGCTCCGACATGCAGTTCAGCACCACGCCGCTGCGCTCGGGATACATGCCCGAGAGGAGCATGCCGCGGTGGGGGCTGCTCACGGGGCAGTTGCTCACGGCCTCGCTCAGGACGACGGACTCGCCGGCAAAGCGGTCCAGGTTGGGCGTGTGGACCGGATCGCCGCGCCAGGCCACCTGCTCCGCATATTCGGGATCGCTCCAGAAGCCCAGCGACGAATTGCGGAACTGATCCGGAAAGACGTAGATCACGTTCGGATGCTCGGTCGCCGCCGGAGCGCAGGCTGCCAGGGCAAGCCCGGCAAAAGGAATCACTCTGTCAAGTTTCATCATCGCTTATCTCTTTTCAATGAGTCTAACCTCGCGTGTCGCACCCTCGCGGCACGTGAAGGTCAGCACGGTATTCTTCCGCCCGGTTTCTACCCGTACGCCGTCCGTATCGCCCTCGGCCTGCCAGCGGCCCCGAAGCGTCACACGCACTTCGGAGGCAATCGACGGGTTGTCGATCCACGAGCGCGAATAGATGCTCCGCTCGATGCGCTTGCCGTCGGCATCGAACTTCTCGTCGCTCGGACCCTCATAATAGCGCAGGTCGGGATCGGCCACGACGACCGTCAAGGCGTCCTTCCGCTCGTCGATCATCACCAGCGACGGCAGCGACACCTCCACAAGGCGTCCCTCGCCGACCTCACCCCCACGGAAGAGGGCATAGGCCTCGATGCCGGTCGGAATGTCGCGCACGATGTGTGCCGCCGCGTCGCAGCGCACCACCTCATAGGGCAGGCGGCGGGCATAGCGGGCCGCCTCGTCGTCCGTGGCGTGCACGACCATCAGGTATTCGTAGTCGCCGCCCGAGACCTCGCCGTCGCCGTGGTCGATCCACGCCGTGGCAAAATTGTTCTCGGTCGGGGCGTCGGTCTCCTCGTGCAGCGAGTGCTGGAGGCTCTTGGCCACATGCACCCGGCCACGCGGGACGATGTAGAGGTTATGCAGGTTGTCGCGCAGCACGGCCCCGTTCGTTAGCTCCGCCTCGTAGGGGAAGGTGCTCACCTCGGCGCCGTCGACGACGACCGGATCGGACTCGTGCTCCAGATAGTTCTGGAAGAGCGTCGTGTGCACGCCTCCCTCGGCCGCGTTCTCGATGTCCGAGCCGAGGCAGACGATGCGGTTGTCGAAGAGGAAGACGCTCTTCTGCGCCCGGAGCGTGCCGTTGTACTTGTCGTGGTCATGGAGCCGCATGGCAAAGAGTCCGTTGCGGCCGCCGAGGCTCACGCCGCCGGCAAAGGCCTCGTCCGAAAGGAGCATCTCCTCGTAGCCGGAGAAGGTGTCCACGTTGCGGATGTCGGCCTTCATGCGCTCCATCGGAATCGCCAGAGCCGTCGTGCCGGGGATGTGGCACCAGTCCCACCCCTCCTGCCGGAATCCGCTGCCGAAGGCGCTCACGGGATCGCCGTCGCCGAGCAGCTGCACGCTGCCGTTTGTCAGGTAGCGTCCGTAGTGGTTGGCCCCCTGGTAGATCTCCGCCGACCAGACGTAGCGGCTGTGTCCGGCGACGGTCACGAGCCAGTCGCCGCGCCGGTGCGAAAGCGAGGCGTTGTATCCGTAGACGTGCGTCCCCTCGGGCGAGGGTTCGGCCGCGATGCCGGCCGCACGGAAGCGCCGCGTATAGGCATCCTCCCCCGCAGCCAGCCGCAGGTAGGCGGCCGCCAGCTCCGTGTCGATCGGCTGACTGCCGTCGGGCGATCCGGCCACGGCAAGGCGCGCATAGTGCCACGGCACCAGCGCGCCGCGTCCGTCGGGATGACGGCCCGAGAGGGCCAGCGGGAACGACCGCAGGTTGCAGTAGAAGCGCATCTCGAGCAGCGCCCGCTTCAGCACGGCGTGGCTCTCGGCGCTTACGGCGAAGCACGTCTTCGAGAGCAGCCACACGGCATTCACCGCGCCGCCGCTCAGTCCGTCGACGGCGTAGGCCGGGTAGTGGTGGCGGTGGTGGAAGACCGTGCCGTCGCTCTTGAAGCAGGGCGACGTTCCCTCGGTCAGCTTGTAGCCGTTGTCCACCCAGCGGGAGAAGGCCTCCAGATAGGCCGCCTTCGCGGGGGTGTCGGGCAGCATCAAGATGCTTGCCAGCCGGCCGATGAGCGACGTGTTGAAGGCGTCGATGTCCATGCCGGGCACCTCGGGCGGGAGTTTCACCTCGCCCACGCCCGAGAACCACTCCATGGCCTGCTGCACGTCGTGCTCCAGACCCGCGCGGCGCAGCACGTCGCGCATGATGACCGGCGCCGTATAGAAGTTGCGCATGCTGTAGCCGAGGTGGTGCAGCGTACCCTGCGCACTGCCGGCAGCGAAGCCCTGGTCGAGCAGGTGGCGCGTCAGCAGCACGTACATCCGCTCCAGCTCCCCGCGCTCGGCCGACCCCTCCGGGGCGGCATTCCAGGCCACGGCCAGCTGGAAGAGGAAGTCGTTGCAGCCGCGCAGCGTCTGGCCGTTCGCGTTGTAGAGTTTGGCAACCTCCGTGTGTCCGAGGTTGATATAGGTCTCGGCGTAGCGCACGAACCACACGGGTTTGCCGTGCAGCGTGCCGTCGGCATTCTCCGTGATGCCGTAGGCAGCAAACTGCCGCCGCAGGGTCTCCAGCGGCAGCGGCTTGCGCCCCTCGAGCAGCAGCTCGCGCAGGCGCTCCTCGACGGTGGCCATGTCGCGGCGCTCGTCGTCACCGATCGACGCCGCGGCCTCGGGCATCGGGTTGCGCCACGACTGCAGCAGCACGAGCCAGTGCATCGTCGTCGCGGCGTTGATGAACGGGGCCTGGAAGTCGGCCGTATGGTGCCGCACGTCCTGGAACGAGGCGAGGATCCAGTGGTCGAAGAAGAGTTCTCCGGCCGGAGCCCCCTCGACGGTTACGACCACCTCGTCCATCCCCTCCTCGGGTGTTCCCTGCATGTCGCGGTCGAAGGCGACCCAGGCGCCGCGCCAGCCGGTGAAGCCCAGCCCGTAGTCGAACCACGCGCAGGTGCGTCCCTGCTTGCGGAACTCGAAGCGGAGCGACCCCTCCAGCGTCTGCGGGGCATAGACCCAGAAGACGAACGAGGAGACGGAGGTTTCGCGCGGATTGGGGTTTTCGGCGAGGTACTCCACCGGAGAGGCGATGCGCACCTGCGCACCCGGCTGCGACCACTGCCAGCGCACGGAGCGGCTGCCGTGCTTGTAGTGGTCGCCCGAAAGGCTCAATGTCGAGCCCGGCGACGCCTCCATCGGCGCCGCAGACTCCTCGAACGAGAGAATCCGGTCGTCGGCGACCTCCTGCACGGGCTGGGCCGACGCGCCGGCAAGCCACATCGACGCTATGACAAAAAAGAGCAGTCTACGCATTGCAGATACGGTTTAACGGGGTTTTCGGGAGCTGCACGCAGGGCTAAAAGAGCGGTTCGCCCTTGTCGACATGCGCCTTGCGGATCAGCGCCTCGAGGAAGTAGTAGTCGGCGTAGTTCAGCGGCACGTCGATGTTGCTGCCGTGCGGGATGCTGCCCACGGAGTGCATCAGCAGGAAGCCGCCGTTCTCACCCACCGGAGCGCGGTAGGCCGGCGACGAGAGCGACTCGATGATCTTGTCGGCCTTCTCGCGGTAGAGGGCGTTCTGCGTATAGGTATACATTTCGTAGAGTGCCGAGGCGAGGACGGCGGCCGTCGAGGCGTCGCGCGGCTCGTCGGGAATGTTCGGCGCGTCGTAGTCCCAGTAGGGCACCAGGTCGGCAGGCATGTTCGCATCGTTGAGCATGAAGCCGGCCACCTTCTCCGCGTGGTCCAGGTAGCGCTTGTCGCCCGTATAGCGGTAGCAGGTCGTGAAGCCGTAGACGGCCCATGCCTGACCGCGCGCCCAGGCCGAATCGTCGGCATAGCCCTGCGCCGTGCAGCGGCCGCGGACGTGTCCGTCCGTGAGGTCGTAGTCCACGACGTGGTAGCAGCTGTAGTCGTCACGGAAGTGCTCCTTCATCGTGCGGTCGGCGTGGCTCACGGCGATGTGGCGGAAGATGCTGTCACCCGAGAACTCCGACGCCTTGAACATCAGCTCGAGGTTCATCATGTTGTCGATGATGACCGGGCACTGCCAGCCGCGCTCGCCCTGCCAGCCGCGGTCGGCATCCCACGACTGGATGACGCCCGGCACCTCGCGGAAGCGCGTCGCGAGCGACCTGGCCGTCTGGACGATCACCTCGCGGTAGCCGGGGATGTTCTTCAGCCGCAGGCCGTTGCCGTAGCTGTCGTAGATCATGAAGCCCACGTCGTGGTGCCACTGCAGGTACTGGATCGAATCGAGGATCTCAGTATGCTTCTGTGCACGCGCCGCCCACGCCTCGTCGCCCGTCAGTTCATACATGTACCAGAGCGTGCCGGCAAAGAAGCCGCTCACCCAGTCGTCCGTCGGGACGTAGTCGATGCGCCCGTTCTTGTAGGTCGACGGGATGCGGATCACGCCGCCCGTTTCGCTCGAATCGGCCAGCATCGCGATCTGCTGCTCGGCCACGGCCACGTTCTCGTCGATGATCGGCGCGCGGCCCGGGGCCTGCGCACACGACGCGACGCCGCCGGCCAGCAGGGCGACGACCGCACATTTCGACCATACACTCTTCCAATAGTTTCTGTCTGCCATATAGTTAAAGTATTAATGTTTCCATCGCACGGCGGCCGCACCGAGAAAAAAACGACTCCGCATCCGATTCCGCACCGGACGCAGATCGCCCCGTCGCCAACGAACGGGCGCATCGGCCTCACTCCCTCTGTCACAAGTCCCGCGGGACTTTATCCACAAAGATAAAATAATTTCGAGACTTACGCCATTTTTTCGGACTTTTTTCCATTTCGGACTTTTTTTTCATCAATTTCGTTCGCATAAATTTTGTCGGTAAGATTCTTTTGGCTAATTTTGAATAAATTTCATTTTTCCCTGATATGACCAAACTACTGCTATACGGTGCAAGTGCCGCGCTGGGACTCCTCTCCCTGTTCGGGAGCCTGACGGCACAGGCCGCCATCGACGCGAAGATCACCTTCGAGACCGAAATCCCCAAGGCCTTCGTCTGCGGCGAAAACAGCACGATCGAATTGAGCGACCGCCACTTCAAGGACGGACGGCAGTCGCTGCACTGGAGCTGGACCGCCCCCTCGACCCTCCGCTACAACGACTTCGGCGAGCTCATCAGCTCGTTCCGCGTCAAGGGTGCCGGCATCATGCTCTGGATCTACAACCCCGTGGCGGCCGACGCCGACCTGCACTTCGCCTTCGAGACCCCAACGGGCGAAATCCCCTACCACTTCGACTTCCACCTCGACTTCACGGGCTGGCGCGCCTGCTGGATCAAGTACAACGACATGCCGGGCGACCACGCCTCGCAGCAGATCTCGCGCCTGACGATCTCCACGCCCGAGGGGGTTGCGAGCGGCGAGCTCTTCCTCGACCGCCTGACCTTCGCGCGCACGAAGCTCCACGACCAGATCACCCCCGACCAGCAGATCCCCGACAACAACTGCCACCTCACCCGCGCCCTGTGGCACTGGGCGCGGCTCTGGGAGTGGGAGCAGTACGAATACGACATCCCGCTGCAGGAGCTCACCCCCGAGCAGAAGCAGCAGCTCGACCTGGTGAAGTCGCGCATCGACGCCATCGTCGAGGCCAACATGTCGAGCACGAACTACATCAACGGCACGATCATCCCGCGGGCACTCAAGACCTTCGGCGCAGCCGCCATCCGCCGCACGGCCGACGGCGGCGTCATCGGCGCCCCGCTGCTCTCGAACGACGAGTGCAACCGTCCGAAGGGCGAGCTGCGTCTGGACGACATCGAGAACATGCTCAACGCCTTCGCGCTGAACAACTACATCAACCGCGACAAGAAGTACGACGACGACTTCTTCCTGGTCATGGACCACGCCATCGACCAGGGCTTCGCCTTCGGACACGGCAACGGCACGAACCACCACTATGGCTACAACGTGCGCAAGATCTACGACGCCATGTGGCTCATGCGCGACGAGATCGCCGCACGCGGCAAGACCGACGAGTACGTCCGCACACTGGCCTACTGGAGCGGCCTCTCGGAGACGCGGCACCCCTACGTCTACGGCCGCGACGAGCTGCTCGACTCGTGGCACACGCTGCTCATGCCCAAGCTCATCAGCGCCTTGATGCTGCCGACCGAGGCCGAGCAGTACCGCGCCATGACGGGACTCTCGCGCTGGTTCTCGGGCAGCCTCGACTTCACGCCCGGCACCATCGGCGGCATCAAGGTCGACGGCACGACCTTCCACCACGGCGGACTCTACCCGGCCTACTCGACCGGTGCCTTCGCCATGCTCGGCTACTACTGCAAGGCGGTCGAGGGGACCGACTTCGTCCCCACGGAGCAGGCGCGCCGCACGCTCAAGCTGGCCCTGCTGACCATGGCCCGCTACACCAACCTGCGCGACTGGGGCATCGGCATCGCCGGACGCCACCCCCTGAACAAGAACGGCCGCATTCCCGATCCCGACGTCAACGCCTTCGGCTACCTGGCCGCCCTGGGTGACCTGACGGGCAGCGGCAAGGGGGTCGATCCCGAACTGGCGGGCGCCTACCTGCGGCTCAAGGGGACGGACAAGCAGCTCAACGCACGCTTCAAGAAGGAGGGCGTCTCCGAAGGCGCCACGCCGTCGGGCTTCTTCGTCTACAACTACGGAGCGCTGGGCATCCACCGCCGCGGCGACTGGATGGTGACGCTCAAGGCCTACAACTCCGACGTCTGGTGCTCGGAGATCTACACGCGCGACAACCGCTACGGCCGCTACCAGAGCTACGGCACCGCCCCGATCATCGGGTCGGGATCGCCCGTGTCGGCCGCCGAAAGCGGCTTCGTGCAGGAGGGCTGGGACTGGAACCGCATGCCGGGCGCCACGACGATCCACCTGCCGTGGGAACTGCTCGACAGCCCGCGCCCCGGCACGCTCATGGAGCGCAACCCCGAGCGCTTCTCGGGCGCCTCGTCGCTCGAGGGCCGCAACGGCATTCTGGCCTTCCAGTTCGTCGAGCGCGACTACAAGAACTTCACGCCCGGCGCCACGGCCCGCAAGTCGGTCTTCTGCTTCGACAACCGCCTGGTCTTCCTCGGCAGCGGCATCGACAACGACAACACGACCTACCCCACCGAGACGACGCTCTTCCAGCTGCAGCTCACCGATCCGGGCGAGCAGATGGAGGTTGGCGGCGAGTTCTACACCGACTTCCCGCTCCACGTCACCCCCGACGGTGACCGCATCGCGCTGGCCGACACGAAGGGCAACTTCTACGTCGTGCGCAACGCCGCCGGCACGCTCCACGTCCTCAAGCAGGAGCAGAGCGCCCCGAACGACAAGACCCGCCAGCTGAAGAAGGGCAACTTCGCCACGGCCTACATCGACCACGGACGGGCCCCGAAACAGGCCGGATACGAATACGTCGTCTACGTCCAGCCCTCGAACAAGGAGATCAACCGCCTGCTCAAGAAGGACGAGTACCAGGTCATCCGGCGCGACAACACGGCGCACGTCGTCAAGGACCTTCCGACGGGCATCACCGGCTACGTCTGCTTCGAGGAGTATGCGGGCGACGGCCTCGTGCGCGGCGTGACGGCCGAGACGATCGTCATGGAGCGCACGGCGGAGGACGGCACGGTGGTCATGAGCGTCTGCACGCCCGACCTCGGCATCACCGAAAAGGGCTACACGACCCGCCAGGAGAGCCAGCCCCTGCTCAAGGAGGTGCGTCTCGACGGGGCGTGGGAGCTCACGGCCGAGAACCCCGCCGTGGAGTGCGCGCCCTCCGACGCGGGCACGCTGCTGAAGGTCACCTGCCGCCACGGACAGCCCGTAGAATTTCACCTCATAAAGAAATAAACCCTTTCTACCCCACCAACCTACTCTGATTTGTTATGAAAAAAGCACTGAAACGAATGACCGCGGCAGCGCTGCTGACGCTCGCGCTATGGCTGCCCGAAGGGCTCTTCGCGCAGAACACCGTCGTCGGGCGCGTGGTCGACACGAACGACGTGCCGCTGATCGGCGTGAATGTCGTGGTCAAGGGAACGACGACCGGTACGACCACGGGAACCGACGGCAACTACACGATCAAGGTCGGCGAAAACCAGACGCTGATCTTCTCCTACCTCGGCTACACGACCGTCGAGCAGCCCGTCGGCAAACGCACGGCCATCAACGTCAAGATGACCGAGGAGGCCACGCAGCTCGGTGCCGTCGAGATCGTCAACATCGGTTACGGCACCACGACGCGGCGCGACCTGACCGGTTCGGTCGCCAAGGCCGACCTGGGGACGATGATGAAGGCCAACGTCACGAACTTCGACCAGGCGTTGAGCGGCCGCATTGCGGGCGTCGTCGTCACGACGGGCGACGGTTCGCTCGGCTCCGAGGCCACGATCACCATCCGCGGCAACAACTCCCTCACGCAGAGCAACGCCCCGCTCTACATCATCGACGGATTCCCCTCCGAAGGCTCGTTCGCGGCGTCGATCAACCCCGCCGACATCGAGTCGATCGACGTGCTGAAAGACGCCTCGGCCACGGCCATCTACGGCGCCCGCGGCGCCAACGGCGTCATCGTCATCAACACCAAGCGCGGCCACGAGGGCAAACCCACGGTGAACTTCAGCGCCTCGTTCTCGATGAGCCACATCGCCAACAAGGTCGATCTGATGGACTCCTACGAGTTCGTGCGGCTGCAGGACGAGCTCATCGCCGCCTCGACCATGGAGAGCAGCTACTACAGCTACAGCGAGGAGCTGGGCCGCAACCTCACGCTCGACGACTACCGCAACATCAAGGCCATCGACTGGCAGGACCAGCTCTACCGCACGGCCTTCCAGCAGAACTACAACGTCTCGCTCTCGGGCGGAAACAAGGAGGGGCTGCGCTACAACGTCGGCTTCTCGGCACTCGATCAGGACGGTATCATCATCCGCTCGAACTTCCAGCGCTACCAGGGCAAGGCCAACTTCACGCTGCCCATCTCGAAAAAACTCACGCTGAACGCCAACGCCAACTATTCGCGCACGGCGACCAACGGCGTGACCCCCACCACGGCGCAGACCACCTCGTCGTCGTCGGGCTGGCTGATGTACTCGGTCTGGGGCTACCGCCCCGTAACGCCTCCCGGGCAGGACATCCTCGACTCGATGCTCGACGAAGCCGTAGACGGATCGAACGACTACCGCTTCAACCCGGTGAAGACCGCCAAGAACGAATACCGCAAGACGCTGGTGGACTACCTCAACGCCAACCTGGCGCTGACGTGGAAGATCACCCCCGACCTGACGTTCAAGACCACGGGCGGCTACGTCCTGAACAAACGCCGCCGCGAGGAGTTCAACGGCAGCGAGACCTACACGGGCTACGCCGGCTCGCCCAGCGGCAAGGGCGTCAACGGCGCCATCTACTGGACCGACCAGACGAGCTGGTCGAACGAAAACACGCTCAACTACAAGAAGCGCCTGGGGCGCAGCCATAACCTCGACCTGATGGCGGGACTCTCGCTCCAGGGGCAGAAGAACACCTACGACGGCGTTGCGTCGACGCAGATCACCTCCGAGGAGCTGGGCATCGCGGGCATCCACACGGGCAACTACCAGAAGGTGCAGAGCAACTACTACGACTGGCGGATGATGTCGGCCTTCCTGCGCGCCAACTACAATTTCCGCTACAAATACTACCTGACCTTCTCATTCCGCGCCGACGGCTCGTCGAAATTCCCCTCCGACAACCGCTGGGGCTACTTCCCCTCGGCCGGCCTTTCGTGGAACTTCAACCGCGAGAATCTGCTGAAGAAGAGCGAGTGGATGAGCAACGGCAAGCTGCGCCTCTCGTGGGGCCTGACGGGCAACAACCGCACGCAGACCCCCTACGACTTCTATTCGCAGATCACCGTCAACCCGGGTTCGGGCAACTCGCTCGACTATGTGTTCGGCGGCGAGCGCGTGCCGGGCTACTACGTCTCGAACATGGCCAACGAGCGGCTCAAGTGGGAGACCACCGAGCAGTGGAACGCGGGTCTCGACCTCGGGTTCTTCGAGGACCGCATCAAGGTGACGACCGACTGGTACGACAAGGTGACGCGCGACCTGCTGCTCTACGCCCTGCTGCCCGCCTCGTCGGGCTTCGAGCAGGGGATGCTCAACATCGGCAAGATCCGCAACCGCGGCTTCGAGCTGACGCTCGAAACGGTGAACGTCAAGACCCGTCAGTTCCAGTGGTCCACGTCGTTCAACATCGCCTTCAACCGCAACCGGATTCTCGGGCTGGTCGACGGACAGAACACGCTCCAGAGTTCCGTATCGTGGGAGACGCGCTTCAACTCGCAGTTCCCCTACATCTCGCAGGTGGGCAAGCCCACGGGCATGATGTACGGCTTCATCTACGACGGGACCTACAAGGCCGAGGATTTCGACGACAAGGGCAACCTCGTCAGCGGCGTTCCCTCGTTCAAGGGCAACGCGATGCAGCCGGGCGACATGAAATACCGCGACATGAACGGCGACGGCGTCATCGACGACTACGACCGCACGATCATCGGCTGCGGACAGCCCCTCAACACGGGCGGCTTCGGCAACAACTTCAACTGGAAGAATTTCGACCTGAACATCTTCTTCGCGTGGAGCTACGGCAACGACGTGCTGAACGCCAACCGGCTGGTCTTCGAATCGGGATGGAGCTGTCTCTTATACACATCTCCGAGCCCACGAGACAGGCAGAAATCTCG
>ENA-OZKX01000238-OZKX01000238.1-human-gut-metagenome-genome-assembly--contig:-NODE-238-length-27311-cov-7.322791_pt1 | contig 27311 bp, 25 predicted proteins | sample MGYA00244831_ERZ653774 | MGnify/ENA primary metagenome ERZ653774 (study PRJEB26926, sample SAMN06165314) | human gut metagenome | biome: ENVO:00009003; feature: ENVO:2100002; material: ENVO:00002003...
ACGAGATTTCTGCCTGTCTCGTGGGCTCGGAGATGTGTATAAGAGACAGAGATCGACGTGGATGAGGACGCGCTTGCCGCCTACCGTAAGGTCGGCGGCGAGATGGGAGCGCGCCTTGCCGGGAGCATTGCTTCGGACGGCGACGCTCCGCACTTTATCCTTGGCGAGCACGAGCGCTGCCCGTTCCTGAATGAGAGAAATCTCTGCGACCTCATCCTGTACGGCGGAGAGGGGATGCTGTGCCAGATCTGCACCGATCATCCGCGCTACCGCAGTTTCTTCTCGGAGCGCACGGAGATCGGCGTGGGCCTCTGCTGCGAGGAGGCCGCGCGGCTCATTTTGACAAAAACCGATAAAACGCGGCTCCTTGTGACCGGCGAGGGGACGCTCGACGAGGAGGAGACGGCGCTGCTCACGCTGCGCGAACGGCTCTTTGCCGCCGCGCAGGATCGCGAAAAAACGATACCGCAGCGCATGGAGGATTTGCTGACACTCTGCGGCGCGGCGGTCCCCGATATCACACTTGCGCAGTGGGCGGATTTTTACCTCTCGCTCGAGCGCATGGACGAGGCGTGGACCGATATTTTGAAGGGCCTGCGCGAAGACGCGGCGGCGCTGCCGCTTTCCGATTTTGCCGCGCGGATGCGGGGGCGCGAGACGGAGTATGAGCAGCTGCTCATCTACTTCCTCTACCGCCATGTGCCGACGGCGCTCGACGATGGAGACATCGGCAGCAAGGCGGCATTTGCCGTGGTGTCGGTGCGGCTGCTCTTCGCGCTCGGTGCGCTGCACTTTTTGCGGAACGGTGCGTTCACCGCGGAGGATCAGATCGAGCTCTGCCGCCTCTACAGCGCGGAGGTCGAATACTCCGACGACAACCTGAACGCACTCTTTGACGCGCTGATGTGAGAATATCCCGCGCTTTGCCGAAATTGGCAGAACGCGGGATATTTGCGTAAAAGCGGTCGAACTTCGGTTGATTTTTATGTAAACCTATGGTATACTGCGGACAAAACTCAGATGCAGCGGAGCGCTTGTGTTCCCGCGCGGAAAAGGAGAGTAGACTATGAGAAACATCACACGGAAGAAAACGCCGCTTGCGCTGCTGCTCGCGCTGTGCCTTGCGATGCAGCTGTGTATCCCGGCGCTGGCGAGCGGTACGGCGATGAGCGCGGGCAGCGCGGCCATCCGCCAGCTTGAAGAGGAAGAGGGCTTCCGCGCGGAAAAGTACAGCGCGAACGGCAAGTGGTACATCGGCTACGGCACGGAGTGCGGCGCCGACGATTACCCCGACGGCATCACCCAACAGGAGGCGGAGGCGCTTCTGCGCAGCAAGATCGCGGCCTACGAGACCAAGCTCAACGACTTCTTCGGACGCTACGGCATCACGCCCACGCAGGGACAGTTCGACGCGCTGATCTGCTTCAGCTACAACTACGGCACGGGCTGGATGAGCGGCACGAGCAAGCTCGTGAAGATCGCCAGCGGCGAGGTGCAGGCCTCGCGCCTTGAGGTCGCGCAGGCGTTCGGCGAGTGGTGTCACTCGGGCGGTCAGGCACAGGAGGGACTTGCCGACCGGCGGCTACAGGAGGCGGCGCTCTACCTTGACGACAGCACCGCCGCGGCGGAAACCGAGTTCGCCTATCTCATCATCAACAAGGAGGACGGCGTCTCGTATGAGACGGATTTCCGCGTCTACCAGCGCGGCACGGCTTACGGCAGCTTTCCCACGATGGAAAAGCTCGGCAGCACGTTCGCGGGCCTGAAAACGGCGAACGGCACGGTGCTGACGGAAAACAGCATCGTCTCCGGCAACGCGGTCACGACCGCCGTTTGGACGACGAACAGCTACACGGGCACGACCTATTCCGACGTGAAGAAGGGCGACTGGTTCTATGACTACGTCATGGAGCTGAGCGCGCAGGGCATCGTCGGCGGCAACGGCGACGGCACCTTTGCCCCCAACCGCGCCACGAGCACGGGCGAGATGCTCAAGCTCGTGCTGCTGGCGACGGGCCACAAGGAGCAGGCGCCCACGGGTGCGCACTGGGCGAGCGGTTACGGCAGCTATGCGCTTTCCATGAGTTATCTTTCGCGCGACAAGGCCGAATCGCTCGATTCTCCCATCAGCCGTCTTGATGTTGCGCGTCTTGCGGCGAAGGCCATGGGCTACGGCGCGTCCAACAGCGCTTCTCCCTTTGCCGATGTGAACGACGGCTACGTGACCGCCCTCTGCGAGGCGGGCATCTTCATCGGCACAAAGGTCGGCGATCAGACCTATTTCTATCCGAACAGCAGCATTACGCGCGCGGAGGTGGCGACGATCGTGTGGCGCATCTATCAGGCAAACGCCACCAACACCAAGCAGAAGATCCACTACGGGAACTACACGCTCGACGTGCTGGAGGGCGTGCCGACGAACAATTACGACAAGTCCGCCTTCTCCAGAAGCGGCAGCATCATGCGCTATAACGACCCCAACGTGCGCACGCGCCTCGGCATTGACGTTTCGCAGTATCAGGGCGACATCGACTGGACGGCGGTCGCGGGCAGCGGTGTGGAATTTGTCATCGCGCGTGTGGGCGGCCGCGGCTACACCATAGGCTCCATCTACGCCGATAAGAAGTTTGACGAATACGCCGACGGTGCAGCCAGCGCAGGCCTTCAGGTGGGCGCGTATTTCTACTCGCAGGCTATCAGCGTAGCCGAGGCGGAGGAGGAAGCCTACTTCGTGCTCGACAAGCTGCGCGGCCACACCATCACCGGCCCCGTCGTTTTCGACTGGGAGGTCGTCGGCAAATCGAGCGCCCGCACCTACGGCATCGAAACGAGTGTGCTCTGCGCTGCGGCGCGCGCCTTCTGCAAGATTATTGAAGATGCGGGTTATCAGGCGATGATCTACACCGACAGCTATGCCGGCTATGTCAAGTACGACCTCAGCCAAATTGTCGACTACCCGCTGTGGTTCGCGTACTACAGCTCGAATGCGCCGACGTTCTACTACGATTTCGCCATGTGGCAGTACACGGACAAGGGCAGCATCCCCGGCATCAAGGGCAGCGTCGACATGGATCTCTGGTTCATCAAGTGAACATACAAAAAGGCGATGGCCGTGCGGCCATCGCCTTTCTTTTTCCATGTTGCGGTAATTACAGTTCGATGAGCTCATATTCTCTCGTGCCGAAGCCGAGATCGGCGGCGGCCTCTACCGTATGCACACCGCTGCGGCTCTCGATGCGCTCGACAAGATGGTCGCGGCCCGGGTCGTCGGAGGCGTAGACAAGGTCAAGGCAGGCCTGGTCGATGGCAATGGGGTCAAGAGAGGCGAGGATGCCGATATCCTTCATGCACGGGTCCTCCGCCACGGCGCAGCAGTCGCAGTCGACCGACATATTCTTCATCACGTTGATGTAGGCGAGCTTGCCGTCGAAATACTTCACGACGGAGGATGCCGCGTCCGCCATGGATTCAAGAAACGCGATCTGGTCGGTGGACCACATCTCCTCGGGCTTGCCCGCACCGTGGATGTAGGCCTTGCCCGCGCTCGAGCCGCAGCCGATGGAGAGCTGCTTCAGCGCGCCGCCGAAGCCGCCCATCGGGTGGCCCTTGAAGTGCGAAAGCACGAGCATGGAGTCGTAATTGGCCATGTCCTTGCCGACAAAATTCTTTTGGATGCGCTTGCCGTTCGGAATGGCAAGCTCGATGTCCGGACCCTCGGCGTCGAGAATGTCCACATCGAAGAGCTTGCTCCAGCCGTGCTTGATCATCGTGCGGCGGTGGGCGTCGGTCGTGTTGCGCTCGCCGGGATAGGCCGTGTTGCACTCGACGACGGTGCCGTGCACCGCTTCGATCATCGGCTGCCAGAATTCAGGGGTCAAAAAGTTCTGATTGCCCGGCTCGCCGGAGTGGACCTTGACGGCGACCCTGCCGGGAAGCTCCCTGCCAAGCGCCCTGTAGAGCTCCACGACCTTCTCGGGCGTGATATCTTTGGAAAAATAAACCTTTGCCTTCATCTTGCGTTCCTCCTCTGTCATGCCGGCGCGCCTGCGCGCGACGCAATGAATGGCGCGCAGCCAAAGCTTAACAGCTACAGCATAAGCCGAATGTGCCGCCGATGCAAATGAAAAAATTCGATAAAAGCTTTTTTTGTGCGAAATTTGCGAAAAATCACTTGAAAACTGCCGGGTGCGTGCTATGATGATGGGCGAAAAAAAGGGGCGTGCGGTGCACGCCCGCAGAAAGAGTGAGCTTACTTTGCTGGATTTTTTGGAACAGGAGGGGCTTAGTCCCGCGCTTCTGGACGGCATCCGGGGATTTCGCGCGCAATACCCTGTGCCCGCGGAGCTTGCGGACCGCGTGCCGCAGCCGCGGTATCGCTATTACGGAAAGGACGTGTGGGAGGCGGCAGTCGCCGCCGTTTTGTGCGGGGAGAATCTGCTGCTCGCCGGCAGCAAGGCCACGGGCAAAAACGTGCTGGCGGAAAACCTTGCGCAGGTCTTCGGCCGTCCTGCGTGGGATGTTTCCTTCCATGTGAATATGGACGCCGCGAGCCTCATTGGTATGGATACCTTCGAGGGCGGCGAGGTGCGCTTCCGCCCGGGGCCGGTATACCTCTGCGCAAAGCACGGCGGCTTCGGCGTGCTCGACGAGATCAATATGGCGAAAAACGAGGCGCTGGCCGTGCTGCACGCAACGCTCGACTTCCGCCGTGCCATCGACGTGCCGGGCTACGAGCGCGTGGAGGTCGACCCCGCCGCGCGCTTCATCGGCACGATGAACTACGGCTACGCCGGTACGCGCGAGCTGAATGAAGCGCTTACCTCGCGTTTTGTCATTATCCGGATGCCGGCCATCGACGAGGACGGTCTTGCACGACTGCTCGGCGACGAGTTCCCGACGCTGGAGAAGAAATACCGCGGCCAGTTTGTGCAGCTATTCCTCGATTTGCAGAAAAAGTGCGAGAATGCCGAAATATCGGAAAAGGCGCTCGATCTGCGCGGCCTTCTGGACGCGCTGCGCCTCATCCGCCGCGGGGTGAAGGCGGGGATCGCGCTCGATATGGGCATTACGAACAAGGCCTTCGATGCTTACGAGCAGGGGCTGATCCGCGACGTGATCGCCGCGCGCATCCCCGCAAAGCTCGAGCGCAGCCGCCTCTTCACCGACTGAGATGGAGACGGCAGGCTACTCTGCCCGGCAGCGCCGGGCGATCAACCTCGTCTGGACCGCGTGCGGGGATTATGCGTTCGAGCCGCAGTTTTTGGCGCTCAAGTCGGACGGCGAGCCGGACTTTTACATGAACTGCGTTATCGGCCTTGTGCACAAGTGGTTTGGCGACGGGGCGCAGAAGCGCCTCTTCGCCCACTGGACGGGCGATGTGCGGCAAAGCACCTTTGACGACCTTGCGTGGCTGGCGCTCGAAAACGCGGTGTATGAAAAGGAGCTTCCCGTGCGGCCGGTGCTCGCGGAGCTGCGGCGCGCACACGCGGCGGAATTTTTTGCGTCGGAATATCTGCTCTCGCGGCAGGAGTGGATGGAGAAAAATCAGCTGGTCTACGCGCTCCAGTCCGAGCGGTGGAAAACCGTGCTGGGGCAGAAGCCGCCGATCCTTGCGCCGTGGGAAAAGAGCCTTGCCGAGGACCTTGCCTGCTCCGGCGATTTGAGCGGCGAGGAGCTGGAGCGTACCGTGCTGGCGGCGTTTCGGCGGTATCTGCAATTCGACGGCACGGTGCATAAAAAGGAGCCGTTTCATCTGCACTTCAGCGACAGGTGGGCGCCGCTTTTGACCAAGCTCCTGCCGACGGAGATCGTCCGCACGGACGATCTGACCATCGGCCGCTCCGCCGCGGCGGGCGAAAACGGCATGGTGCGCGCGTCGAATGCGCTGCGATCGCATCTGCGCTCCAATGAGCACGAGACGCAGGACCGCGACTACATCGAGCGCTGCTTCGGGCGCAGCATCTATTCGCCCCGGCAGCTTGCGCGCATCGAGCAGGAGCTCTGCACCGGCAACCACCTCGGCTGCCACCTCTGGTTTACAAAGGGCGGCAGCACGCCCAACAAGAGCGTCAGCGCCGACACGCAGCGGCTCTATGAGCAGGCCGAGGAACAGGCAAAGCGCAACCGCGCAGCCTTCTCGCACGACAACGCGCTCTATCAGAACGCGCTGCTGCGCCTGACCGAGCAGATCCGCAACTGTATGCTCGTCCACCGGCAGCCGGAGCAGGTCACAGCCCGTCAGGGTCGGCTGGACGGCACAAGGGTCTGGCGCGAGCCGGTGCTGCGCGATGACCGCGTGTTTCTGCGCAATGACGAGGAGCCGCGCCCCGGCTTCACGGTCGATCTGATGCTCGACGGCTCAGCCTCGCGCCTGCACTGTCAGGAGACCATCGCCATTCAGGGCTATATTCTGGCCAAAAGCCTCGCCTCCTGCGGCATCCCTGTGCGCGTGACGAGCTTTTGCAGCCTGCGCGGGTACACGGTGCTGCGTGTTTTGAAGGATTTCGGCGACAAGAACGGCGAGCGCAGGGTCTTTGACTACTTTGCCGCCGGGTGGAACCGCGACGGGCTTGCCCTGCGCGCCGCGGGAGAGCTGATGAAGTCCGCGCCCGCGGACAAGCACCTGCTCATCCTGCTGACCGATGCAAGCCCAGACGACAGCCACAAGATCCTTCCGGGCGGCAAGGTCCCGCTCAGCCGTGAGTACGACGGTCAGGCCGGTATCGAGGATACCGCGGAAGAGGTCCGTGCTTTGCGCGCACAGGGCGTTCGCGTCGCCGCCGTCTTCATGGGTGAGAATGCAAGCGTTCCCGCCGCGAATACCATTTATGGCCGGGACCTTGCGCGCATCCGCCGTATGGATCAGCTCGCCGCTGCCGCGGGCCGGCTCATTCAGACAGAGATACAGGAGCTGAGCGGCTGATCAAAGCAAAAAGCACAGGCTCACGCCTGTGCTTTTTGCTTGTCCGCTTCAAAGGCGCCGGTAGCCATGCTGCCGCAAAGAAAAAGCATCCGCACACGGGTCGTGCGCGGATGCTTTGGGGATATGCTTTGAGCGGGACTCAGCCGACGAGGGCGGCGGTGTCCATGGCGATCATGAGCTCCTCGTTCGTGGGGATGAGGAGAACGGTGACCTTGGAGTCGGGCGCGGAGATGACGCGCTCCTCGCCGCGGACCTTGTTGGCGTCCTCGTCCATCTTGACGCCCATGAACTCGAGACCGGAGGCGATGGCCATGCGCTGGGAGGCGCTGTTCTCGCCCACGCCTGCGGTGAAGATGATGGCGTCCACGCCGCCCATCGCGGCGGCATACGCGCCGATGAGCTTCTTCACGCCGTAGTTGAACATATCAACGGCGAGACCGGCGCGCTCGTTGCCCTTTTCAAAGGCCTCTTCCAGATCGCGGAAGTCGGAGCTGACGCCGCTGACGCCCTGCACGCCGGACTTCTTGTTGAGGACGGTGAGCATCTCCGTGATGTCCATACCGTACTTGTTCATCAGGTATTCGAGGATACCGGCGTCGATATCGCCGGAGCGGGTACCCATGGGAAGGCCGGCCAGCGGGGTGAAGCCCATGGAGGTATCGACGCTCTTGCCGCCGTCGATGGCGGTGACGGAGGAGCCGTTACCGAGGTGGCAGGAGATCAGCTTGAGCTGCTCGGCAGGCTTGCCGAGCATATCGGCCGCACGCTGGGAAACATACTTGTGAGAGGTGCCGTGGAAACCGTAGCGGCGGACCTTGTCCTTTTCATAGTACTCATAGGGGATGGCATAGGTATAGGCCACGGGGGGCATGGTCTGATGGAAGGCGGTGTCGAAGACGGCGACCATGGGCACGCCGGGCATGAGCTCCTGGCAGGCCTTGATGCCGATGATGTTGGCGGGGTTGTGCAGCGGGGCGAGGGGATTGCACTCCTCGATGGCCTGCATGACCTCGTCGGTGATGACGACGGACTTGGCGAACTTTTCGCCGCCGTGGACCACGCGGTGGCCGACCGCGTCGATCTCCTTCATGGAGCCGATGACGCCGTTCTTCTCGTCGACGAGGGCGTTCAGCACGGTCTGGATGGCCTCACTGTGGGTGGGCATGGAAACGGAAGCTTCCTTGATGGCTTCCTTGCCGGGAAGCTGGGGCTTGTAGGTGAAGCGGCCGTCGATGCCGATGCGCTCGCAGAGACCCTTGGCCAGCAACTCGCCCGAGGCGGGGTTGAGCAGCTGATACTTCAGGGAGGAAGAGCCTGCGTTGATGACCAATACGTTCATAAGTATACTCCTTTTTTCGAGGGCAGCTTGCAAAGCGCCCGAATTTCCGATAGAATCATAAAAAACAATCGGTGTAAAAATCATACATCGTCTATTATAGCAAACTTTTTGGCAAACACAAGGTAAATTTAACAAAATGTAACTCTTTTGTAACCGCTTTGAGAGGACTTTTATGAATGCGATTGGTATAATATCCGAGTATAATCCGTTTCACCGCGGCCATAAGTGGCAAATTGACGAACTGCGGCGGCGCTTTGGCGAAGAGACGGCCGTCGTGTGCGCGATGAGCGGCGATTTTGTCCAGCGGGGCGACTTTGCCATCGAGCGTGCGCACGCGCGCGCGGAGGCCGCCGTGCGCGGCGGGGCGGACCTGGTCTTGGAACTGCCGCTGCCGTGGGCCATCTCATCGGCCGAGGGCTTTGCCCGCGGCGGCGTGGGCGTTCTGGCGGCGACGGGTATGGTCGGTACGCTGGCCTTCGGCAGCGAATGCGGCGACACGGCAAGATTGCAGCGTGCGGCGGAAACACTGCTGCGGGCGGATTTTCCGGACGCGCTGCGCAGAGAGCTTGCCGGGGGCTTATCCTTTGCCGCGGCGCGGGAGAGCGCTGCAAGGACGCTCATCGGAGACGATGCGAGCGTGCTCCGGGAGCCGAACGATATTTTGGGCGTGGAATACTGCAAGGCGCTGCTGCAAGGCGGCGGTGCGATCACGCCGCTGGCGATCGCGCGGAAGGCCGTCGGCCACAATGAAGGCGCGGCGGAGGGCTTCGCCTCGGCGAGCCATATCCGCGCACTGCTCATGTGCGGGGAGGATGCCTCCGACTATCTGACGGCGGAGAGCGCCGCCATCTATGCGCGCGAGCGGGAAGCGGGCCGCGCGCCGGTGACGATGGCAAACGCGGAGCGCGCGATCCTGTCCAGATTCCGCGCGATGGATGAGGCGGACTTCGCCCGCTATGACGGCGGGAACGAGGGGCTGTACCGCCGGTTTTACGAGTCGGCGCGGACGGCGGTATCGGTCGAGGAGCTGCTTTCCGCGGTGAAGACAAAGCGCTACGCCTACACACGGCTGCGGCGGCTGCTGCTCGCGGCGTATCTGAACGTGACGGCGGACGATATGCCGGAGACGGCGCCGTATCTCAGGGTGCTGGCGTTCAACGAGCGCGGGCGCGCACTGCTGAAGAAAATGAAAAAGACGGCGTGCGCGCCGGTGCTTATCAAAAGCGCCGATGTGCGTGCGCTGGACGAGGATGCGCGGCGGCTCTTTGCATTGACCGCACGCGCGGAGGACCAGTATGTCCTTGCGTACCCCGACCTTGCCTCTGCGTGCGGCGGGAGCGCCTGGACAGAGGGACCTGTGATCGTGTGATCGCGGTCCGCAGACCCCCAGAAAGGAGATCGGAATGAAAAAATGGATGGCGATGCTGCTCTGCTGCGCGCTGATAATGGGCCTTGCAGCCTGCGGCGCGGGGAGCGGCGGACCTAAGGGCAGCGATTCGCCGCAGGAGCGCGCGCTGCACTTTGAGGTCGTAACGCAGACCTATGAAGACGAATACAAGGCTGAGGACGGCACGGTGCTGCTGGCGGAGCGCTATGAGCTGCCGACGCTTGAACTGCGCACGGAGGACGGCGAGAGCTACACGCCCGCGGAAAACGTGACGGCCGGCGGCAGCGCAGCCGAGTCCGCGCAGATCGCGGCGCAGAGCGCCTTTAATACGGAGATGAGCAATGTGCTGGCCGGGCTTCGATCCGAGGCCTCGCAGATGGCGGCGGAGGGAAAGGAGCTGTACGAGACGACCGGCTCGGCGGGCTTCACCGGCGGTAGCTGCTGGGTGAACGAGCTGAGCGTGACCAGCACGTATATGACGGAAGAGGGCCTTTTGAGCATTGCGGCGGAAAATTACACCTATTACGGCGGTGCGCATCCGAACAGCGTCAGCCGCACCTGGAGCTTTGACCTGACGACGGGCGAGTTCCTGACGCTCGACGCGCTTTCCTCGGAGGAGGGGAACATAAACGGCGACTCCCTGCAAACAAGCATTTATCAGAATATCGTCAGCCAGATCGACGGTCAGGGGCTCAGTGAGGCGTATTTTGACGATTACGATTCCTATCTGTCGGACTTCCCCGCGTTCGCGACCTTCTATTTTGCAGCCACGGGGATGACGGTGGCATTCGATACCTACATCATCGCGCCGTATGCGGCGGGACCGCAGGTGTTCGACGTGCCGTACAGCGTATTTTACAGCGCGCTGAACGAACGCGCGAAAACGCTGCTGGAGGTTCCGCAGGAGCAGATCGTGCTCTCGGATTTTGACACGGCGGCAACGCTGTGGTCGTGGCTTTTCATCACGACGCCGCCGACCGAAAATACGCCGGACGAGGTGGAGATCAACGGATACACTTATTATCAGGCGGATATTCAGGGCGTTTCGACGATGGCAGATATGCGTGAGCTGATGTACCGGTATTTCGACAAGGCGCTGGCGGACCGGTGGCTTGAGGAGACGGAGCGCTATGCAGAGGCCGACGGCCGGCTTTATGTGCTTTCGGCTGACCGCGGCAGCAACGATTCCATCATGGATGAAACGTGCAGCGTGGCGCTCGACGGCGAAAGCGGCACGGTGACGCAGACCGTTACCTACGGCGAGTGGGATGAGGCGACGCAGAGCTGGGCGGCAACCGGCGAAGAGACCTTTACGTATCCCTTTACGCTCGTTGACGGCCACGCGGTGTTCTCCGCGTTCCCGTATCCGTACTGAGAAAATAAAGAAGTGCCGGCTCCTACGAGCCGGCACTTCTTTTATGTAGTTCAGCGGTAACGCTCGCGGTGGGCGGTCATGATATCGGCCAGCAGCACGCCGTTGTCGGGCGGGGTGTAGGTGATGGCGTTTGCGCCCGCGGCGATGGTTTTGCGGATGGTCTCATCCTTCGGGCCGCCGGTGGCGATGATGGGGATCTCGGGATGGCGCTCGCGGAGCGCGGCGACGAGCTGCGGCGTTTCCGCCGCGGCGGAGACGTTCAGAATGTCGACGCCCGCGGCGATGCGCGCTTCGGTGTCCTGCGTGGCGGAAACGATGGTGGCCACGACAGGAATGTCGATATGCGCCTTGATATCGCGCAGAATGTCGGCAGAGACGGGGGCGTTGAGCACGACGCCGTAAGCGCCGCAGTGCTCAGCCTCCATCGCCTGGGCGACGGAGCGCGCGCCGGACGTGAAGCCGCCGCCGACGCCGCAGAACACCGGCGTATCTGCCACGCTGATGATGGCGCGCACGATGCGCGGCTGCGGCGTGAAGGGATAGACGGCGATGACCGCGTCGGCATTGCAGCTTGCGATGGTGGCAACGTCGGTGGAGAAAATGAAGGACTTGATCGTGCGTCCGAAGATACGGATACCGCTGCACTCATTGATGCACTCGGGCACCAGCAGCATATGGTTGCGGAGCTTTCCGCTGTAGCTTGGCGTGGGCGTTGGGGTAAAATCGCTCATAGAAGCACCTTCCTTTCCGCAGGTAATGGATGACCGTGAAAAAATGATGTGGGGGATCAGTCGACGTGACTGCTTGCGCGCATGGCGAGGATCGTCCGCTCGATGAGCGTGTCAAGATCCCAGCCGAGCATTTCCGCGCCGCGCTCGATGACCTCGCGCGAGCAGCCGGCGGCGAACTTTTTATCTTTATACTTCTTTTTGACGGACTTGACCTCGAGATCGCTGACGCTCTTGCTCGGGCGCATGAGCGCGGCCGCACCGATGAGCCCCGTGAGCTCGTCGGTGGCGAAGAGGACCTTTTCCATCTCGTGCTGCGGCTCGGGCAGGCCGTCGAAGTGCAGACCGTAGCCATGGCTGGCGGTGGCGCGGATCAAGCGCTCGTCAAGACCGTTTTCCCGCATGATCTCCTGCGACTTGATGCAGTGCTCATCGGGGTACATCTCGAAGTCGAGGTCGTGGAGAAGTCCGACGATCTCCCAGAAGTCGGCCTCGTCGCCGTAGCCGAGCTTTTCCGCGTACCAGCGCATCACGTCGGCGACGGTGTTAGCATGCTTCAAGTGGAATTCACCCTTGTTGTATTGGGTCAGCAGGTCCCATGCCTGCCCTTTGGTGTATGCCATAAAAATGCCTCCCTTTGCTTATGGCTGCTCGTCCGTAAAGTGGACATGATTGAAAATGTGATCCGAGCAGAAGCAGTGGTAGCCCGCGCACTTGCTGCAATAGCGGAACTGCAGCTCGGGATTCGTCACATCGGTGCGGCCGCACACGGCGCACTTATGGCGGAAGCCCTGCGTCTGCTGCTGGTACTGCTCCTGGCGCTGCTGGGCGTGCACGGTGTTGTGGAAGTGCGAGGCCTGCCGGCTCTGGTGGCGCTCCAGTTTGAAGAAGTTTTCAAGCTCGGGCCAGAAGAAGATGACAAAGTTCAAAAGCGCCACGACCGGCAGGATGGCGTAATAGCCGACGCCGGAGGAAATATAGCGGAAAATGTCGAAGAAGAAGTAAAATACGTCGATATAGGCGAGCCACTTCATGCGGATGGGGATGATGAACATGAAGAGCACGCGCGTATCGGGATAGAGCAGGGCGAAAGCCATGAACATGGCGAAGTTGACGTAATTCGCGCTGTAAACGGGAATGCTGTAGCCCGTGATGAGGCTGACGATGCTCGCGCCGATGACGGTGAGCAGCATACCGCTCAGATAATAGGTGGTGAACTTGGCCGTGCCCCACTGACGCTCAAGCGTGGAGCCGATCCAGTAGTAAAAATAGCAGGTGATGAGAAGGTAGAACGGGCTCGAGCTTTCCGGGATGAGAACAAAGGTGATGAGCCGCCAGATCTGCCCGTGGAGCAGACCGTCGAGCGTGTAGGCAAAGAAGCCTAAAAAATTACCGGTGGAGAAATTGGACAGAAGACCCAGCACCACATTGCCGATGACAACATAGAGCATCAGGTTGGGAATGCCGAAATTGGGGTGCAGGATACAGAAACGGTCGATCGCACGGTTGAGCTTGTTCAAAACGGGATACCTCACTTAATTCAAAAAAGTCAAATTCAACAGTTTAGAACATTATGGCACAGCGGGGGAGAAAAGTCATCAATAAACTTTGAACAAATGACCATTCCCAAACGGAATGAAGAGCAGAAATGCGGAAAGAAACGAATTCTTTCCGCATTCTTAACATGGATTCACTTGAGATCAAGCTCCGGCGGCACGTCGATCTCCTCGCCGACGTATTTGCCGTTCTTTTTCCGCTGACGGACGCACTCGGTGAGCAGATATTCGATCTGGCCGTTGACCGAGCGGAAGTCGTCCTCCGCCCAGGCAGCGATGGCGGCATAGAGCTTGGGGGACAGGCGCAGGGGCACCTGCTTTTTGGCGTTGTCATTCATGGCAGCCCTTTAATAGAGGCTTCCGGAGTTGACGACGGGCTGCGCGTCGCGGTTGCCGCACAGCACCACGAGCAGGTTCGAGACCATCGCGGCCTTGCGCTCCTCGTCGAGCTCGACCGTGCCATTTTTGGCAAGGCGCTCAAGCGCCATTTCGACCATGCCGACCGCGCCGTCGACGATCATCTTGCGCGCGTCGATGATGGCGCTGGCCTGCTGACGCTGGAGCATGACGGCTGCGATCTCGGGCGCGTAGGCAAGGTAGGTGATGCGCGCTTCGATGATCTCAAGGCCCGCGTCGGCGACCTTGGACTGGATCTCGTCGCGGATGCGCGCGGCCACGACCTCGCTCGAGCCGCGCAGACTGCCCTCGTCGGCGTGGCCGTCGCCGGTGGTGTCGACGTTCGGGGCGATGTCGTAGGGGTAGATGCGCACGATGTTGCGCAGCGCCGCGTCGCACTGGAGGGAGAGATATTCCTTGTAGTTGTCGACGTTGAAGACGGCCTTGGCCGTGTCGGTCACGCGCCACATGACGGCGATGCCGATCTCGACAGGGTTGCCGAGGCAGTCGTTGATCTTCTGGCGGGCGTTGTTGAGCGTCATGATCTTGAGGGAGATCTTCTTATTGCCGCCGACCTCGACCGCGGCGGACGCGCCCTGCATGGCGGCGAGCAGATCACTGCCCTTGTGTCCGCCGTCCACGTCGCCGGACTGGTTGAGCTTCGTCTTGGCGGCGGGGTTGAAGGACGTGCAGAAGGGGTTGACGCAGTAGAAGCCCTCGCCCTTGAGCGTACCGATGTAGTTGCCGAACAGCGTGAGCACCAGCGCCTCCTGCGGCTTTAGGACGCGCAGGCCGCACAGCGGGATCCAGCCGAGCGCAAGCACGACGACGCAGAGAATGAGCGTGGGCAAGAAGCTTGCCATCACGCTGAGAATGAGGCCCGCGACGGCGGCGATGTAGAGCAGAAGCTCGAGCAGCAGCACGAGCATACCGTTTTTATGACCGGTGATGATTTTTTCTTCCATAGAAAAGCACCTCCAAATTTGGTATCAAAATCATATCACAACAATATGGAATGTCAAGAGGGGAAGCGATGAAAAATGATAAAAAATGTGTCTTACACGTAGGCCCTTGCCGGAAAAAACAGCAGCACCTCCGTATGCCACAGGCATACGGAGGTGCTGGTAGGGGGGCAGATTGGCGAGCCAAAATTTATATATGCTTTTGTAAATATATCATATCTATTAGCTGTACGCCGCACTCATAAATTGGGTGGTCGTAATTGTCGGTAAAAAAATTTGCGATTTGGTGAGAGCGGACAAAGCCGCATTTTTCATAAAACGGTATTGTCAGAGGACTGTCGCCCGTTCCAACCTGTAAAACGGAATAGATTCCCTTGTATTTACAGGCAATGAAGTCGATCAGTGCCCTGCCGTAACCCGCTCTCTGATGCTCCGGCATAACTGCGATATTTTTGATTTCAAGGATTCCGTCACCTTCATCTGTGACAACGCATTCCGCCTTCACACCGCAGTCGTCAAGAACGTACATTGCGCCTTTTTCGAGATAGCGGTCGACCATATCTTCCTGCTCGTCTGCCAACAGCAGAAGTGAGAGGAATTGCTTTTTATTTTCATTTACTTTTCTGATTTCCACTTCTAAATGCTCCATCAGATCTCAATTTGGCTCACGTTTCCTCTGAAGATACCATATCAGAAGAATACGAAAAAGTCCATCGCTCTCGGTATTACGCATGAAAGGCATCAGACGTAGTGATACTTTCTGCGCCCCGCGAGAAAGAGCGCCGCGGTGACGAGCAGGGTGAGCGCTTCGGCCGCAGTGATGGCGAGCCAGATGCCGTCGATGCCGAGAACGCGCGGCAGGAGCAGCACGGCGGCGACCTGAAGGACGAGCGTGCGCAGAAACGAGATGAGCGCGCTGGCCGTGCCGTTGTTGAGGCCGGTGAAAAACGCCGAGCCGAAGATATTGAAGCCGCAGACGAGGAACGAGAGCGCATAGAGGCGCAGCGCGTTGACCGTCATCTCGCAAAGCTCTGCGTCGTAGCCGACGAAAATGCGGGCGATGGGAGAGGCGAGCGCAATAGACGAGACCGTCATCACAAGGCTTGAAATGAGCGTGATCGTCAGGCTCTTTTTGAGCAGGCTTTTGAGCTCCGCGTGATTCTCCGCGCCGTAGTGATAGCCGACGACGGGCGTGACGGCGATGGAATAGCCGAAGAAGAACGCCATGAAGATGAAGCTGACGTACATGATGACACCGTAGGCGCTCACGCCGTTTTCCTGCGCGATGGCCATGAGCTGGATGTTGTAGAGCACGCCGACGAGCGAGGTGGAGAGATTGCTGACCATCTCGCTCGAGCCGTTGTAGCAGGCCTTGCCGAGCGCGCGGAAGTCAAAGCGCGGGCGCGTGAGGCGCAGCGGTGAGTCGTTCGGGCGGAGGAAATAGACGAGCGGGATGAGCGCGCCGACGATCTGCGAAAACGCTGTGGCGAGCGCCGCGCCGAGAAGTCCCAGGGGGAAGACATAGACGAGCAGAAAGTCGAGCGCCATGTTCGTAAGACCCGCGAAGACCGTCACGCGCAGGCCGAAGTGCGGCTTTTCCGCCGTGGCCAAAAAGCTCTGAAAGCTGTTTTGCAGCATGAAAAAGGGGAGCGAGATGAGCAGCACGCGGCCGTAGAGCATACAGTCGTCGATCGTCAGCTCGGTCGCGCCGACGGCGTAGGAAATGGGGCGCAGAAGGAGAATGCAGACGCCGCTCAAAATCGCGCCGCTGACGGCGAGCACCACGACGAGCATGGAGAAGATCCCGTTTGCCTCGTCTTTTTGCCCTCGCCGAGCGTTTTGGCGATGAGCGCGCTGCCGCCCGTGCCGATCATAAAGCCGAAGGCGGCGAGCGCCATGATGACGGGAAAGATGAGATTCAGCGCGGCAAAGGGATTTTTGCCGACAAAGTTCGAGACGAAAAAGCCGTCGACAATGCTGTAGATCGACGTGACGATCATCATCAGAATGCTGGGCGCGACAAAGCGCAGCAGCTTTTGGTAGCTGAAATGATCGGAAAGAGAAACGGTCATAAGACCTCCTTGTCAAGTTCAGGAGAGATTTCCGTTGTATTCCCGCGAGAGGAGACTCTGGTAGTCACGGATGCAGAGGACGACATCGGGCTTGTAGGCTGCGATATAGTCGCTCAGGCTCTGCGCGGTGTAGTGGCGCAGGTCAACAGAGCGCAGCTCATCAAAGCTATAGTAGGCGAGGCTCTCGACAGGGTTGGTGAAGCTGTCGCCGAAGATGAGGACGCTCGGAAGCGAAGGGCGTTCTGTGCGGATGACGGTTTCGGCGATATCGCCGCCCATGTAGAGCTCATAGGTCAAAGGCTCCGTGTCGGTCGCGGGGAGCGCATAGACCGTGGCGGCGACCTCTCCGCCGTTATCGAAGCGGGTGAAGGAGATATCCTCGCGGAAGGCGGCGGTGAGCAGCTTTTCCTCGTTGCCGCGAAGCCCCAGGAGCTTGCGCGTGCGCGAGCCCATGTAGGGGTTCGGGAGCGCGGAGAAGGTCACGTCCGCACCCTCTTCGGGGAAGGAGAGCGCGAGGCCGTAAGCGTCGTTCAGCGCCTGCACGGCGGCGCGGTAGGTCTCGTATGCACCGAGAAGGCCGTAGTGGTTGTCCACCTTCGAGCTGAACGCGGGCAGATGGCCGAGCGAGTCGAAGACGGGACCCATGTCCACATGGGTGATGCCCTGTGCATCCATAGCGCTGTTGAGCGCCGCGAGCTCGGCGGCGGTGTAGGCGGAGCGGTTTTCGAGATAGGAGGGGTATTCATCCTCATAGTAGGCGTACTGGCAGGGGACGGCGATATAACAGTAATGCCCGCCGTAGGCTTCGATCTGATCGCGCAGCGCGGCGTTGTCCGCGGTGACATCCGCGGCTTTGCGCGCGATGTCGTCGGCGGTATCGGGCATGGTGTAGAGCTGCTCGAGCAGCGCGTCGTCCGTGACAACGATATCGTTGACCACGGGGCGGTGGAAAACGTTCAGATCGGCCCATGTGACGGCCTTGAGCGCGGGGGTGCGCCAGGCGGCATAGTCGCAGAACAGGGTCTCAAGATCGCCGAAGGCCTGACCGCTGAGGACCGTTTCGGCGCTGATCTCGGGGAAGGCGGAGAGATTGCGGTTTTCATAGTAGGAATAGCGCTCCTTCGGCAGCAGGACGGTCGCAGCCATCAAAACGAGCAGCGTGCCGGAAAAGAGCAGGGCCATCGCCCATTCACAGATGCGTTTCATGCAATGCGCCTCCTGTCGTTAGAATCGAAAATAGATGAAGGGATTGAAGGAGCCTGTGACGAGCTTACAGTAGGAAAGTGCCAGCAGCGCGAGCGAGGCGAACTTCGGCCCCGCGATGAGCACCGCGCGGGAGAGCCTGCTGTCACGCTTTTCAAGGGCCGTTTCGAGAAGCGCCTTGACCGGGAGCGCGGCGATGCAGCAGAGCAGAAGCTCCGGCCAGAATTCAAGCGCGTAGTACACGGCGCGGCTGTCGCACAGAGAGGGGGCGCGGCCAAACATCGCGGCCATATAGCGCAGCGCCGCGCCGATATCGTCCGCGCGGAAGAGCACCCAGCTCAAAATGACGAGCAGCATCGTATAGATGTGGCGAAGGGGGGAGGACAGGCGCTCAAGCGCCTTGCCCCAGAGGAGCTTTTCGCCGATGAGCAGTACGAAGAACCAAAGTCCCCAGCAGATGAAGTTCCAGCTCGCGCCGTGCCACATCCCCGTGAGGAACCAGACGATGAAAAGATTCAGGATGTTGCGTGCCTTGGAGCAGCGGTTGCCGCCGAGGGGAATGTAGACATAGTCGCGGAACCACGTGGAGAGCGAGATGTGCCAGCGCCGCCAGAACTCGGTGATGCTGCGGGAGACATAGGGATAGTTGAAGTTTTCAAGAAAGTGGAAGCCGAACATCCGGCCAAGGCCGATGGCCATGTCGGAATAGGCGGAAAAATCAAAGTAGATCTGGAAGGTATAGGCTACAGCGCCGAGCCACGCGAAAAGAACGGAAGGAGCGGCGGCGGAAAAGGCGGCGTCGGCGACCTGCGCGACGGCATTGGCCAGCAGCATTTTTTTGGCAAGGCCGAAGAGAAAACGCACCGCACCGGCGGAAAACTCGGAAACAGATTCCTGCCGCTCGTCGATCTCGTCCGCGACGGTGGTATAGCGCACGATGGGGCCGGCGACAAGCTGGGGGAAAAAGGAAATATAGAGCGCGAGTTTGAGGGGATTTTTCTGCACGGCGGCGTCATCACGGAAGACGTCGATGACGTAGCTGAGGCCCTGAAAGGTGAAAAATGAGATGCCGATGGGCAGCGCGACGTGCGGCACGGGGACGACGGGGAGCAGCGCGTGGAGCATCTCACCGAAAAAGCCCGCGTACTTAAACCAGCCCAGAAGAGCGAGCCCGAGCACGACTGCGAGCGTCACGCCGGTCTTGCGGACGGCGGGGCGGTGCTTGGGTCCTGCAAGAAGCCCGCAGCAGTAGTTGATGGCGATGGAGAGGAGCATGAGCAGCAGGAACTTCGGCCCGCCGCAGGTGTAGAAGGCGAGACTGAAGGCAAGGAGGATCACATTGCGTGCGCCGCGGAAACGGCGCGGCACAAGAAAGTAGAGGACGAGCAGGCAGGGGAGAAAGAACACAAGAAAACTGACGCTGCTGAAAACCATGATAAGTTGAGCTCCCATCATAAAATATAATGGCACACGGGCTGCGCGCAAAGTGCTCTCACTGTAGCACTTTTTTTAGAAAATTGCAAGAGAGGGGCATTTGATGAGGGTTTTGGGCGTTTTTGGGGAAATGTCACTTGACAATGGGGCCAAACGTCGTTAGAATACGGTTCAGCGAAAGCAACAAGTGAATACTTCATCGAGAGTGGTTGAGGGAACGGCCCAATGACACCACGACAACCTGCCCGAAGAGGCAAGGTGCCAAATCCGACGAACGAATCGAAAGATGAGGAAGAGCAGAAAGTGCGATACTCTGTCGGTTCGACAGAGTATTTTTTGTTTTTCCCGGAAATGAGAAAGGAAGAAAGAATCATGGCAAAGCGTTTATTTACCTCCGAATCCGTCACCGAGGGGCATCCCGACAAGATCTGTGACCAGATCTCCGATGCGGTGCTCGACGCGATCCTTGAAAAAGACCCCAACGGCCGCGTGGCCTGCGAGACGGCTGTCTCCACCGGCCTTGTTCACATCATGGGCGAGATCACGACCAATTGCTACGTCGATATCCCCAAGATCGCGCGCGACGTCATCCGCGACATCGGCTACGACCGCGCGAAGTACGGCTTCGACTGCGACACCTGCGGCGTGATCACGAATATCGACGAGCAGAGCGGCGATATCGCGATGGGCGTGGACAACTCTTTCGAAAACAAGGAGAGCGGCGCGAGCGAGCTCGACAACGGCGCGGGCGACCAGGGCATGATGTTCGGCTACGCCTGCACCGAGACGCCCGAGCTGATGCCGCTTGCCATCTCTCTTTCCCACAAGATGGCAAAGAGACTCACCGACGTGCGCAAGCAGGGCCTTGTCGACTATCTCCGTCCCGACGGCAAGACGCAGGTGACGGTCGAGTACGACGAAAACGGCAAGCCCGTCCGCGTCGACACGGTCGTGCTCTCCACCCAGCACGCGCCCGAGGCCTCTCTCGAGCAGATCCGCCGCGACATGATCGAGCTTGTCATCAAGCCGACCGTTCCCGCGGAGCTGATGGATGAGAACACCAAGATCTATGTCAACCCGACCGGCCGCTTTGTCATCGGCGGTCCGCAGGGCGACAGCGGTCTGACCGGCCGCAAGATCATCGTCGATACCTACGGCGGCAGCGCCCCGCACGGCGGCGGCGCCTTCTCCGGCAAGGACCCGACGAAGGTCGACCGCTCCGCTGCGTATGCCGCGCGCTATGTCGCCAAGAACATCGTGGCTGCGGGCCTTGCTGACAAGTGCCAGGTCCAGCTTGCCTACGCCATCGGCGTTGCCCATCCCGTGAGCGTGCTGGTCGAGACCTTCGGCACCGGCAAGGTCGACGACGGAAAGCTCGAAGAGGCTGTCGAGAAGGTCTTTGACCTGCGCCCGACCGCCATCATCCGCGATCTGGACCTCCGCCGCCCGATCTACCGCCAGCTCGCCGCCTACGGTCATATGGGCCGCGAGGATCTCGGCGTTGCCTGGGAGAAGACCGACCGCGTGGATGCCCTGCTCACGGCAGTCAAGTAAAATCAGCAGAAGGCGTGGCAAAAGCCACGCCTTCTGGATATTTTCGCTGTGTCTATAAGAATATACGGCAAAGCGCCGACCCGTTTTTACGGGTCGGCGCTTTGTGATTGTATATCGGGGAAGGTTACATGAAAGTCATTTATTCGCGGTGCTCCTCATCCCAGAGCTTTTCCGCCTCGGGCTGCCAGCAGGCGGCGTAGGCCTCACACTTGCCGCACAGGTGTTCCACGCTCTCGGGCGCTTCGAGGTCGGTCGAATGTGCGCCGGAGCGCGCGACCATCTGGGGCAGCAGCTCCGGATTTTCGAGCATCGGGCAGGGGCGCAGGTGGTTGCCGTTGAAGGGTTGACCCTTACGATACTCAAGGAAGAGCGGCTGCTGCAAGCACTCGAGGAAGCTCTTCTCACGGATGTTTGCGCCCGAGTAGTGGATGAAGACGCAGGGCTCCACATCGCCGGCTGCGTTGATGTGGCAGTAGATGCGCCCACCGGCAACGCAGCCGCCGGCGAACTCGCCGTCGTTCTGGAAGTCGATGCAGTAGAGCTCCTTGCCGCCCGTGACGCCGCGGATCTCGCGCACGCGGTCTTTCATGTAGGCACGCTGCTCGGGATTGAGGAGAAGCTCGGTGCCGGCGCCCATGCCGACGGGCATATAGTGGAAGTACCATGCAAAGTAGCAGCCCTTGGAGATGAGAAGATCGAGGAACTCATCGCTCGTGACGTCCTTGTAGTTCTTGCTCGTGTAGCAGATGGAGACGCCGAAGGGAATGCGGTTTTTGTGCATGAGGTCCATTGCGGCCAGCGCCTTTTCGAAGTGACCCTCACCGCGGCGGCCGTCGTTGGCGCTCTCAAAGCCCTCAATGCTGACGGAGACGAAGAAGTTGCCGACGCGCAGCATCTCGTCGCAGAAGGCCTGATCGATGAGCGTGCCGTTCGTGAAGGCGTGGAAGGCGATGTCGCGGTGCTTTTCGCACAGGCGGATGATATCGGCCTTGCGCATGAGAGGCTCGCCGCCGGTGAAGAGGCAGGCGTGGGTGCCGAGCTGCTTGGCCTCGGTCAGCACGCGGTCCATCTCTTCAAAGGTGAGGTTCTGCTTGTGGCCGTATTCTGCTGCCCAGCAGCCCTTGCAGCGCATATTGCAGGCGCTCGTCGGGTCCATCAGGATGAGCCAGGGAATGTTGCAGCCGTACTTCTCGGCGTTTTTCTGCGCCTGCTGGAAGCCGCGGAAGCCGCCCTCGTAGGCCGCGTTCGTCAAAAACGTCTTGAGGATGTAGGGGTCGCACTCGCGAATCAGGCGCTGAACATAGTGCGCCCACTTGCCGTCGGGCTCGTTGGCGATCATGTGGAGACCGGAGAAGGTCTCGGGCTTCCAGACGGAGCCGTGGATCTTCTGCACCATGTCGACAAGGGAGTTGGCGATATCGCCGACGTCCTGTGTCTGTCCTTTTTTGATGAGGGAGTCGAGCATGGTCTCAAAGGCCTTGCGCTCTGCTGCGTGGGCGAGCTTCTCTGCTGCGTTCATTTGCTTCACGATTCCTTTCCTTGCCCGCGATCGATCGGGCATCCTAAAATTCAGGAGGAAAGGGGGTGATCCTTTCCCTCCGTCGCCTGTGCGGCGATCTTTTGCAGTTTTTCCATGCGTGCGTCAAGCTGTGCGCTGATCTCGGCGCACTCGTAGAGCTCGCGCTCCACGTATTCCATTTCGGGGAGATTTTTCTTGTAGCGAATCTTGTGCTCAAGGCTGGCCCACCAATCCATCGAGATCGTGCGGAACTGGACCTCGACCTTCATCAGGCGCTTCTGGTCGTGCAGGAAAATGGGCGTTTCGACGATGAGATGCAGGCTGCGGTAGCCGTTGGGCTTGGGATTTGCGATGTAATCCTTGCGCTCGATGAGCGTGATGTCGTCCTGGCGCAGCAGCGCGTCGGACAGCTTGTAGATATCGGACGGATGCGAGCAGATCACGCGCACGCCCGCGATATCGTTCAGGTTTTTCTCGATGCTCTCCACCGTCATGGGATAACCGCGGCGGCTGAGCTTTTCCATGATGCTCTCGGGGGACTTGAGGCGGGTCTTGATCGTCTCGATGGGGTTGCGGTCGTATTGCAGGGAAAGCTCCTCGTTGAGCACGTTGAACTTGGTCTCCACTTCCATGATCGCGCAGCGGTAATAGCTCATCAGCTCGCGATACGGCTGGGAATACTTCTGGACCCACTGCTGCACCTCGCTGCGCGAAAGGCGGGAGAGCAGCACCTGCTCGAGCGAGGTGCGGTCCATGAGAGGAAGGATCGGCATGATACCATCAATCTCCTTTGTATAGGCGTTCGGCAGGACGGAACATCCTGCGTGAAAAGCTTAACAAAGAAGCTGCGGTGAATCAAGGCGAAAGTGTAAACTTTTTCGCATTTCGGCGCAAACGGCAGGAAAACAGGCGTTTCCTGTTCCATGATGGTAGCAAGAGCGGCGGGGGAAAACTATGGGCAAACGGCGCGGGGTATCCGATTTTTGTGCAGAAGGGGGAAAAGTGTCACATTGGCGCAAAAGAAACAGGAAGCCCGGAATGCTCCGGACTTCCTGTAAAATATGCGGTTTTGCGCAGCTTATGCACCTGCGGCGCGGGCGGTCATCATCTGCCAGAGGATGGAGAGCTGCTCGGTGGAGACGAGCACATAGGCGAGGATGAAGACAAACCAGAGCTTTTGCATATCCTCGGCATCCTTGGAGAGAAAGAAGCAATAGCAAAGGTAGGCCACGGCATCGACGATGAGGACGATGGCGAACATGGCGAGAAAGCCCTCCCCGCTCTGCTCGGCCATGCCGGTGTAGAGGGAAAGGATAGAATAATATAAAAAGGTGACGGTGAAGGGCCACTTGAGCTTGCGCCAGTCGTGGATGCGGTCTTTCTTATTCATGGAAGCGCTCCTTTTTGCGTTTTCCCCAGTATACCCTGCGGCACGACAGAATGCAAGGGGAAATGGCCTTGCAAAGCGTGCGCCGGGATGGTAGACTGCGGGAAAGAGGTGATACATATGCTGGATACGCTGATCCGCGGCGCGCAGGTCGTCGACGGCACGGGAAGGGCGGCATTTCCCGCGGATGTCGGCATTCTGGACGGGATGATCGAAGAAGTGGGCGATTTGCAGGGCGCACAGGCCTTTGAAACGATCGAGGCGAACGGTCGCGTGCTGACGCCGGGCTTTATCGATATCCACCGCCACGCGGACGCGGCAGTGTTCCGCGAGAATTTTGGCAGATCGGAGCTTTCGCAGGGGCTCACAACGCTTGTGAACGGCAACTGCGGGATGTCGCTCGCGCCGCTTTTCGGCGCGCACGCGGACGAGTGCGCGCGCTATCTTGCACCCATCACGGGGAGTGTCGAGCCGGCGCTGCGGTTTGACTCGCTGGCGTCTTATTTCAAGGCGGCGCAGGGGCATGGGCTTCCTCTCTCGTGCGCGGAGCTCATCGGTATGGGCACGCTGCGCACGCTTGCCGCAGGCTTTGCGGCGGGGGACTTATCGCCGCTTGAGCTGCGGGACTTGCACTATCACATGGAAAGGGCGCTTGCCGACGGCGCGTGCGGCGTGTCGCTCGGCCTGGGCTACGCGCCGGAGATCTTCTATTCGACCGACGGGCTCATCCGCGCGCTCGCGCCGCTGCACCGCAGCGGCGTACCCATCTGCGTGCATATGCGGCAGGAGGGCGACGGCGTGGTGGACGCGCTGCGCGAGATGCTCGAGGTCGCCCGCGCGCTGCAAACGCCGCTGGAGGTGAGCCACCTGAAGGCCATCGGCGGGCGCAACGCGCGCAAGGCGGTGCCGGAGATGCTCTCGCTCATCGCGCGGGCGCGGGAGAAGGGGGTGGACGTCATGTGCGATGTGTACCCCTATACGGCGGGCTCGACGCAGCTCATCCATGTGCTGCCGCCGGAGGTTCAGGAGGGCGGCACGGAGAAGCTGACAAAGCGGCTGCTCGACGGCGAGGCGCGCAGGGAAATGCGCGCGCGGATGGAGACCGGCAGCGATTTTGAAAACATCACGCTGCTCGTCGGCTTTGAAAACGTAGTCGCCATCGGCCTTCAGACGGACGAATACCGCCCCTTTGAGGGAAAGAGCATTGCCGAGGTCGCGCAGGCGCTGCAAAAGGACCCGTTCGACGCGCTTTTCGATCTGCTGGCGGCGGAGAAGTGCGGTGCGGGAATGATCGACTATATTTCGGATGAGGAGGATGTGCGCGACATTCTGCGCGCGCCGTTTTCCGGCGTCATTTCGGACGCGACCTACCCCGGCGGCGGGCGCGTGCATCCGCGCGTGTACGGGACCTTTGCGCGGCTCATCGAGAAGTATGTCGTGCGGGAAAAGCTCCTCACGCTTGAGCAGGCCGTGCATAAGGTGACGGGACAGGCGGCAGAGCGCTTCGGATTTGAGCATAAGGGAAGGGTCGCGGCAGGCATGGACGCGGACCTGCTGCTTTTTTCGCCCGAGAGCATCCGCGAAAACGGCACCTATGCGCAGCCGAAGGTGTGCGCCTCGGGCTTTGACGAGGTGCTCGTGCTGGGGCAGCGCGTGATCGAAAACGGCGTGTACCGCGGCGGCAGGAACGGCGAGATACTGGGCCTGCGCGCAGACATTTGAAAATCTTAAAAAAGATTTCAAACGCATTTTTCCTGCGGTGTGATATGCTGGACGCAGACGATGGCACGGAGGTTCGGACGCATGGAGCATTTTTGGGATACGATCGAGACGATCGGAGCGGGATACGGCTTTTCGCTCTTCGGGGCGCGGCATCTGGCGACGCTCGCGCTGTTTGTCGGCTTTGCTGCATTGAGCTGCAAGCTCTATAAGGAAGCGGACGAGAAGAAGCGGGCGGGGCTGCGGAAGCTCTTTGCCCTCCTTTTGCTGGCAGACGAGGCGTTCAAGCAGATCGGATTGCAGATCGGCGGGAATTTTGACGCATCGTATCTGCCGCTGCACCTGTGCTCGATCAACATTTTCCTCATCGCGCTGCACGCGTGGCGGCCGAGCGAGGCGCTCGACAACTTTCTGTATTATATCTGCATCCCCGCGGCGACGGCGGCACTGCTGTTTCCGACGTGGACGTCGCTGCCGGCGATGAACTTCATGTTCCTGCACTCAACGAGCGTGCATATCCTGCTGGCGGTGTATCCGATGATGCTCTTTGCCGCGGGGGATATCCGTCCGAGCGCGAAGGGGATCGGGAAGAGCCTGCTCCTGCTGCTCATGATGGCCGTGCCCATCTACGCGGTGAACTGTCTGCTGGATACGAACTTCATGTTCCTCATGTACGCGCCGGACGGCAATCCACTGGCGTGGTTCCGCGACCGCTTTGGCAGCCATTGGATCGGCTTTCCCGTGCTGCTCGCGGCGGTCGGCGGCGTTATGTACCTGCCGGTGCTGCGGAGGAGAAGACGCGAGACGGCGGCGGAAAAACAGCCGTTTTGACAAAAATAAAAGAGCGGCAGCCCTTGATTTCGGGGCCTGCCGCTCTTTTTCGCGCGTTTTGCCTTGACGAAAGGGCGGGATTCTGCTACTTTTAAGCGTGAATGATTTTGCCCGGGCGTGTTTCCCGGCTGTAAAATAAGGAGGCGGGAGCATGGGCGAGACGAATTTGCTGCGCGCGATCCCGAAGGTGGATGAATTACTGCGCAGACCGGAGCTTTCTGCATTGGAGATGCCCGCGAGCACGCTGCGCGAGGCGGTGCGCGCGGAGCTTTCGGCACTGCGCGAGGCAGTGCTGAGCGGCGAGAAGAAGGAGCTGCCGGACGCAGGCGAGATCTGTGCGAACATCCGCGCGCGCGCAGAGGAGGCGGAGCTTCCCTCGCTGCGCGGCGTGATCAACGCGACGGGCGTGGTGCTGCACACGAATCTTGGCCGCGCGTGCCTGAGCGAGCGCGCGGTGCGCGCCGTAGAGGACGTGGCGCGCGGATATTCGACGCTTGAATACGATGTGGCAGGCGGCTGCCGCGGCTCGCGCCACGACCACGTGGAGGACCTTCTCTGCCGGCTGACGGGCGCGGAGAGCGCGATGGTCGTGAACAACAATGCCGCGGCGGTGCTGCTCATCTTATCAGAGATCGGCTGCGGCGGCGAGGTCGTGGCCTCGCGCGGGGAGCTCGTCGAGATCGGCGGCTCGTTCCGCATCCCGGAGATCATGATGCAGTGCGGCTGCACGCTGCGCGAGGTGGGCGCGACGAACAAGACCCACCTGCACGACTACGAACGCGCCATCGGCGAGCAGACGCGCGCGCTTTTGAAGGTCCACACGAGCAACTACCGCATCGTGGGCTTTTCTGAGGCGGTGCCGCTGGAGGACATGGTCGCGCTCGGCGAAAAATATGATCTGTCTCTTATACACATCTGACGCTGCCG